>Ga0335072_10012115_pt1 | contig 12318 bp, 7 predicted proteins | sample Lox_Sample_21_FD_206725 | JGI IMG/M metagenome (GOLD analysis project Ga0335072, IMG submission 206725) | Soil microbial communities from Loxahatchee National Wildlife Refuge, Florida, United States - Lox_Sample_2.1 | ecosystem: Environmental > Terrestrial > Soil > Wetlands | place: USA: Florida...
TTCATGACCATTGCCTGGTACGGTCATTTGAAGTTTGAAAGTCAGCCGCTGTGGAAGGTGATCGTGGTGAGCTGGTCGATTGCGTTTTTCGAGTATTGCTTCCAGGTTCCCGCCAACCGGCTGGGCTACGGCCGCTTTACGCTGGTGCAGCTCAAAGTGATCCAGGAGATCATCACGCTGACGGTCTTCGGAGTTTTCGCCACGTTCTATTTTGGCTCGCATCTGCGCTGGAATCACGCGGTCGCCGGAGTATTTCTGGTGGGCGCCGCGTTCTTCATGTTTCACAAGTTTTAGAAGACAGCTACTAGCTGGGCCGCGCCATGCGGCTGCGGGCGTCATTGAGGCGGCCGGTGGCGGGCAGATGGTCGATTGCTGCGCCCAGCCCGAAGCGCGGCATGTTGGCGTAGACCGACTCGTATTGCCCCGGCGCAATGGTGTAGGTTTCATGCCAGATTCCCACCACCCCGTTGCCGCCGATACGCCGGTTGAACTCGGCCCACGCCGGCAGGTGCGCCGCATTCTTCGCATGGGCGTAGGCGTGGAGCTGCTCAAAGCTGCGCCAGTACTGCACGACGGCGACGCCGCGCCAGTAAAGAAAGAACTCGGCGTGCAGCAGGCCGAGTTCAGGCTGGCGCTTGAGCTCGGCGATCATGCGCGGCATGGCGGCTGCTACGCGTGTCCAGCTTGGAACGGCGAGCAGGCGATTGATCCTCATACCAATCAGGAAGACGACGAAGGGCTCGTTGCTCTGCGCAGTGTAGCGGCCGGGAAAGATTTGCGGCATGATATCACCTCATCCGAGAAAGGTGAATTGCGTGTGCGAGGAGTGTGCAGGTCTACCACCCCAGCGAATAAGAATCATTCGCCGGGGCCCCGGGTCTGAAGACGGCGCTACGTTAATTCAATGCCCCCGCTCCTCAAGGTACTTTTCCGCCTCGAGCGCGGCCATGCAGCCGGAGCCGGCTGCCGTAATCGCCTGGCGGTAGCGGCGGTCCTGCACGTCGCCGCAGGCAAAGACGCCAGGAATGATCTCGCCCTTATTCGTAGTGAATACGTTGTTGGTGGTCTTGATGTAGCCTTCGTCGTCGAGATCCATCTGGCCGGCAAAGAACTTGGCGTTGGGCTCATGGCCGATGCCAAGAAACAGGCCGCTGATGTGCAGCGTGTCGGTTTCGCCGGTCTTTACGTCGCGCAGCTTCACGCCCTTCACCTCCTGCTCGTCGACGCCCAGCACTTCGTCAACCACGGTGTTGGTGCGGAGCTCGATGTTGGGGTGGGCGATGGCGCGGTCGAGCATGATCTTGGAGGCGCGGAACTGTTCGCGCCGGTGCAGCAGCGTGACCCTGGTGGCGAACCGGGTGAGGAACAGCGCCTCTTCCATCGCTGAGTCGCCGCCGCCGATCACCGCAATCTCTTTGCCACGGAAGAAGAAGCCGTCGCAGGTGGCGCAGCTTGAGACGCCGTGGCCGATAAGCGCCTGCTCGCTGGGCAGCCCCAGCCAGCGCGCGCTGGCGCCCGAGGCAACGATCAGCGTGCGGGTGTGAATCTCGCCGATGGAGCTGTGCAGCTTGATGGGGTGCGTGCCCAGCTCGACTGTGTCGAGGTGCGCCATCTCCATGGTCGCGCCAAAACGCTGGGCCTGCTTCTTCATGTTTTCGATGAGCTCAGGACCCTGGATGCCCTCGGGCCAGCCGGGAAAGTTCTCAACCAGCGTGGTAATCGAGAGCTGTCCGCCGGGTTCGTGGCCTTCGAGCACCAGCGGTTTGAGCCCGGCGCGGGCGGTGTAAATGGCTGCGGTGAGCCCGGCGCATCCCGAGCCAAGAATTACGGTGTCGCGAATTTCGGTCATGTTCTGTCCCGAGTTGATTGTAGCTGGAGGGGCGCCGCTGCCCGGCCGATCCGGCGTGCGCGGCCCGGCTCCGCGTTATATAAGATGATGGTCATGGCGAATCTGACTCTTGTCTACGGCCTGCGGCTCTTGCCCGAGGGCGAAGTGATCGCGATTGAAGACGCTACGCTGAAGCTGGCTAACGGCCACGAGGCACATGTGACGATGCACACCATCGAGGGTTCGCGCGAGGAGATCGAGACCCAGCTCAAGCGCAGTCTGGATGCCTTTTTCGACTTCTACCCGGAGATTTAGGAAAGCAGCGGAGCTAGCCGAGTTAGGCCGAAGCATTCGGCTCTGGCCAGCCGCCTGTATCAGCGGAGTCAGCACGGCGCACGCAGAGTCTGGCCAATCGGCCGGTTCGCCGCGATGGCATTAAATGCCTCTCACCTTCGTTCCCCGATAAAGTTAATACTCTCTTTCTGGAACTCCCTACGGATGGCGCGTCTGTTGCCGCAAATCCTCCGTACGGAGGATCCCGGTGCAACTGTGCCAAAGCGTACAACGCGCCGTTATTGGCCCTGTTGCTGTGCTGTTCGCGCTTGCGCCCGGGGCTGCGTTCGCCGGAGGGCCGAAGTACGTTGCGGGGACGAGCTACTTCAATCCTTCGGTACTTGGCCAGCCGGTTCACTGGGCCAACGGCCAGCTGAACTACTACGTAGACCAGGGAGCGCTGTCGAGCACGGTTACCAACCAGCAGGCAACCGCCATGGTTGATGCGGCAGCCGCGTTGTGGAGCGCGGTGCCGACGGCGGGCGTGACGCTCGCCGACCTGGGCTCGCTCAACGAAGACGTGAACGGGCAGAACATCGCGGTGAATGCGTCGGGCCAGATTACCGCGCCGGCCGACGTGACTCCTTCGGCAACGAACTACCCGCTGGGCGTGATCTACGACGCCGACGGCTCGGTGATCGATGCCATCTTCGGCGCCACCACCAGCGCGCCCGACGCCTGCCAGGACAACGGCGTCTTCGTGTGGATGGACAATCTGAACACGGACGCGACCATCGCGCATGCCATCATCATCCTGAATGGGCGCTGCGCGACCACGCCGCCGATGCTGGAGATGATGAGCTACGAGATCGAACGGGCATTCGGGCGGGTGCTGGGCCTCGACTACTCGCAGGTGAACCCCGGCGCGCTTGAAAACGAAGAGCTGGGCGGCGGGCTGGGCTGGCCGGTGATGCAGCCTTTGAGCGGTGTGTGCGGGGCGAGCGGCGGCGCTTGCATTCCCGAACCCGGCGTTCTGCACTACGACGATATCGCCGCCCTCAATCGCATCTATCCCATAACCGCCGCCAACCTTGCGAGCTTTCCCGGCAAAGAGATCACCGCGGCAAACACGGTTTCGATCACGGGCACGGTTGAGTTTGCGAACGGCTACGGCATGCAGGGTGTGAATGTGGTGGCGCGGCCGCTTGATGCGAACGGAAACCCGCTCTATGAGTACACAGTCAGCTTTGTATCGGGCGCGTATTTCAGCGGCAATCACGGCAACCCGGTGCTGGGCTTCGACGACGCAAATGGCAATCCGCTGGCGATGTGGGGATCGAACGATCCTGCCATGCAGGGGTACTTTGACCTGAGCGGCATTCCCCTGCCGCCGGGCGCATCTTCGGCCACCTACCAGATCACGTTTGAAGCGATCGATCCGCTCTATATCCTCACTGACTCGGTCGGCCCCTACATGCAAGGCCAGGTCGATCCCTCGGGCACGCTCAACGCGGTGGTTCTTCCCGGGATGGCCGCAGGCGGCGCGCAGACCTTGACGATAACCGCCGAAGGCACGCCGGAGCCTGGTTTCAACGACGCCATCGGCACGGCTGCCCAGCCCCGGCAGATGCCGGCCACAGGCTCGTGGTGCGGGCGGTTGAGCCAGGTGGGGCAAACCGACTGGTTCACCTTCCCGGTGCGCGGCAGCCGCAGCTTCACCATCGTGACGCAGGCGACCGATGAGACAGGCGCGCCTTCCAACCAGAAGGCCATGCCCGCGATCGGGATCTGGGATGCATTCGACCCGGTGGGCGCAACTGCGGTGGGTGCTGCACCGGGGTTGAACGGCCTGGCCACGGGCGAAACCTGGCTCCAGGTAAGCTCGGTGGGCGCCGACGTGGTTCGCGTGGGCATTGCCGACACCCGCGGCGACGGCCGGCCCGATTTGAGCTACAACGGCTGGGTGCTCTACGCCGACACCGTTGAGCCCGCGCGGCTGCCGGTATCGGGCGGGCCGATCACGATTCACGGGATGGGTTTCAGGCTCAGCGATACCGTGCTTGTCGGAGGCCAGGCCGCGATGGTCACCAGCATCTCGCCGACCGAGATCACGGCGATTGCGCCGGCGGCTGCGACGGGCGTCACCGGATCGGTGGATATCGAGGTTGACGATGCGCCGGTTTTCTACGCGTCAGCGGTGATTTCCGGCGGCATCAGCTACGACTCAGGCAACGGTGATGCGTTGACGCTGGTGAGCGGCCCGTTCAACACCATCCCCATCGGCGTGCCGATTCCGTTCAGTGTGCAGGCACTCGGGCCTGCGCTGGCGCCTGCCGGCGGCGTCACCGTTACCTATTCGGTTGTGTCCGGAACGGCGATTCTCGGCTGCGGGCAGACCAGCTGTGCGGTGACCGCGACGGGCGACGGGCGAGCGCAGATGGACGTGATTGCAGTGGATGGTACGCTCTCCACTGTTACTGCGTCGCTGACCAATGGATCGAGCCTTGAGGCGCAGTTTTCCGGCGGCACTCCGCCGGCGCTGGCTTCGCTCACGCCCCAGCTTTCGCTGGCGGCGGGAACAACACTGACCTGGACGGTCGAGGCTCTGGCACTCATCAACGGCGTGCCCGCGCCGGGCCAGGCGGTCGCGTGGACCACCGTGAACGGAATCCAGGCGCCCCCGGCCCCGGTGTTGACCAACGCAAGCGGCATTGCCACGCAGACGCTCACGGTTGGCCCGCTGGCCGAGGGCCAGCTGGTCAGCGTCAAGGCCTGCGTGAACGGCGCCGGCAGCTGCGTGACTTTTTCGGCACTGGGTGCGCGGCCCGAGTATGCGACGCTGGTGGCAGTGAGCGGAACCAGCCAGGCGCTTTCTTTGTCGGATACGCCGAGCCAGGTTGTGCTGCGGGTGCTCGATATGGATGGCAACCCGATGGCCAATGGAACAGTGACGTTATATCAGGCTCTTTATGCATGGACTCCGCCGTGCGAGCCGCACGTAGTTTGCGCGCCGGGAGTTCTGCTGGCGTCGCAGTCGGCCTCGGCAACCACGGCGATCGATGGCAGCGTGACCTTCGCGCCGCTCTCCATGCCGGGCGTGGCTTCGAATGTTCTCGGGATTTCCGCCACGGGTAATGCAGCCACTGTAGGTGTGGTCATCGAGCAGCATCCGTGAAAAGCAGGTGGCCCAGCCAGCCTTTCGCTGCCCTTAAGCCAAACTAACCGCGATTGAGTGTGCCCCATCCTTCCGCAGTTTCATCGCGGAAGAGTGGGAGACCACAACCCCTCATTCGCCTTGTGACAGGGTACGGCGTCAGCGCTGCTCTATGACGCCACCAGCGTCGGCCTGCGCCGCGGAGCCAGCAGGCAGGTGGCCCAGCCAGCCTTTCGCTGACCTTCAGCCAAACTCACCGCGATTGAGGGTGCCCCATCTTCCGCAGTCTCATCGCGGAAGGGTGGGAGACCACAACCCTTCATTCGCCCTGTTACAGGGTACGGCGTCAGCGATGCTTACGACGCCACCAGCGTCGGCCTGCGCCGAGGGGCCAGCAGCGGCAGCACCTGTTCGTAGGCTGATTCGGCTGTCAGTCCGTAGCGCGCGCGAAGCTGATCCACCTTGCCGTGCTCGATGAACTGGTCGGGCCAGCCGATGCGTACTACCGGAACCCTGCTGCCTAATTCTTCCAGCGCCTCCACCACCGCCGATCCGAAGCCGCCCATCAGCACGTGATCTTCGAACGTCACGATTGCGCCTACGCGCGCGGCGTAGCGCGCCAGCATCTCGCGATCGATGGGCTTGATGAAGCGTGGATTGATGACGGCGGCCGAGTAGCCGTCTTTTTCAAGCATTGCAGCCAGCTTCTGCGCCATTGCCGTCATCGGGCCTAGGCCGAGAATCGCAACATCCGACCCGTCCTTGAGCACTTCGGCCTTCCCGATGGGCAGCACCTGCGGCTCCGGCTTGCGCGCCACGCCGGCAACCGCGCCGCGCGGATAGCGAATCGCCGAAGGGCCAGGAATTTCGAAAGCTGTCTTCATCATGTCGGCCAGCTCGTCCTCGTCTTTGGGCGCCATCAGAACCATCCCGGGCACCGAGCGCAGATAGCCGATATCAAACAGACCGTGATGCGTGGGACCGTCGTCGCCCGAGAGGCCGGCGCGGTCCATGCAGAACAGCACGGGCAGTTTTTGCAGCGCAATATCGTGCACGATGGGGTCGAAGGCGCGCTGCAAAAACGTTGAATAAATTGCGCAGACAGGACGGAACCCGCGCGTGGCCATGCCGCCGGCAAAGATGACCGCGTGTTCTTCGGCGATGCCCACGTCGAAGTAGCGACTAGGATGCTTGGGGCGGAAGTGGTCGAGGCCGGTGCCGTTGGGCATGGCTGCGGTGATGGCTACAATGCGCGGATCCTTGTTCGCCAGTTCGGCGAGCGTGTTGGCGAAAACCTCGGAGTAGGTGGGTACACCGGGAGCAGTGTCGCCGGTCTCAGGATCGTAGGGCCCGAGGCCGTGGAATTTTTTCTGGCCATCGAGCGCGGGCTGAAATCCGCGGCCCTTCTGCGTGAGCACGTGCAAAAGCACGGGGTGGTCGAGCGTCTTGAGGAACCTGAAGGTCTCGACCAGCAGCGGAAGGTTGTGGCCGTCGATGGGTCCGAAATATTCGAGGCCGAACTCCTCAAAGAGAATGGAGGGCCACAACATGCTTTTTGCGGCCTCTTCAGCGCGGCGCACCACCTTGATGGCGGTCTTGCCGGCAAATCGTTCGATAAGCCGCGTGGCGCGATCGTGCAGGTGCTGGTAGTGCTCGTTGGTGACGATGCGGTGGAAGTATCGGGCCACGGCGCCCACGTTGCGATCGATCGACCACTCGTTGTCGTTGAGCACCACGATCATCCGTTTGGTTTGCTCGGCGATGTTATTCATCGCCTCAAACGAGATGCCGTTGGTGAAGGCGGCATCGCCGGCAACGGCAATTACATGTTCGTGCCCGCCGGCCAGGTCGCGCGCCACGGCCATGCCCAGCGCGGCCGAAAGCGCGGTGCCCGCGTGTCCCGCGCCGTAGCAGTCGTGCTCGCTCTCGGTGCGCAGCATGAAGCCGTTGAGGCCGCCGGGCTGGCGGATGGTCGAAAAGCGGTCGTTGCGCCCGGTCAGCAGCTTGTGTACGTAGGCCTGGTGGCTCACGTCGAACAGAATCTTGTCTTCAGGAGTATTGAACACCGCGTGCAGAGCAATGGTGAGCTCGACCACGCCGAGATTCGGGCCCAGGTGGCCGCCGGTCTTTGAAAGCGTCTGGATGAGACACTCGCGGATCTCTTCGGCGAGCTCGGTCATCTGCGCAGCGTTCAGTTTTTTAACGTCGGCGGGAGAGTGGATGGATTCGAGCTGCGTTCCCATATCGTTCCTTCCCCCGGGGAAATAAAGCCGGGAATCCAGGGAAGTGCGAAATCCCTGCAGCGAAAGGTGTTGCAAAATGCCGGGTTTGGCGGCTAAAAGACCAGTGTCCAGTATACCTTCGGCCGGGTTTTTGGCCTGTACGCTTAGACGCGGCGGCGCACAGCCCGGAACCATTCCGCAGTTGTACGATTGGCATGTGCGCGTATACGCACGCATGCGGAGGGATGAGAAAGTGAAGGGCAAGCGGGTCACATTGGCGGCCTTTAGGTCTGGGGCAATCAGGTCAGCGGCGATTGGGTCGGCAGCGGTAGCGGCTCTGGCATTGGCAACGGCGCAGCAGTCGGCCTGGGGGCAGTTGACATTCCCCTCAGGCAGCTCATCGCCAAGCGCTCCGAATCCTCTAACCGATACCACGGTGAATCCGGGAAAGGTTCTGCTCTATAACCTTGAGGCGCAGTTTGCCAAAGACGTGGCAGCCAAAGGTGGCGCCGCATTTGCGTTGTGGTGCGCGCCAGACGCCGTGCTGCTGGGAAACGGGGCCGCGCCGGTGGTGGGCAGCGTGGCAATTGAGAAGTCGGCCAACTGGCTGCCGCGGGATTACCAGCTTACCTGGACGCCCACTGACGCCATGATGGGCCCTTCAGGCGACATGGGTTATACATGGGGGCATTTTGAGGGTCACAGCAAGGACGCGAACGGCAACCCGGTGGTAACCAGCGGGCGATATATGACCATCTGGCGCAAGGAAGCCGACGGAAGCTGGAAGTTTGTGCTCGATGCCGGCGCGAACGACGCGCCGGGGGCCGGAGATTGCTGCAAATTGCCCGGTCATTAGGTTTCGTTTGCAGCCCAAGCGATCGCCGCCGAAGGGGCTGGGAGATAGAACCCCATTTTCGTCTCGTTTTCCACAGATTTATACGATAACTTATGATTCCGGACCGCGGTTTCGAACTGGATTCCAGGAAAGCATCGCAAAGATTGCATTATCAACCATTTACTGGCACAAGATTCATTCGTAACGCAAACGTTACTCCGAGGAGCGGATATACAGGTTACCTCGGTTGTAGGTCGAACCGCATACTTCTGCCCGGTTTGTGTCAGAGAAAACCCCTTCGAAAACGCAGATACTCGTAGCGGGTGTGTTCAAACATGCACGGAACGCTGGGTTTGCAACCGGGCGAGGACGAGGAAGCAACGTTGCGACCGGAATTTTCTATGCTCGATCGCAACCCGGACCCTGCGCTGGACGAGTTGACCGAACTCGCCGCCGAGTTGTGCGGCGCCGAATACGCCTACATCGGCCGGCTGGACGAGAGTCATCTGACCTTCAAATCGCGCTTCGGCTTTGCTGCCGCCGATCAGCCGCGCGAGTTGAGCGCATGCCAATGGACGCTCAAGAGCAGCCTCCCCATGCTGATTGCTCACATCGGCAAAGACAGCCGGTTTCCCCGGCTGGGCATGGAGTTGCAGCCCGGCCTTCGCTGCCTCAGCTACGCCGGGGTTCCACTCATTACCAGCTCGCAGCAGGTGATCGGCACGCTGGCTGTGCTGGCGGCCGCGCCGAATCGCTTCAACCAGACGCATCTCAAACGGCTGGTTGTGCTTGGCCACCAGGCGATTACCCGCATCGACCTCTACGGTCGCATTCACCAGCAGGAGTATGCACAGCGCGCCCGGCTGCGGACCGAGCGGGCACTGGCCATCGAACGCTGCATGGTGACCGCGACGCTCGATTCCATTCCCGCGCTGGTGACGGTGCTCGACACCGCCGGCCGGGTGGTCCGCATCAACGAGCCTTGCTCACAACTGACCGGCCTGAGCAGCGACGCAGTTCTGGGCCGGCCATTTGTTGAGGAGTTTCTTGAAGGCGATGATCGCGGCTGGGCCGCAGCCAGGCTGCGCGAAGCCGCGGCCGGAGACGCTTCGGGGCCGCATGAAACCGTCTGGAGGACACTCGGAGACGTCGCCCGCAAGACCTACTCGGGCAGCAGCGGCAGCAAGCGGCGCATAAGCTGGACGGTGAAACCTCTTGAAGGCCCGAATCGCGAGGTCCAGTACCTCATCGTGACCGGCCAGGATGTAACCGGCCGCCGCGCCATTGAGGCGGCGATGCTGGGCAGCGAAGACCGCTACCGCGAGATGGTTGAGAACAGCCTGGGCTTCGTCTTTGCCTGCTCCATGGATGGGCAGCCGATCGCCGTCAACGGTTTTACCGCTGAAACCCTGGGCTACAGCGCCAAGACGCTCAAAGAGCTGGCCATTACCGAGCTCATGGATTCGGTCGGTGTGGCGGCATTTCAGGAGTGCCTCGAAGCCCTGGAGGTTTCCGATGAGTGGCGGGGGGCGCTGTCGATCCGCCGCAGCGACGGGGTGATTCGCCGCATTGCCGTGCGCTCGCGCCGCATCGTCAATCCCGGCGGCGAGCCGTTTGTAATCTTCCACGGCATGGATGTAACCGAGCAGCATAACTCAGAAGAGGCGCTGCACATGGCCATGCGCCAGCGCGAGCTGATTCTGGAGTCGGCGGGCGACGGCATCTTTGGCATCGATCTCGAAGGCAAGATCACATTCATCAATAATGCCGGCGCTGAAATGCTCAGCTACACACCCGAACAGCTCTTCGGCAATGACGTGCATGAAGTGATTCACCACAGCCACGCCGATGGCACTCGCTACTCGAGAGCTACCAACCCCATTCTGCAGGCGCTGCACCGGGCTGAGTCGATCTGGATGCGCGACGAAGTTTTCTGGCGCAAGGACGGAACGGCAGTTCCGGTTGAATACACGGCCAATCCTCTCGTCAAGGAAGGCCACATCTCCGGCATGGTGATCGCCTTCCAGGATGTTACCGAGCGGCGCCACCTGGAAAGGATGAAAGAGGAGTTCATCTCCACGGTGAGCCATGAGCTGCGCACTCCGCTTACCGCCCTGCGGGCCGCGCTGGGGCTGCTCGCGTCGGGCTCGCTCGACACCCGGCCAGAAAAGCAGAAGCAGATGATCCAGATGGCCATCGGCAACAGCGAGCGCCTGATGCGGCTGGTGAACAACATTCTTGACTTCGATCGCGGCGAGAGAGGCAGGCTCCTGCTGCGCCGCAGGCAGGTGGAGGCCGTTGAGCTGCTGCGCCGTGCAGCCGACGCTGCCGGGCATTCAGCCAGCCTGGCGCAGATCAGCCTGAAGGTAAATGGCGATTCGACGCCGGTGTATGCCGACGGCGGGCGCATTCTGCAGGTCTTCAACGAGTTGATCAATAACGCTATCAAATTCTCGGAGGCGGGAACCACAATTCAGCTTTCGGCACAACTGGGGGGAATGAGCGCGTTAGGCCGACCCGAGTTGTGTTTTGTTCGCAAAGGTGAAGTCTGCTTCATTGTTGAAGACGAGGGAGCCGGAATTCCGCCCGAGAAGCTGGCCCAGATCTTCGACCGTTTCCAACAGGGCGACAGCTCTGATACGCGCGCGCTGGGCGGCACCGGACTGGGCCTCGCGCTCTGCCGCAGCATTGTGGAGCAGCACGGCGGGCGCATCTGGGCCGACAGCACTGTAGGCAAAGGCAGTCGCTTTTACTTCACGCTGCCGATCTTGGCGGATATCGAAGCTCAGTAGACATCATGGCGCCTCTGCTCAAGCCATTGAACTCTCTTCAATTGGGAGCAGCCCAGCGCATAGAACGAATTCAGCAAGATTTATCGATTCACGTGACGAATTGGGTGTTATGCTACGGCGGATCAGGAAATACTCTCACCGCGAAATCTTGAGCAGGGTCATCGCTCCTTGATGGCCGCGCTGGCGTTGGGCCTGTGACCCTCGGATGCAACATTTCCTGATCCGCTACAACGGGGATTTCCCAGCCAAGGAGGAAAACATGAGTCTGGCGGGCCGTACGCTGCTTGTTCTGTCAATTCTTTATGGCCTTGTATTCGCACTGGGTGACGCGGCGCTGCTGCACGGGCGGGCGCCGATCTGGTTTGGTGTGATCTTTGTCGTCGTGCTCATCGGCGCGCAGTATCTGCTTTCGCCGTGGCTCATCCGCCTGTGCTTCACCATCGATTGGGACGAGGATACAATCCCCCCCTACGTGCGCGCGTTTGTCGACCGCATGTGCCGCGAGCACGATCTTCCCCATTTGCCCATCGGCATCATCGAAAGCGGGACGCCCAATGCGTTTGCCTTCGGCCGGCTGCGGAGCGATGCGCGGATCGTAGTGACGCGCGGGCTGGTGGACATTCTGACCCAGCAAGAGACCGAAGCGGTGCTGGCGCACGAGATCGGCCACGTGGCGCATTACGACTTCGCCGTAATGGCAGTGGCGTCGATGGCGCCGTTGCTGCTCTACCAGATTTACATCTGGACGCGGAGGCAGAACAATCTGCGCATCGTGAGCTACGCAGCCTACATTTCGTACCTGGTGGGGCAGTACCTGGTGCTGTTGGTGAATCGCACGCGCGAGTTCGGGGCCGATCATTTTTCAGCCGAGACCGCGCACACGCCCAATGCCTTGGCCAGCGCCCTTGTCAAGATCTCGTACGGCCTGGTGAAGGAACGCAGCGAAGCCCGGCGGCTGGTAAAGGAAGGCGACAAGCAAAGCAAGAAAGATGCCCGCAAACAGCTGCAGTATGGCAGCGCTCTGGCGCTGATGGGAATCATGGGAGCGAGCGACAATGCCGGAGCGCTGGCGCTGACCGCGGCGAGCGCGGAAGAAGCGGCGCGGGCGATGCGGTGGGACCTGGTGAATCCATGGTCGCGCGTGTACGAATTGAGTTCCACCCACCCGCTGACGGCAATTCGGCTCAAGGCCCTGAACCGCGTGGCGCGCGAGC
>Ga0335072_10012116_pt1 | contig 12317 bp, 14 predicted proteins | sample Lox_Sample_21_FD_206725 | JGI IMG/M metagenome (GOLD analysis project Ga0335072, IMG submission 206725) | Soil microbial communities from Loxahatchee National Wildlife Refuge, Florida, United States - Lox_Sample_2.1 | ecosystem: Environmental > Terrestrial > Soil > Wetlands | place: USA...
TGCCAGGGTATTCTCGGGGGGCAGGTTGGGCATTTTCATATCCTTGAGAACGAGCGATGTCGGTGGGACTAGAACCCTTGGTAGGTGTTCGGCTTCGAGGCGTGTTGCCAGTAGACCCGCTATTCGATCTTGGTATCTGTATGGCTTGTGGGCCATACGACGAGCCAGGAGGAGTAGAAACGGTCGTTTGTATCTGTAATAGAGACACTGGTGGGCCGACGACACCGTTAACTGGTGACGTTGAATCCGAGCCTCGTGAGCCTGGGTATGAATGTCCCCCCGCGATTGGGATGCTGCTCCCTTTGCTCTGTGGAATACCGCTCGGACGTTCGTTGCTGGCTTTGCGGAGAGGAAGCGTGGAATTCTGCTGCTCGGAGGGGGGATAGCGAATTTTGGATGTGTCCAAGATGTAAGCAATGCTCAGTTCCTCCGCGTCGCGGGGTGCAGAACTTGGTTCGCCCGCGAGAACAACAATGTGTTTGCCAAATGTGGTCATGCTATGACCAGAGCGAGGGGATGGTGATGGACCCATGTTCTGGAACATGTACCACCGTCGCGTTGAAATGCGAAAGGCGGCTAGATCGCCAAGGTCCGTACCGTCTTGCACACGGCCGCCAAAAATGTACATGGTGTCGTTGACAAGGGCAGCTGCGTGGCCTTCACGTGCCGTAGGGATGTATCCGATGCAGTCCAACTCCGACCACGCATTCGTGCCAGGATCGTAGGTCCAAACATCGTTGAACCAGGCGTTGCCGTCAGTGCCACCGAAACTGCGCATTGTTAGTTTGAAACGCTGACAGAAGACTATGCTGAGAGAAAACTCACAGGTAAAGCTTGTCTTGCCAGGTTACTATAGAGTGGTTGGTTCGAGGTGGAGGAGTGAGTACACGGCCATTGCCTCCTCTGTCGGGAATCATAACCTCCCAGCGATTACCTGCGCTCTGTAGAGAGTTTAAGTCGAAGGCGATAAGATCATTGAAAAAGTAGCCCTCAACTTGGCCACCGAAAATGTAGATCTTGGAGCCAAGTATGTTCAGGGTGTGGCCGTAACGTCCAGGAGGTTTTGGTCCAGCCGGTGAGGCTCTTGACCACGCTTTTGTTGCTGTGAATCAATCAGCACCAGGTCTTTGCCACCAGGAAGTAGCGATTGGGCTTACCTGTGTTAAGAAGGTACAGAGTGTCGTCGAGAACATCGCCTTCTTCGGTCTTGGTGTCTCCGCCAAACACAATGAAGGCGTTTCCAACGAGCAAACTAGCGTGTCCGACCCGCGGGCACGGCCCTTCGGAGCTGGGAGTGACCGGATAGCAAGCCATTTGGCCTGTCCCGAGCTCAATCATCCATAGGTCACCTTTGACCATCTGCGAGTTGACGAGGCCTCCCATCAAGTATATCCATCCTTCTTTGGATGCAGCTGAATTGACGGCGGCGCCGTATCGCGGGAAGGGGGACATTCCAGTCGAAAACTGCAGCTGTCGCTGGGACCATGGATAGAGAGATTCGCCGCCAGGTGCTGGTGTCCCACCAGCAGCACTGCGGATAGAATTGGTTCGAACCTGTGGCGAAAGATCAGCAACAGTAGAGAGGAAGTAACAGACAACTTACATTGAGGTCGGAGTCGGCTCTGCCGCGCATCTTGCTGTCTGAGCCAGGCTCGGGGCTCTTCATTGAAGGCGCGGAGCCGAAAGAAGAGTTGATGCTGCTGCCCGACGGCGTCTGCTGGGTGCCGACGGTGCCTCTTCGCTGCATGCCGTCTCTTGGACCGTCAAGACTGTTTGCGGTGGGTATGCGCGATTCGGGCCCGTGGGCAGAGGAAATGTCGCGCGACGCCGCAGGAAGTGCAGTGCCAGTGCCTTTCTTGGACTTGCCAAACAGGAATGCCATTGTGCGAGAAGCCGGCTCAGAGGAGACGGCGAGGGACTACGGCGGTCGAGGAAGCGAAGGATTGGAGCATTCAGTCGAAACGAACGGCGACCTGTCGCGAGGCGCGAGGAACGCACACGGCAATGGGCGGGGAGGAGGGAGAACTGGCTGAGGCCGGGCGGTGGGAGCAGCTGAAGGGAAAGCGGCGCACGCCGGTCATTGACGCATGGCCAGCGCGTCTTGCAGCAGCAGGAAGGGACAGAGCTGGAGGGGCGGGAACGAGCAAAGCAAAGGTTGCAAGAAAGAAAGGGTGAAGTTTTGGAGTGGAGGTGCAGTTTGGTGGTTGGGTGTGTTCCGGGGGGGCGTTTTTGGGACGTCGAAAGGGGAGAAGCGCGGGCTGCGGGTGGCTCAATCCAAGATTCGTGCCAGTTGCAACCAACAGAGGTCGGGGCGCTGCGCTCGGGAGGGGGGGCCCTTAATGGAGCCCCTAGACCAACAGCCGCATGGAGCGTCTGCTGGCAAGACTAATGGACAACAGCAGCGGCCATCGGCACCAGGCGCACAAAAAAGTTGCAATCACGCGAAAAGAGATATGGCTGCCAGACGCTGCACTGCTCGGCATCCGCTGGCCCTCGAAGCTTCGGCCCTGAAGATCTCGACCCGCTCGCCATGCAGACGAGTGTCTGAAACGCCCCGGCCAGTGCCAGCCCGCGGAAAAGGGAGAGGGTCACTGCGCGCGCACACATACCTTACACAGATGCAGGCAAGCAGCGGCTGCGATAGACTGTCGACGGAGCAGAGTACGGCGCATGCAACCGCCGCGCCAGCTATTTGCTGCGACGTCCGTTGCGCGCATATGCTTCGGCTTTTGCTTTTGGGCGAGTCTGCAATCATTGCCGCCGCCCACGGTTGCCGCATGCTCTCGCGTCCCGCTGTTCTTCTGCACTCGCTCATCACCACCCGTCACTCGTCCCCCTGAGCACATGGCGCCTTGCCCGTTGCGGCCCTGCAAAGCCAGCCACAACGCGACAATCCACGGGCGGTAAAAGCGTTTCGCTCTCCGTGAAAATCCTCGTCCGCAAGGAATCAGGCGCTGCTAACAAGATGCTCGCGTGCATTGGAACTGGCACGCTGTCACCCGACTTTGACGAGCGCGAAAAAGCCAGCGCCGTCGGCGTCCTGCGTCCACGTCGGCGTCCACGGCGGATCGCGCAGCGTGTGACAGGTCGAGATGGCGGTCAAAACCAAGCCAAGGAACGAGACCACTGTTCATGTTGCGACCGAGGTGCGCGTAAGGCCGTCGGTCGGTATCACATTTCGGTCCTGGAGCGCGAACACGGGCGAACAAGGACTGGGGCAGATGGGCCATGAGCAGACGGGCGAGCCCGCGGGCGTCCCAAAAATTTTTGGACGACTATCATTTTACGTGCAGCTACGGAGGCTTTGTCCCTGCATTAAGCCCCCAAGAGCGCTGCACAAGTGCCAGATTCGATGCTGCGGTGCTGCGATGCCGCGATGCTGCGATGCCCGTGATGGCCACCTGCAGACGCAGCACTGCTTGAAGCCGGGCAGCGAGCCAAAGAGCCAGAGAGCAAGACAAGTACTTGGCTGGACACACACAATCTTTGAGCCGTGAAACATTAAAACTGCTCCTGGCTCGACATTTTTTCTTTTCCTGAGCTGCGCTATCGATAAGCGCCCATAGGAGTCTCCTTAGCCGCTGCGTGGCCGCCACCGCGTCTAAAGGCACAGCAGCAGCTCTGGACGCGATAGGGAGCCTCCTTGCGAGCTTGCGTCTCCTCTCGTCCATTCAGCATCCCGGCTCGCTGCTGCCCCATCCTCATCACTGTTGGTGTCTGGCTGTCGCTTGTCGTCGGTTCAGCCTCAAGCTCGCACTCCAACGCCCACTTCAGTGCCAGCACCATCTCCAGCCGGTGGCTCAGTTTGGCCGTCTCTTAGTCGTAAACATCTCATCACTCAGCTTCTCTTTTGCATCCGATATGACCATCTCCACGCCCTTCGCCCGCCGTTGCCTCATGACTTCCACCTCACGATCATAATACTCCAGCCAGCAGTGATCGCCCTGCACACCGCTTGCCCTCGTAGCCTTCCATGCCAGTTAATATTTCGCCTCCGTAATGGCGCTCGTCCACCACCTGCGACCGAAAGGTCCGCAGCCTGTCCTCGACAACTTCACCGAGCCGGAGGACCTCTCCGATGTGCCGTCAGATGCAACTCCACGCCCCAGCTCTGCGCCGCGACATGATGCTCACCCGCATGCGCTCTACAGCCTCAACCGGAGCTCCACCCAAGTCTCGCCCGAGCGCAAGCCATCGCCGCTTTCCGACGGCCCAGCTACACTCGACCCGCGACCGAAGCTGCTCCGCGCAAAGAGTGATTTCGGTCCCCGCCGCGAAGACCACAAGAACGGCGACGATGAGAGCCGCACTTCGGGTGAAGGGGAATGGGGTATAAGGCATGGCTTCGAGACGCAATTGGTGTCTGAGGAGTATAACAACCTTTTGAATTCTGTACGAAAACTCCCCCCTTACTTCCACTTTGGTCCTTTTCTAACTCGAGCGTAGAATTTCTTCCTCTACTTCACCGACAAGAAGCACGAGTCCGGTGGCAACCCCAAAGAAGACCACTCACACTTCCCTTTGCAAGAGTGGCGCATGCGAGACCGGCTCAAGACTGTCTCTGCTATTCTCGCACTCTGCCTCAACATCGGTGTTGACCCGCCCGATGTTATCAAAACCAGCCCTTGCGCCAAGATGGAGTGCTGGATCGATCCCACGGCCTCGAGTGGTGTCTCAGGCAACGCGCCGCTCAACCAGATCGGCAAGGCACTTCAAGCACAGTACGAGCAGCTGAGCATGCGCACCCGCTACAAGCTATGCCTGGATCCAACCATCGAGGAAACAAAGAGATATGCCATGACTCTCCGCCGCAACGCTAGGAATGAACGTGTCCTGTTTCATTACAATGGACATGGCGTTCCGAAGCCCACACCGTCAGGCGAGATTTGGGTCTTCAACAAAAACTATACACAATACATACCAGTTTCGCTGTACGATCTTCAGTCGTGGCTTGGTGCGCCGAGTCTGTTCGTATTTGACTGTTCTGACGGTGGCTCGATAATTTCAAACTTCATCAAATTCGCCGACAAGCACCAGGCCGACAGCATCGAGCAGAGACGCAAGGACCCTAATGTTGAAGTAATGGACTACTCTGACTGCATTTTGTTGGCTGCTTGTCGCGACAAAGAGAACTTGCCCACCAATCCCGATCTACCGGCTGATGTGTTCACGTCGTGTCTTACAACTCCAATCGAGATGGCCGTCCGCTTCTTCATCCTTCAGAATCCGCTTCCTAGCAACATCACGCTCCAAGACGCTCAGAATATTCCCGGACGAGTGTCTGAGCGACGAACGCCAATCGGAGAGTTGAACTGGATATTCACAGCAATCACCGACACCATCGCGTGGAACTCGCTTTCCAAGTCCCTCTTCAAGAAACTCTTCAGGCAAGATCTGATGGTTGCTGCTCTTTTCCGCAATTATCTGCTTGCTCAGCGTATCATGAGAGTTTATCATTGCCATCCCCAATGCCATCCCGAGATTCCTTCTACGCACGACCATCCGCTGTGGCGAAGCTGGGATCTGGCTGTCGAAATGATTCTTGCTCAACTCCCGGACCTATTGGCAGCGGAACGAGGAGAGAAGCAATACGAGTACCAGCACTCGAATTTCTTCGCTGAACAGCTAACAGCATTCGACGTGTACCTAAGTCAAGGCGCAGTAGAGCAAAAGGTCCCTGAACAGCTTCCCGTTCTGTTGCAGGTCCTGCTGAGTCAGGTCCATCGGCTGAGAGCGCTCATTTTGTTGAGCAAGTTCCTTGACCTGGGGCCGTGGGCAGTCAGTCTCGCTCTCGGTATCGGCATCTTTCCTTATGTCTTGAAGCTGCTGCAATCTCAAGCGATTGAGTTGAAGCCCGTCATGGTGTTCATCTGGGCCCGAGTCCTGGCCGTGGATCAGTCATGCCAAATGGATCTGCTTAAAGACAACGGCTATCAGTATTTCATTGCCATTCTCAACCCCTCCGCAGGTAAGGAGGACGCCGTGGCTGCTCTCCGTCGAGCTCGCGGAAGCTCTGATAGCACTCGTACTAACAAACTTTTGGCAGGAATTCCTATCGGCAATGTCAGCGAGCACAGGGCCATGTGCGCCTTCATCGTTGCCATGTTCTGCAAAGACTTCCAGCAAGGCCAAGTCGTGTGTCTGAGCCCCGAGCTCATCGAGAGCTGCCTTGGTCACCTCAACGATCTCCAGAATCCTTTACTTCGCCAGTGGTCTTGCCTATGCATCAGCATGCTGTGGGTCGGCTTTCCAGACGCAAAGTGGGCTGGTATTCGATGCTCGGCTCATGAGAAGCTGTGCGCGCTCGTAGTTGATCCCGTGGCCGAAGTTCGCGCTGCCATGCTCCACGCTCTCACGACTTTCCTCGGCATACCCGACTTAACTGATCAAGTTGCACAAATCGAAGAATCAATAGCCTCAATGGTGCTCCTTATGGCCGCTGACGGCAACACCATGGTACGAAAGGAGCTGCTGGTATTCTTTTCGACGTTTGTTGTTCGCTATCAGAATCGCTTTGTCATTACTGCTTACGAACAGCTGCTTGATGAGACGCACAATTTGGTAAAGACACCTTTCGAAGAAGAGAAAGAAAAGGTTGGAGACGTGGCCTTGGTGAACCCTAAAACTCGCTCCAACGGCGTGAGTGAGGAGAAATCTAATATTGCGTCAAACACGGTGTTTGCAGCTATCTGGAAAGAGCTGTTAATAATGTCCGTCGATCCTCACCCGGAAATTGTCCAAAACGCCAGCGTCGTCGTCGATTGGGTGCTCGATCAGCTTCTTTACTCACCACTCGGCCCACTTGCGCAGCCAATTATGGATGCCATTCAGCAGCGCCATACTCCTCCACAGTCGACTCGTTCGTCATTTGTTGAGATACCTCAGGATAAATCAGCTCCATCTACGCCTCCAACGCCTAGTCGAACAGACGGATACCTTACTGCAAGCATCAGGCGGACTGCCAGCGTGGCAGCATCGTTGAAGAATCTTGCCTTCGGTACTAGCAGCGCCCAAGTGAGCCACGAAACCAGCCCACGATCTCCAAAGCAAGCTGGGCCGGAGCGGGCAGCCACGTTTGGGCCAAAGCGTCTGCCCAGTGAGTGGAACCGGCCACCTGATTCTCAAGACCCGCAGCACCAAACCAATGCATACCCTCATCTGCGGACTCCGATGCCCCATGGCTTCAAACCATCCTCGGCGCCTGCAGAAGCTCACACTATGCCGTTAAAGTCCCATTTCTATGACTGGTCAGTCGAATACTTCCGCGAGCCGCAGATGAAGCCAAGCGAAGCAGACGAGCCGGGCTCTACCGACTACAATGAGCGGCTCTGGCGACGGAACCGCAACGACCGCATCATCGCCAAAACGCAACCGCAGAAGGAGCTCGCTGGTTCTCAACCTTGGGACCGTGCAAAGGGCTTCTTCAACAACGGCACGCAACCAGTGAAAATGGTATTCCACCAGTTTGAAGAACATCTCGTCGTCACCGACGATCGAGACGGCGTGGCTGTGTGGGATTGGAAGAGGCAGACGAGGTTGAACCGCTTTTCGAATGGCAACCCTACTCGCTCTCGCATCACTGAGGTGCGGCTTATCAACGAAGATGACCAGGCACTGCTCATGACGGGCTCTTCGGACGGTGTCATCAAGCTCTTTAGGAACTACGAGAACCAGCAGGACGTGGAGATGGTGACGGCGTTCCGGGCCTTGACGGACCTAGAGCCGAGCAACAAGTCTGCCGGTTTGGTGTTCGACTGGCAGCAGAGTCGCGGGTTGATCTTGGTGGCGGGTGACGTACGATCCATCCGCGTGTGGAATGCCGGAACGGAAATGTGCACAGCTGTGAGTACTCTCTTCTATCACTTTATTATACAACGCTAACAATTATCAGGATATCAACGCCCGCTCAGGTAGCCCAATCACTAGTCTTACGTCAGACCAAGTCGAAGGCCACTACTTCATCGCGGGCTTCGGCGACGGCGCGATGCGGCTGTATGACCAGCGCGAGAAGCCGCAAACGGCCATGGTGCGGGTGTGGAAGGAGCACAAGGCGTGGCTAACCAACGTGCACCTGCAGCGCGGCGGCCAGCGCGAGCTCATCAGCGCCTGCCGCAGCGGCGACGTCAAGCTGTGGGACATCCGCTGGGACAAGAGCATCCGCACGATCCGCGCGACCAAGGACACGCTTCGCACGCTCAGCGTGCACGAGCACGCACCCGTCTTCGCCGTCGGCACCGACCGCCACGCCGTCCGTCTTTTCAGCATGATGTACAACCCGTCGGCCGCGTCGTCGACTATTTTGACGGTGCCGCCGCTGGTCCAGTCGCCCGTCACCTCGTTCTCCGCCGGCCCGCTTGATATTCCTGCCCCCATCGTCACCGTGCCGAGTGTTGGTGCTGCACTCGGCGCCCCCAACGGCGGCCGCTTGCTTAGCTCGTTTGAGCCGTACAGCAGCTTTCTGCATCAGACGCGAGGTGCGCCCATCGCTGCGACTGCCTTCCATCCGCATAGGATGATGATTGCTGGCGCGGCCATTGGAGACCCGCATATCAACATCTATGCCTGCCGGAAGAGCCCGGATATATGACGCGGGCAGGGAGAGAGGTGGGAGCGAGTGTTGAGATCAGCTACGAGAGTTGGCGCCGGTTTAATTCTTTGTTTGAATGGATTTGCATTTTGGCATTAGCGTGGGCACGGCGTCAGTCTAGTCTTTGTAATCTACATCATCGGTTCGAGATGCATAGCGCGGCCGACATTTTCTGGGGAAAGGGGTATATTTGCAGGACAGCATTCTGTAGCAGCAACCGCAGAGCACCAACCACACATAACCCACACCGCCATCGCCGCGTCTCCCGCTCCCGCTGCCCGTCCCGCGTGCTCCACTCCGCCCCGGCCCGGCCCGCCACCCTTTCCTTACACCACCTCGTCTCCCTTGACCTCGCCGCGCCGCCTCCACGCCCACTTCGGCACAGCCCACACATCATGCAGCAGCGACGGACACTCCACAGCAGCATCCGAGTCAGAGATCCAAAAGCGAGGGCCCCAGCGCGCAAGCGGGCGCTCGCAGCGAAAGCAGCAGCGAAACGCGCGGTCGCGGGCCCGCAGCATGCGCACAGCGTTAGCGCGGCAGGCGCGCATGAGGGCAGGGCGGGTGGCGGGCTGAGCGAGGCGCGGCTCACACAGCGGGCAGAGCCACAGGCTGCCTGTCAGAGCGACGGGCGTGGTGCGGCGGCTCGCGGCGTCGCCGTTGTGGTGCGCGTGGAAGCAGCGCAGGCACGAGGGCTGGCACACTGTGTCGAGGCGGTGGAGGCCGCGGGCTTCGCGGAGCCGGTGCCAGTCGCCGCAGTCCTGGTGCTGGGTCAGCGGGGGTTTGGGTAGACGGCTTCTGGGGAGACGCTGCTTGGTTGCTTGTCCTTGCGTGTGTGGGAGCGCTTCTGGAAGGGGGAGACTGCACTTACCGCACAGGTTGTTATCGCGCAGCCTTCGCAGGAGCTCAAGGAGCTCGAGTTGGATGCAGGGGGCAAGCGTACACAGGCTACATGCCTACGCAGTGATGCGAGCCGGCTCAGGCGTTCATTGACTGGGAGGATGGTCTCGCGGATATGCTTGGAGGTGCAGGCGAGGGAAACAATGTCGGCATAGTGCACGTTATTAGCGATTAGGATGACGATGTCCCAAATAAGGAGACGTGCTAACGCTTCTTCTTTCTTGCTAGGAGCGGAGACAGAGGAGCCATTCTCGGCTTTCGTGGCCGAAAGGCATTTTGGTCGGCGTGATGTGAGAACCCCAGTAGCCAGTAGCCACACGGGCCGGAAAATAAAGACGGGGATGCTTTGGCAAGCCTTTAGGGAGACTTTATAGAATAGCCATGCCCAAGAATGGACTCGGCTGGGCATCAACGCAATCAGTAACCAAGGTAGTAGGGCCAGCTTTTCGACAAATATGATCGGAAGGGCCAAAATATTCTTACAAATCTTCCGTGAATGAAAGTCGTAAAAACAGCGGTCCCATTCCCACGGCCATGGCCATTCGAAAGTTTCGTGTACTCCTTGCAAGAACTGTGGTACCATAGCAAGAATCCAGAAGGTGCTGCGTACAACGTGTTAGTTCTCGACAGGCCGGGAAACGAACGGCCCAAAGCAAAAACCCACAGCACAGCGTCGCTGATATTCAGGCACTCCACAAACTCCACGCATTTCTGCTTCGCGAAGACTTCGGCGCTTGAATTGGTAAGTGGCACCCCGGAGGCCAGGACATAGACGCTCGGATAGCCTGGAGGAACATGATAAGAAAGCACGTCGCTGCTGTTGCAGGACGCCTTGGTCCGGAGCATCCACTTTGGTGCAAGACCGATGAAGACACAGAGGCAGATGGCAATGAACGCATCGACCCAGAAAATCGCCATAGCCCAAGACCGCCGCGCGATCCATGACGGGACCAAACTTAGGATCGGCCAAATGCTCCCTGAAATGCTCTGCTTAACGGTTAGCGCATGTATGGCCGACGTGGAGACGCAGCCGAACGAACAGCTATTTCACAGAAGATGCAGGAAACAAGAATCGCCTTTGAATATGGGGCCTGGTCGATTCCAGGGCTGTAACGAAGCTTATGAACGAGCGGGACAACTTTAACGGCGAGAGGAGGCCAGAGGCCGTAAGAAAGGCAGCGAAAAACAGCCGTCCATACTTGAAAAATTCGCCGAAGCGTCCTTTCTCTCATTGTGTGACGTCGACGGCAAGTGCTCTGAAGACATAACCAAAGGGTTTAAATGAATCTACAAGGCGGTAAGTTAGATCAGCTGGAGGCTGCCAGACCAGGCTGATATGTGCGTGCTGAGATATGCGAGAATGTGATTTGCGCAAGGCTGCGAAGCGGCGCCAAACAGGCAGCCTCAGCTCGCCGACCGCCACCCACTGCGCCGAAGGCGAATGCCATGGAACAGAGAACACATAGACTAAAAGCGCTGAGACGTCCACGTGGAAGACTGTGCCAGCCGTTACACCATCTTCAACACGCGCTGTACGGTAAGGCATTTGTTCTACTCCGTCTCCTCCGTAGAGGACGGAACTACGTGTATCTCATAAAGGGCTGCCAACGCCACAACCCACCATCTCGCAGCTACTGTCAACCCCCAAAAGCCCGTTATCGCCTAAAACGCCGTCTCGTTCTAATATAATCCTGATCGAGTCAACCAGCGCGCGCGTACGAGTCAGAGAGAAAGCCACCTCTTCACGCACTGCCATTCTCTACCACCTCAGGCGCACTGACTTGCCCTCGCACGCCGCCTTTCCCACCCAGTTCTCTCGCAATAATGTTAACGGCCATGTCTGGAGCGATGCTGATCTGAACTTCGACTTTGCCACCCTTTTTCACGCCTTTCACAGCAACTTCGGCAACTACCTTCCCTACCTTCCACTCTTTCGACTTGACTTCCTCATCCTCTTCGTCGCTGTCGTCATCGTCATCATCTTCATCCTCGTCCTCGTCCTCATCTTTCTTCCCTCCGTTCGCCCGCAGCCTCTCTTTTTTCTCTACTTTGATGTAGCTATCCGCCTCGCAGATCTTCACCAGCACGTCACCTCCCTCCTTCGGCGTCGCAATCACCGCCGTTCTCCGCAGCGGAACGGGCGTGTTCGCCTCGACGAGCGGCTTGAAGACGCCGCTTCCGCGCTCGTCGGGGCTGATCAGCAGCACGCCCACGGCGTGCTCCAAATGCGGCGTGTTCGTCACCACTGGATGGCACGATTCTTGGATGTCCTGCTCTTCAAACTCCGATACCAGGCTGGCTTGTATGGCCGCGCCGCGTGCCACCAACTCCGATGGATTAATGGCGTCGGTCTTGGTCGACGGCGCCCACACCGTAGTCTCCTCCGGAAACGCGTTCTTTACGTTCGCGGCTATCCGCGGCGTGTGAGCGGTTCCTCCTGCAAGGATGATCTCCGATATGTCGAGAGGATCGAGGTCAGCTTTTGAGACGGCATTTGTGATCAGGCGCGTTATCGAGGCGAAGAGCTTCGTGGCGAGGAGTTCGTAGCGGGTGCGGTTGATTGACGCTGTAAAGTCGAGGCCCGAGCTCAAGCTCTCTACACTAAACGACGCCGTCGAGCTGAGGCTGAGAGCTTTCTTAACCGCCTCGGATTCGAGCTTGAGTTTCGCGAGAGATCGCTGGTTGTTACGCGGATCCTCTGCGGACTTGTGCTTCTTGAGGAACTCTTTGGCAAAGTAGTCCATGAGCAGCTGGTCGAGCTGTGAACCACCGACGTCGTAGTCGTGTGCGGCGGCCAGTATTGTGTAAATTCCGCCTCTTGATGCAATAA
>Ga0335072_10012117_pt1 | contig 12316 bp, 13 predicted proteins | sample Lox_Sample_21_FD_206725 | JGI IMG/M metagenome (GOLD analysis project Ga0335072, IMG submission 206725) | Soil microbial communities from Loxahatchee National Wildlife Refuge, Florida, United States - Lox_Sample_2.1 | ecosystem: Environmental > Terrestrial > Soil > Wetlands | place: USA...
GCCACCAAGGCCTACGCCGATGAGCTCGCGACGGTGGTTCGGGGCGCGGCAGCCTAGCTTCGCGCGCCGACGGAAAAGCGGGTATGATCCCGCGCCTTTCGTGGGCCGGGCTCCGCGCTCTCAACGGGATCCTCGATGCCTCGGACAGCGATCGTCGCCGGAAACTGGAAGATGCACGGCTCGCGCGCCGAGAACGCGAGCCTCGTCGCGGCGATGGCGGCGGGATTTCCCGCGGAGCCGCCGGGCGAGTGCGTGGTGTGTCCGCCGTTCGTGTATCTGCAGGACGTAGCGCGCCTGCTGCGGGATGCGGAGCTGCCGATCGCACTTGGCGCACAGGATGTGTGCGCCGAGGCTCAGGGCGCCTACACGGGCGAGATCTCCGCGGCGATGCTCAAGGACCTCGGCTGCACTTATGTCATCGTCGGGCATTCGGAGCGGCGCACGCTGTTCGAGGAGGACGACCAGCTGGTTGCGCGCAAGTTTCAGGCGGCCCAGGCGCGCGGACTGGTCCCGATCCTGTGCGTGGGCGAGTCGCTCTCCGAACGCGAGGCGGAGCGCACGCGCGCGGTCGTCTCGCGCCAGCTCGATGCCGTGCTCGAGCTCTGCGGCGCCGAGGCGTTCGCACGCGCCGTGATTGCCTACGAGCCCTGCTGGGCGATCGGGACGGGCCGCAACGCAAGCCCCGAGCAGGCCGAGGAAGTGCACCGCCTGGTTCGTGGTCGGATCGCCGAGCGGGATGCTAAAATTGCACCTGAGGTGCGCATCCTCTACGGCGGAAGCGTCAAGGCAGGCAACGCCCGTGAGCTGTTCGCCCAGCCCGACGTCGATGGTGGCCTGATCGGCGGCGCCTCGCTCAAGGCCGAAGAGTTTCTGGCAATCCTTGCGGCCGCGCGTCGCTGAGCGCGCGCGACCGAGGTCCGCGTAGGCAAAGATGTTGCACGTAGCATTGACCATCCTGCAGTTCTTCTGCGCGCTCGCGATCTGCCTGCTCGTGCTCATTCAGCGCGGCAAGGGCGCCGAGGCGGGCGCCGGCTTCGGCGCGGGCGCATCGGGCACCGTGTTCGGTGCACGCGGCGCGGGCACGGCGCTGTCGCGCGCCACCGCGATCCTCGCCGCGGTGTTCATGGTGAACAGCCTCGCGCTCGCCTACGTGGGCTCGCACTCGAGCGCGGCGCCCAAGACGATCTTCGATACGGCCGGTGAGACCGCGCCCGCGCCCACGCCCGCGGCGCAGCCGGGCGCGCCGCCGCTCGGTGGAACGGTACCGGGCGGCACGGCGCAGACCCCGGCTGCGAGCTCAGCGGGCGCCGCCTCCGCAGCGCCGGCGCCCGGCGCGGGCGCACGCAGCGCGAGCAGCGCCTCGCACGCACCGACGCCCGCCACACCGAGTCCCAAATAGCCCCGCGAGCGCGGGCGCGCGAAACCGGCCGTTACGAAGAATGAGCTTTTGCCAGCCGACGTGGTGGAATTGGTAGACACACTAGCTTGAGGGGCTAGCGGCGCGAGCCGTGTCGGTTCGAATCCGACCGTCGGCACCAGTATCATGGCCTTTGGCCAACTTTTCACGGGGTCGCTGCGCGGCCCCGTCAATGAAGCTAAAATGCCTCGATGCTTGCGAATTACCTCCCGATTCTGATCTTCCTGATCGTCGCTGCGGCGCTTGCTGCGCTGCTGCTCGTGCTCGGCACCGGCCTCGGACGCTACTTCACGCGCTTTCCCGCCGACCGCGACAAGCTCTCGCCCTACGAGTGCGGCTTCGAGGCGTTCGAGGATGCGCGCATGCGCTTCGACGTGCGCTACTACCTGGTCGCCATCCTCTTCATCGTCTTCGATCTGGAGATCGCCTTCCTCTTCCCCTGGGCCGTGGCCCTCACCAAGATCGGGCTCGCCGGTCTGATCGCCATGGGAATCTTCCTGCTGATCCTGGTCGTGGGATTCATCTACGAGTGGCGGAAAGGAGCGCTCGAGTGGGACTAGAGGCCGAGGCGCAGGAAGGCTTCGCGCAGCGCGGATTCCTCACCACGCAGGTCGACCATCTCGTCAATTGGGCGCGCACCGGGTCGCTGTGGCCGATGACCTTCGGCCTCGCCTGTTGCGCCGTGGAGATGATGCACGCGGGCGCCTCGCGCTACGACCTCGACCGCTTCGGGGTGGTGTTCCGCCCGAGCCCGCGGCAGTCCGATGTGATGATCGTGGCCGGCACGCTCGTCAACAAGATGGCCCCGGCGCTGCGCAAGGTGTACGACCAGATGGCCGAGCCGCGCTGGGTCATCTCCATGGGATCGTGCGCCAACGGCGGCGGCTACTATCACTATTCCTACGCGGTGGTGCGCGGCTGCGACCGCGTCGTTCCCGTCGACGTCTACGTTCCCGGCTGCCCGCCCACCGCGGAAGCGCTCGTCTACGGCATCATCCAGCTGCAGAAGAAAATCGCGCGCACGAGCACGATCGCCAGATAGAGAGTGATGGCTACCCACGAGGACCGGCGCGCCCCATGTCGAGCGTAGAGCGCATCGAAGCCCTGGCTGCCGCCGTGAGTGCACAACTCGGCACGCGGGTGCGGCGCGTCGCCGCACTGCCCGCAGAGCTCGCCTACGAGGTCGAGCCGGAGCAGCTGCTGGAGGTGTGCTTGACGCTGCGCGACGCCGAGACGCTGCGCTTCGAGCTGCTCATGGATGTCGCCGGCATCGACTATCTCGAGTTCCGCAAGGACGATTGGCAGACCGAGTCCGCCACGCGAACCGGGTTCAGCCGCGCGCGGCTGATCGAGGAGGAGATCGTTCCGCCGGCGCCGGTCGGCGGGGCACGCTTCGCAGTGGTCTACCAGCTCCTCTCCATCACCCATAACCGGCGGCTGCGCCTGCGCGCGCGCTGCGAGCGCGATGCGGAGCCGATCATCGACTCGGTCGTTGAAGTGTGGGCCGCGGCAAACTGGTTCGAGCGCGAGGCGTTCGACCTCTTCGGCATCCTCTTCCGCGGACACCCCGATCTGCGGCGCATCCTCACCGACTACGGCTTCGTCGGACACCCGTTCCGCAAGGACTTCCCGCTCATCGGGAACGTCGAGGTGCGCTACGACCCGGACCGCAAGCGCGTGGTCTACCAGCCGGTGTCGATCGAGCCGCGCGTGCTCGTGCCAAAAGTGATCCGCGAGGACAATCGCTACAACCCGGCCTTGCGCGAGCATCCGGTGCCCCGCTCATGAGCGACGCAGCCTCCCAGCCGATCACCGAGATTCGCAATTACACGATGAATTTCGGCCCGCAGCACCCGGCGGCCCACGGGGTGCTGCGGCTCGTCTTGGAGCTCGACGGGGAAGTGGTGCAGAAGGCCGATCCGCACATCGGCCTGCTGCATCGGGGGACGGAGAAGCTCGCCGAGTCGAAGCCCTACAACCAGTCGATCGGCTACATGGACCGGCTCGACTACGTCTCGATGATGTGCAACGAGCACGCGTACGTGCTCGCGATCGAGCGGCTCCTCGGCATCGCACCGCCGGAGCGGGCGCAGTACATCCGCGTGATGTTCGATGAGATCACTCGCATCCTGAACCATCTCATGTGGCTCGGAGCTCACGGCCTCGATATCGGCGCGATGACCGTGTTTCTCCTGTGCTTCAAGGAGCGCGAGGAGCTCATGGACGTGTACGAGGCGGTCTCCGGAACACGGATGCACGCCACGTACTACCGCCCGGGCGGGGTGTACCGCGATCTGCCGGAACAGATGCCCAAGTACCGCGCCTCCAAGTGGCACTCGCAGAAGGAGGTCGATCGGCTGAACGAGGCGCGCTCGGGAAGCATGCTCGACTTCATCGGGTCCTTCACCGAGCGATTTCCGAAGTCGATCGAGGACTACGAGACGCTGCTCACCGACAACCGCATCTGGAAGCAGCGCACGGTGAACATCGGCGTCGTCTCCCCGGAGCGCGCCATGCAGCTCGGTTTCTCCGGCCCGATGCTGCGCGGGTCGGGGATCGAGTGGGATCTGCGCAAGAAGCAGCCGTACGAGGTCTACGATCGCATGGACTTCGACATTCCGGTCGGCACGAACGGGGACTGCTACGATCGCTACCTGGTGCGCATCGAGGAGATGCGCCAGTCGAATCGGATCGTCCGCCAGTGCATCGAGTGGCTGAAGCGCAACCCCGGCCCGGCGATGATCGAGGATGCCAAGGTGCGGCCTCCGCCGCGCGAGCGGATGAAGGAGGGCATGGAATCCCTCATCCATCATTTCAAATTTTTCACCGAGGGCTACTGCGTGCCGGAGGGTGAGACCTACGCGGCGATCGAGGCGCCGAAGGGCGAGCTCGGGGTCTACTTGGTCTCCGACGGTGCGAACAAGCCGTACCGGCTCAAGGTGCGCGCGCCCGGCTTCCCGCATCTGGCGGCGCTCGATGAGATGGTGCGCGGGCACATGCTCGCCGATGTGGTGGCGGTGATCGGTACGCAGGACATCGTCTTCGGCGAGGTCGACCGATGAGTCTCCTCCCGGCGAGCAAGGGTGACGGCAGACCATGACGAACGACGCGCACGACGGCGCACCGGCGCTGCTCAGCGAGGCGACCCGGCAGGAGATCGATCACTGGGTCGCGAAGTTTCCGCTCGGCCGGCAGCGCTCGGCGGTGCTCTCGGCGCTGCGCGCGGCGCAAGAGCAGAATCAGGGCTACCTCACCCCGGAGCTCATCGAGGCGGTCGCCGCGTATCTCGAGCTTCCGCCCATTCAGGTGTACGAGGTCGCGACCTTCTACTCGATGTACGAGCTGCACCCGTGCGGACGGCATCACGTCAGCATCTGCACCAACATCTCCTGCATGCTGCGCGGCGCCGAGGCGCTCGTGGCGCACGTCGAGAAGAGGCTCGGGATCCGCTCGGGGGAGAGCACGGCCGACCGGCGTATCTTTCTCAAGCGCGAGGAGGAGTGCCTCGCCGCCTGCAGCGGAGCGCCGATGATGATGGTCGATCACGTCTACCACGAGCAGCTGACGCCCGAGAGGGCCGATGCGATCCTGGACGAGCTCAAATGACCGAGATCCTCGAGAAGTACCGCGACAGGATGAACCTGACGGTGTTCGAGCCGTTGAAGCTCGAGCGCTCCTGGCTCCTCGAGAATTACCGCAAGATCGGCGGCTACGAGGCGTGGGAGCGGATCCTGCGCGAGAAGCCCGCGCGCGAGCAGGTCATCGATGCGGTGAAGGCCTCGGGATTGCGCGGGCGCGGCGGCGCCGCGTTCCCCGTGGGCGTGAAGTGGAGCTTCATGCCGCGCAACGCCACCATGCAGAAGTACGTCGTGTGCAACTCCGATGAGAGCGAGCCCGGCACCTGCCACGACCGCGACATCCTGCGCTACAACCCGCACTCCCTCATCGAGGGCATGGCAATCGGCGGCTACGCGATGAACGCGACCGTCGGCTACAACTACATCCGCGGAGAGTTTCTGGGCGAGCCGGTGCCGCGCTTCGAGGCGGCGCTCGCCGAGGCCTACGCGGCCGGGCTTCTCGGCAAGAACATCCGCGGCTCGGGGGTCGATTTCGACCTGCACACCTTCGTCGGCGCGGGAGCCTATATCTGCGGCGAGGAGACCGGACTGCTCGAGTCGCTCGAGGGCAAGCCGGGCAAGCCGCGCTTCAAGCCGCCGTTCCCGGCCGCGTTCGGTCTCTATGGCGCGCCCACCACGATCAACAACACCCAGAGCTTCGCCTCCGTGCCGACGATCCTGCGCCGGGGCGCGGAGTGGTTCGCGGGGCTCGGGGTGAAGAATTCCGGGGGCACCGTGATCTTCTCCGTCTCGGGCCACGTCGCCAAGCCCGGCAACTTCGAGCTGCCGCTCGGGGTACCGTTCGCGGACCTCCTCGAGCTCGCGGGCGGTGTGTGGAACGGGCGCAAGTTGAAGGCCGTCATCCCCGGGGGCTGCTCGATGCAGGTCGTCCCGGGCGAGACCATGCTCAAGACGAACATGGACTACGACTCGGTCAAGGCGGCCGGCTCCGGGATCGGCTCGGCCGCGGTGATCGTCATGGACGAGACCACCTGCATGGTGCGCGTGCTCGAGCGGATCTCGCGCTTCTACATGTCGGAGTCCTGCGGCCAGTGCACACCGTGCCGCGAGGGCACCGGCTGGGTGAACCGGATGATCAGGCGCGTCCTCGCCGGCCAAGCGCGGCGCGAGGAGTTGGGGCTTCTTCTCGACATTGCCAACCACATCGAGGGTCACACGATCTGCGCGTTCGGCGACGCCGCAGCGTGGCCGGTGCAGAGCTTCCTCAAGCACTACGGCCACGAGTTCGAGTACATGGTGGACCACGGCGGGCGCAGCCTCGTCGAGGAACAGGGGCTGGTGGCTGCGTGAGCTCCCGACGATGACCGATGAGTACGTCAACATCGAAGTGAACGGCGTGCCGATGAAGGCGCGCAAGGGCGAGATGATCATCCGCGTGACCGACGCGAACGAGATCTACGTCCCGCGATTCTGCTATCACGACAAGCTCTCGATCGCGGCGAACTGCCGGATGTGCCTGGTGGAGGTGGAGAAGGCGCCGAAACCGCTGCCCGCGTGCGCGACCCCCGTCGCCGAGGGCATGAAAATCTTCACCCATTCCAAGCGCGCGACCGATGCGCAGCGCGCGACGATGGAATTCCTGCTCATCAACCACCCGCTCGACTGCCCGATCTGCGATCAGGGCGGGGAGTGCGAGCTGCAAGATCTCGCGGTCGGCTTCGGCCGGGACATCTCGCGCTTCAGCGAGCGCAAGCGGGTGGTGAAGGACGAGAGCTTGGGTCCGCTCGTCTCCACCGACATGACGCGCTGCATCCAGTGCTCGCGCTGCGTGCGCTTCACCGAGGAGATCGCCGGGATCCAGGAGCTCGGACTCATCGGCCGCGGCGAGCACGAGGCCGTGCGCACGTTCATCGAGCGCACCGTGGATCACGAGCTCTCGGGGAACATCGTCGATCTGTGTCCCGTGGGCGCGCTCAACTCCAAGCCGTTCCGCTACCGCGCCCGTGCCTGGGAGATGACCGCCCACCCGCTGGTCTCGCCCCACGATGGGATCGGCACGAACCTGTTCGGCCACGTGCTGCGTGGCAAGCTCATGCGTATCGTGCCGCGCCCCAACGAGGCGATCAACGAGACCTGGATCGCCGACCGCGACCGCTTCGGCTACGAGGGCCTGTACAGCCCTGACCGGCTGACGCAGCCGATGGTACGAGAGGGGGAGCGCTGGACCACGGTCGACTGGCCGACGGCGCTTGCCGCGACCGCGACAGGCCTGAAGCGCCATCGCGAGTCCCTGGGGGTGCTCGCAAGCAGCGCGTCCACTCTCGAGGAGCTCTACCTCCTTGGCCGCCTCACCCACGGGCTCGGGTCGGCGAACATCGATCATCGCCTGAGGCAGCGCGACTTCCGCGATCAGGAGGCCGATCCGCTCAGCCCGAGTCTCGGGATGCGCATCGCGGATGTCGACCGGCTCGATGCGTTGCTCATCGTCGGCGCGAACCTGCGCCGCGAAGTGCCGATCCTCGCGCATCGCGTGCGCACGGCCGCACGCCGTGGGGCGCGCATCGCCTTCATCAATCCCGCCCGCTACCGCTACTACTTTCCCGTGGCGGCGTACTGCCTGTCCCCGCCCGCCCGCCAAGTGGCGGATCTCGCCGCGGTACTCGCAGCGCTGGCACAGATCTCATCCCACGCGGTACCCGAGCATCTGGCAGCCATCGTGCGCGGCGCGCAGGTGGAAGAGGCCCATCGCGCGCTCGCCGCCGCGCTCGCGAGCGGTGAGCGCAAGGCGGTGTGGCTCGGCGCGCTCGCGCTGCGTCATCCTGCCTTCGCGGATCTGCGCGCGCTCGCCGCCGCGCTCGCCGCGGCAAGCGGTGCGACACTCGGCGTGCTCGCCGAGGGCGGTAATGCCGCCGGTGCCTACCTCGCGGGCGCCGTGCCGCACCGCACCGCGGGGGGGCGACCGGTTGCGCACCCGGGACTGGATGCCGAACGGATGCTGAAGGATCCGCTCGCGGCCTATCTGCTGCAGGGTCCCATCGAGCCCTGGGCGGATGCGACCGCGGGCCTCGAGGCACTGCGCGCGCTCTCCGCGGCGAAACTCGTGGTCGCGCTCACCCCGTTCGCGAGTGAGCAGTTGAAGCACGTCGCGCACATCCTGCTGCCCATCGCCACATTCGCCGAAGCGCCCGGCACCTTCGTCAACCTCGAGGGGGCGTGGCAGAGCTTCGCTGCGGCGGCGCGCCCGCTCGCGGACTCGCGCCCGGGCTGGCGGGTGCTGCGGGCGCTCGGAACCGAGCTCACGCTGCCCGGATTCGAGTTCGAGGCATGCGAGGCCGTCTGCGCCGCGGTGAGGCAAGCCTGCGGGGATGCGACAGCGGGTGCGTACGCGGGCGCGCACCGGGTCGAGCCGCGCGCGGGGGTCGAGGCAAGCGTGGTCGACCTGCCGATGTATCAGGTCGATGCGATCGTGCGGCGCGCCTCCTCGCTGCAGCGCACGGTCGAGGGGCGCACGGCGCCCGCGACCTATTGAGATGAAGGCTCGCACCGGATGCTGAGCACCGTCACATCGTCCTGGCTCGCACTGCCGTCGTTCGTGCGCTCGACGGTGTGGATCGTGATCGTCATGGTGGCGCTCATTCTCTGCGTCGCTTATCTGACGCTCTGGGAGCGCAAGGTCATCGGCTGGATGCAGCTGCGCCGCGGACCGAACCGGGTGCGCATCTTCGGCCTCTTTCCCGGCGCGGGTCAGCCGTTCGCCGATGTGTTCAAGCTCCTCATGAAGGAGGTCGTCGTTCCCTCGAGCGCGAACAAGGTCCTCTTCCGTCTGGCCCCGGCAATCGCGCTCGTGCCGGCGTTTGCCGCCTGGTCGGTGATCCCGCTCTCCCCGGATCTCACCATCGCGAACATCAACGCGGGGCTGCTGTTCCTGCTCGCGCTCACCTCCGCGGGCGTGTACGGAGTGATCCTGGCGGGGTGGGCGGCGAACTCCAAGTACGCCTTTCTGGGTGCGATGCGCTCGGCTGCGCAAATCGTCGCCTACGAGATCGCAATGGGGTTCGCGCTGGTGGGCGTGCTCATGGCCTCCGGGAGCTTGAATCTCGGCGCGATCGTGCACGCGCAGCAGGGCGGGCCGCTCGCGTGGAACTGGCTGTGGTTGTTCCCGCTCCTCATGGTCTACTTCATCTCCGGGGTGGCCGAGACCAACCGCGCTCCCTTCGATGTGGCCGAAGGCGAGTCCGAGATCGTCGCGGGCTTCCACGTCGAGTACTCCGGCATCGGCTTCGCGCTATTCTTTCTGGCCGAATACGCGAACATGATTCTGATCTCGGCGCTCACCGCGGTGTTCTTCTTCGGCGGCTGGCTGTCTCCGTTCGCGGGCTACCCGATCGTGGGACAGAGCGTCCTCGCGACGCCGAGCTTCTTCTGGCTCGCGCTCAAGATCTTCCTCGCGCTCTTTCTCTTTCTGTGGTTTCGCGCGACCTTTCCGCGCTACCGCTACGACCAGATCATGCGGCTCGGATGGAAGGTGCTCATCCCGGTGACGCTCGTGTGGATCACCGTCGAGGGCGTGATGTCCTACTACCACGTCGGCCCCTGGCGCGGCGCCTGACCCCGGGGAGCGCAACCGATGGCGATCAATCCGCTCAAGACCTTTCTGCTCCCGGAGCTCGTGAAGGGCATGTCCGTCACCCTGAGGACGTTCTTCACCAGCAAGTACACGCTCAATTATCCGGAGGAGAAGACGCCGCAATCGCCGCGGTTCCGCGGGCTGCACGCACTCAGGCGCTACGGCAACGGGCAGGAGCGCTGCATTGCCTGCAAGCTCTGCGAGGCGGTCTGTCCGGCCGTCTGCATCACGATCGACTCCGATGTCGCCCCCGACGGCACGCGGCGCACCACCCGCTACGACATCGATCTGTTCAAGTGCATCTACTGCGGGTTTTGCGAGGAGGCGTGTCCGGTCGACGCGATCGTGCTCACGCGCATTCACGAGTACCACATGGAGCATCGCGGTGAGAACATCATGTCGAAGGACAAGCTCCTGGCGGTGGGCGAGCGCTACGAAACGATGATCGCCGCCGACAAGGCGGCCGATGCGCCCTATCGGTGAGGGATGGCGCAGCCGGGGAGAAAGCACAAGAAATGCTCGTCCACAGCCTCTTCTACTTCTTTGCCGCGATCCTGGTGATCTCGGCGCTCGGGGTGATCGTGGCGCGCAATCCCGTGCACTCCGCCTTGGGGCTCGTCATGTGCTTCGTCACGAGCGCGGCGATCTGGCTGTTGGTCGGTGCCGAGTTCCTGGCGATCGTGCTGGTGCTCGTCTACGTGGGTGCGGTGATGGTGCTGTTCCTGTTCGTCGTGATGATGCTCGATGTGAACCTCGAGGAGCTGCGGCGCGGCTTCACGCGCTTCGCCTGGCTCGGTTGGATCACCGCCGGCGTCGTGATCCTCGAGATCGCGGGCGTGGTCGCGGCGCGCACCTTCGGACTCGACGTGACCCGCGGGCTCGCGCCGGAACCGGCCGGCTACAGCAACACCGCCGAGCTCGGGCGGATGCTCTACACGCACTTTGCCTATCCCTTCGAGCTCGCCGCCGTGCTGCTCCTGGTCGCGATCGTCGCGGCGATCTCGCTCACCATGCGGCGGCGGGCGGGCTACAAGGCCCAAGAGGTGAGCCGCCAGGTCGCAGTCCAGGCGCGTGATCGCATCCGCGTCGTGCACATGCAGCCGGAGAAGCGCTCATGATCACTCTCGGTGAGCTGCTCACGCTCTCGGGCGTGGTGTTTGCGATCGCGGTGGCGGGCGTGTTCCTCAACCGCAAGAACCTGATACTGCTGCTCATGTGCGTGGAGCTGCTGCTGCTCGCCGCAAACTTCAACTTCATCGCCTTCTCACGCTACCTGGGCGACATCCGCGGCCAGATCTTCGTATTCTTCGTGCTCACGGTCGCGGCGGCCGAGTCGGCGATCGGGCTCGCGATCCTGGTGGTGCTGTTCCGCGAACGCCGCAGCATCAACGTCGAAGACCTGAATACGCTCAAGGGCTGAAGGGCCGGCCGCATGATGAATCCTCACGAGCTCCTCGCGATTGCGCTGCTGCCGCTCGCAGCCGCCGTGATCGCCGGCCTCTTCGGGCGCTGGGTGGGGCGGGTGGGCGCGCACTCGGTCACGATCGCCGGCGTCGCGGTGAGCTGTGCCCTGTCGCTGCACGTGCTCTACCAGGTGTACGTCGAGCATGCGCCGGCCTTCGACGGCGCGGTGTACAGCTGGCTGGTGAGCGACGGGGTGCACATGCAGGTGGGGTTCCTCGTCGACCAGTTGACCGCGCTCATGATCGCCGTGGTGACCTTCGTGTCGCTGTGCGTGCACGTGTACACGATCGGCTACATGCAAGATGACCCCGGCTATCAGCGTTTCTTCAGCTACATCTCGCTCTTCACCTTCTCGATGCTGATGCTGGTGATGGCGAACAACTTCATGCAGCTGTTCTTCGGCTGGGAGGCCGTGGGCGTCGTCTCCTACCTGCTGATCGGATTCTGGTACACGCGCCCCTCGGCCACGTTCGCGGCATTGAAGGCGATGCTCGTCAACCGCGTGGGGGACTTCGGTTTCGTGCTCGGCATCGCGGGCGTGCTCTACTACACCGGCTCGCTCGATTACCGCGCTGCCTTCGCGGCGGCTCCGCACATCGCCTCCCAGACGCTCCCGCTCACCTCACAGCACTCCGTGGGCGCGCTCACCCTCATCTGCATCTGCCTGTTCGTGGGCGCGATGGGCAAATCCGCACAGGTGCCGCTGCACGTGTGGCTGCCGGACTCGATGGAGGGCCCGACGCCCATCTCGGCGCTGATCCACGCGGCCACGATGGTGACCGCGGGCATCTTCATGGTCGCGCGCATGTCGCCGCTCTTCGAGTACTCCGATGCGGCGCTCTCGCTCGTGCTGGTGATCGGCGCGACGACGGCGTTTTTCATGGGACTCCTCGGCGTGGTCAACAACGACATCAAGCGCGTCATCGCCTACTCGACGCTCTCCCAGCTCGGCTACATGACCGTGGCGCTCGGCGCATCGGCATATGCCGGGGCGATCTTCCACCTGATGACACACGCCTTCTTCAAGGCGCTCCTGTTCCTCGCGGCGGGCTCGGTCATCATCGGCATGCACCACGAGCAGGACATGCGCAAGATGGGCGGACTGGCGAAGTACATGCCCTGGACGGCCGTCACCTGCTGGATCGGCGCGCTCGCGCTCATCGGCACGCCGTTCTTCTCGGGCTATTACTCGAAGGACGCCATCATCGAGGCCGTGCACGAATCGCACCG
>Ga0335072_10012119_pt1 | contig 12316 bp, 6 predicted proteins | sample Lox_Sample_21_FD_206725 | JGI IMG/M metagenome (GOLD analysis project Ga0335072, IMG submission 206725) | Soil microbial communities from Loxahatchee National Wildlife Refuge, Florida, United States - Lox_Sample_2.1 | ecosystem: Environmental > Terrestrial > Soil > Wetlands | place: USA: Florida...
GCCGTCCTCGCGGAAGCGCGCGATGATGTCCTGCAGGGAGCAACTCACGAGGAAATACTGCTGCAGGAAGCGCAAAGCCCGCCCTGCGAGCGTGGAGTCGTCCGGATAAAGCACGCGGGTGAGCGACTCGGCGGCGACGTTCTGCATTACCGCGCCCGCGAAGTCGCCATGGGAGAATTCCGCAAAATCCAGCGAGCTCGGCGCCACGGCCGCCCATAAGCGCAGCGTATTGATGCAGTGGGCGCCGTAACCGACCACCGGCCGGTCGTAAGCGATGCCGAGCAGGCTCGACGGACGGTCGCGCTGCACGGTGATGCCCGCGCCCTGCAGCACGAATGAGCTGTTGAGGGGCACCACGTAGGTCCGGTTGGGCCGCTTCACTTCCCATGGATCGACGTTGTGCAGCCAGTCGTCGGGGCGCTCCATCTGCCAACCGCCTTCGATGCTCTGGCGGAAGATGCCGTATTCGTAACGGAGCCCGTAGCCGATCGCCGGGAACTGCAGAGTCGCGAGCGAGTCTATGAAGCACGCGGCGAGGCGCCCGAGACCGCCATTGCCGAGGCCGGCGTCGGGCTCCTCCTCGATGAGCGCCTCGAGATCCCAGCCTCCATGTTGCATCGCGTGGCGCACGGTGGGCTCGGCCGCCAGGTTCATCATGTTGTTACGCAACGACCGTCCCAGGAGGAACTCCATGGACAGGTAGTACACGCGCTTGGGCTTTTCCTCGGCTCGCGATAGCCGCGTACGTGCCCAGCGATGTGCGACGAGATCGCGGATGAAGCGCGCGGTCGCCTCGAACTTCTGACGCGGCAGAGCGGCTTGCGGGCTGACCAGGTGATCGCACAGCACGTAGCGGTCTATCCACGAGCCTTCCTGACCCTCCAGTCCCAGGCGCTGAAGGCGGCGGTTGAGCGCCGTGTCGGCGCTTGAAATTCGATCAGCCGTGTCCGCCATCGCGCAACCCTCTCTCGAGCCTGCAATCTGGAGCTCAAGACTAGTCAAACGCGCAGAGTCGCCCAGCGAACCGGTCAAACATTGATACGGCGGCCTGAGACGTGTGTCACAGTCGCATCATTGACTGCGGAGAGTCTTGGCCCGGCTCATTTTATCGGCCCGCTTCACGAGGCCGGCATCGATGGTCGTCTGAATCGTCTTCATGGCTGGGGAATTCGGGGTCGAGGGGTCCGACTCGCGCCATTTCCACCAATAAAATCAAATCCCTACGATCCCCCGTCCTGGGACCGCTCCGGCTGCTCGCCGTCTTTCGCCGGTTTGCAGCGGCCGACCGGGAGCGCTACCATATAATTGGTTCGCGAGCACAACAAAAGACGTCACTTATGAAATCAAAAAAAGTCATTGAGGCCGGCGCGTCACAGGGGATCTCCCGACGTAAGCTCATGTACAGCCTTGCAGTCGGCGCGACTGCTTTGGGCTCGAACGCGCTGCCGAGGGAGGTCGAAGCCGCAGCAGCTACGGGCACGGCAGCCATTCCCGTCGAAAAGCACGATTCGATTCAAAAGGCCTCGTCCTTTGACAGCACGCCGCGGGGGGCGATTTTCCACTGCGTGACGACGGGTGGAGTCGAAGTGGACGTGAGTATCATGGTCTGCACGCCGCAGATCATTCGGATGCAGATGTGTCCGGATCCCGAATTAAAGGGAGTGAAGGGCCTGCTCGAGGTCAAGGAAGACTGGAGCACGAGCCCGTTCACGTTGTCGCAAAGCGACGGCAACGTCGTCATCGATACAGGCGTGGTGCGTTTCCAGGTCCAACTCGATCCCTGGAAGTACTCCCTCCATGATTCGCGCAAGGAGCCGGTACTCCAGGAAAATGTCGACGACCAGGATGTCATCGGGGACAAGCGAAGCCTCTCCATCGGCTTCACCACTCGGGATGGCAGGTTCCACCGGTCCAACGAGACGTTCTTTCTGGCGCCAGGGGAGCACCTGTACGGCCTGGGCGAGGGCTTCGGCAGGCTCGATAAAGTCGGCCAAAACTCTGACGGCTGGTTGATAGACAGTTTCGGTACGGGGACGCACAGCGTCTACAAGTACATCTCGTTTCTGATGAGCACTCGTGGCTACGGTGTCTTCGTTAACACCACTTCGCGAGTGCGAGGCACCATAGGTAGCCAGTCGTTCATGTCCTACACCCTGACAAACGACGATCCACGGCTGGACCTTTTCCTGATTTACGGACCGGCCCTCAAAGACGTGCTCTCCCGTTATCTGGAGATCACCGGCGCTCCCGCGTTCCCGCCGAAGGGGTCGTTCGGAATCTGGCTGACCTGCCTGATATGGGACCGGGCCGACATCGCCGGTTTGGAAGCGCTGGCGAAGAAATGCCGGGACCTGGAAGTTCCCATCGACATGTTCCACCTCGGCAATCTCTTCACCAGCCGGGTGCCGATGACCGACCAGCAGCAAATCGACTATACGCGGGCCGCTTCCCGGGCGATGGCGAAATGGGGCATCAAGATCGGCATGTACACCGCGCCCATGCTCGGCGCGGGCTCCGAGTACGACAAGGATGCAAGGGCTTTGGGTTTCGCCCTCAGGCGAAAGGATGGCGCTCCCTATCCGGCGCTGCTCGAACTGGCCTTTCCCGAGAAATTTCCCGACCAGGATCTGAAGGACAGCATCGAAGCGGTGGCGCGCAGCGATGAGTGGCGGGCGAAGATACTGCAGGCAACGAGGGCACCGTGCCTTCTGCCCGACTTCACCAACCCCGTGGCCGTGAAGTGGTGGAAGGACAAGATCAAGGCGCGCATGCAGGTTGGGCTTTATGGCATTGCCATGTCCGATTTCGGCGAGGACATCCCTGTCGACGCGGTCTATCACAACGGACGTTCCGGTGAGGAGATGCACAACCTCTACTCGCTCCTTTATCGCAAGTTCAGCTACGAGGCGGTGGCTGAGAATTCCAGGCACCGGGGCTTCATCAACGCCCGCTCCGGCATCGCGGGCATGCAGCGATTCCCGATCTGCTGGTCCGGCGATCCCAACTGCACCTGGCAAGACATGGCCAATACGCTGCGCGCGGGATTATCCATAGGTCTCTCCGGGGTGCCGTTCTGGAGCTGCGACAACGGCGGCTTCAATAGCCAGCGCGGGCACCTGACGCCGGAGCTGTGGATCCGCTGGTCACAAATGTCGATGTTCATCTCGCATGTGCGCTTGAACGGCGTGGGCAAACCGGAGCGCGTGCCCTGGTCATTCGGTGATGTGGCGGTCAGGAACTTCAGCAAATACGCAAAGCTTCGCAGCAGCCTGCTGCCGTACCTCTATTCCCACTCCTACAACGCCTGCAAGACCGGCCTGCCCATCATCCGCGCCATGGTCCTCGAGTTTCAGGACGATCCAGCGACGTACGGCCTCGAAGACCAATACATGTTTGGCGACGCCTTTCTCGTCGCGCCCGTATGCAACGAAGAGGGCAAGCGATCGGTCTACCTGCCGAAGGGCACCTGGTATGACTACGACACCGGCGAGGAAATAGTGGGTCCCACGACGCTGCACATCGAGCCGCCGCTGGAACAGCTGCCGCTCTATGTGAAGGCCGACAGCATCATTCCGATGGCCGCCAGCACGCCCACGGTGAGCGACAGGGCATTCGGCACGATCACGCTCGATATAAGGCTATCCGGTCACGCCGACTTCACGCTTTATGACGACGATGTCGATGCCGGGACGCACGAGATCGTGACGATCAGCGCCAGCAGACAATCCAAGAAAACAGTGCTCAGGCTGGGCGCCTCTCATCGGACGTATATCGCCAAGCTCAACGGCATCGATGCCCCATCGCGAATCACGCTCAATGGTAAGCGGATGCCGCGGCTCGGTACGGCCGCTGCGTTGCAGGATGCGAAGACCGGCTGGCGATACGATGCCGCGCGCATTGCCTACGTGAAATTTGATGCAGGCGACCACGAGAGTACTTTGACGTTCCATCATTGAGCGAAGCGGTCTAAAGCGAATGACGGAGTATCACTCGTCGGACCAAGAGTGACCTGCAGGACTACCGCACAGGTGAAGAGGACACCGGCACAGACCAGTGGACGTCGCGGAACTGCCAACGGGCGTTGCGAAATTGCGCGATCGCGGTGAAGAAGCCCGCCTGCTTCATGACGTGCCCGGCAGAATCGGGACGAGGAGCCCGAGCGAGCAGTGCCGGAGCAAACGCATGGGTGTTCTCTCAAGACGCCTGGCCTGAGTATACCGAGAGCCGCCATACCGCGACAAAGGAGCTGGAGGGAACCAAACGAGCTGCGCTCCGGTCCCATGCTGAGACCCCTGGTGAAGCGGAGCGAGCTCCGCGCGCATTTCCGGGAGGCGACAGCGTGGAAGCGCTTCGGACGCCGAATATGAGCCGCGGCCTCGTTCTGATCGCGGTGGCAGGTGTTCACGCTCTGGTGATCGGAGTGCTGTTGAGCCGGTCGCGGTCGGTCATTCTGACTTTTCCCACCGTCATCCCAATCACGGCCCTGTTTCTCAAGCGCCCCACGCGTCCGCGATCACTCGCCCCGCCTCCGCCGCTCAAAGAGTCATCTGCTCGATCCGTTACCGATTTGCCAATCACCCTTGCTCCGCCCGACCTCCCTGCGATCAGGGCGGGCGGCCCCGCAATCGACTGGAAAGCAGAAGCAGACCGGTCCGTGGCCCGGATTCTCGCGCCCCCCAGGCGCATTTCCTTCGGTTTCCCTGCGGGCGGACAAAGCGCGATCACCCTGGGCGTACCCTCTCGCTCGTCACCGCATTACCGCGGCGAATCGTATCGGATGGAGGGAGGCGAGCAGATCTACTGGCTGAACGACCATTGCTACATGGCCTCCGACCCGCCCCCGCTATTCGAACCCGACTTTCTGAAGAACGCCAGGGTGTCCCGCGTCGCGTGCAATTAGCAAATCGATGAGGTCCCGGCACGGCGACGAGCTTGCGCGCATGGTGCTAATCTTCCGCAACCGCTTTCCCGTAAATGGTTTCGCAGATGGCAAGTCATGCTAATGGCAGGCGAAAGCCGCTCACCCGGGCGGAGCAGCGCGCCGAGACCCTCGAGCGGTTGCTGGATGCGGCCGAGTACCTGTTCTCCAAACACGGACTGAATGGGGTGACGCTGGGCGATGTGGCGCAGAAGTGCGGCGTGCACACGACCCTGATGCACTACTATTTCACCGACAAGCGCCGGCTGTTCGAGGCGGTGTTCGCACGGCGGGCCGGCACGAGCAGCAGCCGGCGGCTGGATGCTCTGAACCGGTACGAGCGCGAATGCGGCGGCTCGCCGACGGTTGAAGGCGCATTGCGCGCATTCCTGGACACCGATCTGGATCTATACATCAGCGGCGGCGAGGGCTGGCGCAATGCCGCCGCATTCGCTTCGCAGGTGAGCAACTCCGCGGAGGGCGCCGCGATGATGGACCTGCACTTCGACCCGCTGGTGCTGAAGCTGATCGGCATCCTCAGGAAAGCGCTGCCCGCCTGTTCGGAGGCGGATATCTTCTGGGGTTACGATTTCATGTCGGGCGCATTCATGCACGTGCTCGGCCGCACGGGCCGTATCGATCGGCTGTCCAACGGGGTATGCGAGTCCGAGGACTACGGGGCCGTCAAGGAGCGCCTGGCGACCTTCATGGCCGCCGGCTTCATCGCGCTGTGCGGCAGACCCAGGTCTTCCGGCAAGCGGAAGACGGGTCGGCGGACGGCCAGCCGCTGAGCTCCCCAGGGTCCTTATCGCCGGGGTGGCGGCAGAACGGGGGCCGCAACCCCGACGTTGGTGCTCCACTGTTGATTGCCCGCTCTGCGCCTCCTCCGCACGACTTCCTCGTTCAGCCTGTACATTCCGGGCATCAGGTGGGTTGCGGCTTCGGGCTCGGCCGCGAAGTGCATGTAGCCCTCGTGGGCCGCGAACGGGGGCCAGGCCGGTTCGCGGGGGGCGCTGGGAACGCCCGTGCGCGCAAACGAACTCCAATAAGAGATCATCGCGCGGGACAGCGCTTCCTCCGCCGGACCCTGAGCGCGGGGCCAATTCGCCAGCTTCGGCGCGTTGCCTCCGATGCGACCGAAGACATAGGGAATCTCGCTGGCATGGAAGGCGCCCAGCCCGGCGGCGCGCGCCGCTGAGGAGCCGTGATCGAAGAAATAGAGATAAGAGGGTTGGCCTGCCGCCGCCTCGTCGCGCACGATCCTTTCGGCGGACCAGGCGAAAATGGCGTCACGCTCCGCCGCCATCATGCTGGTCCTGACATCGCTCGCCGGATATAGCCGCAGGAACTCGGCCGCAAGATCACCGTACCGCGCCCGAATCATCTCTGCATACACCGCGCCCGAGGAGGGCAGGGGCGGAAGGAAGGCGGGCAGGGTCTGAATCTCTCCGGCGTTGAATCCCATCAGGACCGGCACGTGCGCCTCCTCCCCGCGGTCGAGGATATCGACGACCTGGCGCGGCAATGCCCAGCCGTCGACGGTGCCGGCAGGGTGGTATCCGGTCTCGAGCGCCGCATCGTTCAGCTTGGCGGCGTCCATTGCCCGCAGCGCGGCGGGGCTCGCGGCACCCAGAGCCTTCTCGATACCGGTTCCGATCGCTTCGGCCGAGGGCAGGCCGTGGTCCGCGTGTTTCAACTCGGGCACCGAGGCGATGCCGAGACTCTCGCCGATCGCTTTGGCGAATAACCCGCGCGCCAGCGGGCTCGCGAGCAGGTAAGTCACGCTCACGCCGCCCGACGACTCGCCCATGATGGTGACGTTCTCGGGATCGCCGCCGAAGGCCGCGATGTTCCGCTGCACCCATTTGAGCGCTGCGATCTGGTCGAGCAGGCCGTAGTTGCCGGATACCCCGTGCGGGGATTCCGCGCTCAGTGCCGGCAGGGCGAGCCAGCCGAGTACGCCGAGCCGGTAGTTCATCGACACGAACACGACGCCGTGCGCCGCAAAGCTTCCGCCGTCGTAATAGGGCTCCCATGTGCTGCCGAAAACGTATCCGCCACCGTAGATCCACACTATGACGGGCGCCTTGCGGGCGTGTGCCGGCGCCCAGACATTGAGATAGAGACAGTTTTCACCGACGTTCGAGATATCGTCATCATAGATGCTGTGGGCCGGCCACGGCGGCTGGATGCAGCCGGCGCCGAAATGTCCCGCGTCACGCACGCCCTTCCAACCTGCCGCCGCGATGGGCGGTCTCCATCGCAGGCGGCCGACGGGCGGCTTCGCATAGGGGATCCCCTTGAAGGAGCGCACTCCCTCCGCATCCGCGCGGCCCGCCAGCATGCCCTGCGCGATGGTAACGACGGCTGTCGAGGCGGCTGGAGCCGCCATTGCGGGCAGCCACGCGAATGAGATCGCGATCATCGATGCAATCCGGAGTGCGCTCATCATTCTTCTCCTGCGGCACATTGCGACGGCGGCCAGGATGATTGATGTTAATTCTAGTTACACTGAAACGTCTTGCGAATAATCGCGAGAAAGACAGCATATTTGAGCCGAAACCTGGCAGAGCGGTTTCATTATTACTCGTGATAGTGACCTTGACAACCCGTCGGCGAGCTGAGAGGCTTCGCACCCGGCATCATCGGGTGGCTGGATCATGAGGGTCGTCGAGCCCCGCAGGGAGCATCACGCTCGACGCGCAGTCTCTCGCCGAACCGTCCACCATGTCTGCGAGCGCCGGCAATTCGGCCGCCGGATCGCGGAGTTCCAGGCTCTGCAGCACCGGCTGGCGCACCTTCTCTGCGAAATCGAGCTTGCCGCTTCGCTCGCCCGGGCGGCGGCGATGGCGGTCCAGGAGAACGGTGAGAGCCGGCGGATGCTGGTCAGCGCCGCGAAGGGGTTCTGACCGGTGAAATTCAGCGATGCAGGTGTCGGGGCGGGGTGCTGGAACCCGCCGACGCCGCGCCGGCAGGCGCCGGCGCGACGGTGTAGCGAAACTGCGCCTCGCCGAAATTGACCAGGTCGCCGTGCTCCAGCCGAGCGCAGCGAACGCGACGGTGGTTGACCAGCACGCCGTTCGTGCTGTGCAGATCCTGCACGAACGCGGTCCGGAATGCGGGTATCAGCACGGCATGGCGGCGGCTGACGGACCGCATCGGCAGCGCAAGGTCGTTGTCATGATCGCGGCCGATCGTCGTGCGGCCCCGCAACACGACGCTGTGGTTATTGCCGCCGTCGATACGGGTGAGGATGCTGACCTGAGCCTGGGTGGGCGGGCTTTCGGGGGCAGTCAGGCTGCGACCCAGCGCGTCGATGCTCGATTGCACCCGCCCGAGAGCGTAGGCGTTCATCGAAGCCATTTGCGTGGCCCGTTGGAGCTCGGCGTCGCGTTCCGCCAGCGACGTGTTGAGCTGTCCCACGGTCGCGCGCAGCCCCGCGTTCATCGACTCGAGGCGCGTGAGACGCGAATCGCTGTCCGCCACTTCCTTCGTCAGCGAGGCGACGCGCTCCTCGAGCAGGTGTCGCTCCGTTTCCGGCGTCGCGAGCCGGGCGGTCAGCGCTTCGATCTGACTTCGCAACAGCGTGATCAGCGCGCTCTGCTCGGCATGGCTCGCGGCCATGGCGCTGGCCGCGGCGTCGCGCTCTTCCAGCTGCCGCCCCTGGTCGGCGAACATCGTCTGGCTCCGTACGAGGGCCGCGGTGATGTCCGCGAGCAAGCCGCGGTTGCGGTCGATCTCGAGCCGCGCCTCGGTCAGGTCAGTCTGGCGCGAAGCCACCGCAGACTCGAGCTCGCGCTGCCGCGCGGCGGCGGAGCCGCTCGCGAGGGCATCGGACTCGGCGCGGCGCTGCGCGGCCGTCAGCGCCTGCTCCTTCGTCACGAGCTGCGCGCAGACATCGGTGTGTCTGGTGGTCAGTTCGGCGAGTTGCGACTCCAGGCTGCTGCGTGTTCGCTCGTCCTCGCCGCGCACCGCGGCGTGCCGGGTGCTTTCCGTATCGTGCAAACGGCGCGCTTCGTCACGCTCGCGGACCGCGTCCTGCAGTCGCCGATCGCGCGATTGCAGCTCGGCAGCGAGTTCTTGCGCCCGCGTCTCGTGCGCGGCCGTCTCGAGCTGCGCAGTCTCGAGCTCGATGTCCAGCTCCTGGAGAGTGCTTTCGTAGATCGTGCGGTATGACTCGCGGTTGTGCAGGCTCTCGACGCAGCTTGCGAGCTGACCCTGAAGGCCTTCGACGTCCGCGGCAAGACGCTCGCGGGCGCGGATCTCCTGCTGCACACGATTCGTCAGTTCGGCCTGCGTGCGGTTCTGCGCTTCGATGGTCTGCTGCGCGCCGCGCTCGCGGGCTTCGCTGTCGCGAAGGCGCGCTTCGAGCGCGGATAGCTCGCTCGCGGCACGCTGCCCGTCCGCGATCAGAGCTGCTTGCGTTACCTGCAGCGCCTTGAGCTCGACAGCGCGTTGTTCGAGGAGCGCGCCGGCGGCCGTCAGTGCCGCGGCCTGCTGCGCTTCACCGGCGCGGACTTCGATGAGTTTCTCCGCCAGCCGGGTAGCCTCGGAGCGCGCCACCTCCAACTCGGAGGCGCTGTGCTCGTGCTGGGCGAGACTGAGCGCGTCGTAATGGGCGCGCAGCTCCTCGGTCTTCTGCACGATCCAATGCTCGACCGACAGCATGACGTCCGACTCGGGTGCGGGCGGCGCGGCGTTCGGGCCGATATTGTCGGCCGCCGGGAGTGCCGCCGCGGCGGTCCCGGAATCCGGCGGAGCCGCCGCGCCATCGGAAGGAGCGCCTTCGCGGGCGATCTGCGCCTCATACGCGGCAATGTCCAGCACGGGAAGCGAGTCGGTCGTATCGAGGTCGACCGACGGTCGAGCGGTTGTCTTCGCGGGGTTCATAATTCTTCTTCTCGCGCCACTACAAATCCCCTTCGCCCCCTCATTTAATCCCAATTCGGGCCGAAACGCACGGACGGCCTGAAATACCAACGCCGTCAGTCACTTAGGCGGCGCCGCAACCCCTTCATCTCGAATCCCGGTCCTGGGATCGGCGCGCGGCGTGGCCGCCAGCCGCCAACCGCGGCGGCCGGGGCCGGCACCGCCGTTGCGGATCGTCGCGCCGAATTCCTGCGCGGCGCACATGGCGAACCGGCCGCCCAGCAGTGTGTCGTACATCCGTCGGCGCGCCACCATCCAGGAAGTGTCATGCGCGCAGCGCGGCGTTCGTATCGGGTCGTCGTGCCGGCGCCTCATCCCGGCGCAGATTCCAACAATCGCTTGCAATCGCGTCGCACACTTCGACTGCGTATGTTCCTTGTATCGCTTTCGAAATGATGTCAGATAGACGACCTGGCGCGCCGAAATGCGGCGCAATATCACATCGCCGTAATCAAACAGTCATCGCCGCTGCCTAAGATCGCTGGCGACCGGAGCGGCGCGCGCGCAGCGATCCGACTGTTAGGTGCGAGAAAGCGGCGGCGACCGGCGATTTGTCCAGCTCAATAGATCAAATGAGGTCCCGACCCATGAAGTTGATCCTTGTCAAGGCGGCGATCGTCGCCGCAGCCCTCGGCGCCAGCGCCCTGGCCAACGCCCAGAACTTCGATTTCTCGTACACGTTCGGCGATGGCCAGCAGGTCAGCGGGTCCTTCACCGGCGTCACGACCAATGGCGGCCAGTCGGTGACCGACATCAGCGACATCAAGGCTTCGCTCAACGGCATCGCCTTCGCGCCCGTCACCGTGAACGGCGTCACCTATGGCAGCGCCACGCTGCAGGCCAACGCCTGGAACTCGAGCCTGGAAGCGTTCGACGACACCACGCCGGTGACCATTTATGCCGACGGCGCGCTCAACAACTTCATCTTCTCCGACGTCGACGCCGCCACGAACACTTCGCCGGATTACGAGCTGGCGTACATCAACGACGGGGCGAACGGCATTTTTCAGCTGGTCGCCGCGAACTTCCTGCAGAGCGATTCCTTCAGCACGGCCGAGGGCAACGCAACGCAGCTGGCAATCGATTCCCCCGGCGCCGCGTCCAACTGGAAGCTGAGTGAGGTGTCCCCGGTGCCGCTTCCGGACACTCTGCCGCTGCTGCTCTCGGGCCTCGGCCTCCTGGGTCTCGGCGGCTGCCGCCGCCGGGCCGCCTGATCGATTCACCTGCATCTTCCCCGCCCAATCCAGGAGAAACCCCGAAATGCTCTCCCGCTTACAGACACTGCGGCCCTCACCGGTCGCGGTTGCAGTCGCCAGCACCCTCGCGCTTTGCTCCACGTCGGCTTTCGCCTCCGTGTCGATCGTCAAGGGAGTGGTTGCAGGCGCCTACCTCACTCCCCCGGTGTTCGCCGATACCGCAGCGGCCTCCTCGGGCCCCAGCACGGCGCCTTCGGTGTACGCCGGCGCCACGGTCTGCTTCGATCTGAAGGGCGACGGCGCCTGCGACCCGGGCGACCCGTCCACGACCACCGCCGCCGATGGCAGCTTCAAGCTGTCGAGCTCGACGCTCGCCCCGCTCGTCGCCCAGATCAACGTGGGCACGACCACGAACAACGGCAATGCGATCACGGCCCGCAACGTCTTCCGGGCCAACGTGGCGCAGATCCAGGCCGCGACCGTGAGCCCTCTGTTACCAGCGACCGTCAATATCACCCCGCTGTCGACCGAAGTGGCGCTGGCCATCGAGAGCCAGGGTCTCACTTATGGTCAGGCGGTCGCCAACCTGGCGCAACGCATCGGCGCCTCGCCGTCGGACGTGCTGCTGCCGCCTGCCGAAGTGACGAGCTCCACCGACCAGGCGGCGATCGTCAAGGAGTCGGTGATCGCTCAGGGACGCCTGCAGCTGGCGGCGAAGTTCGTCGACCGGGGCAACACCGTCGGCCAGCTGCGTGGGAACTTCGACTGCCCGGCGGTCGCGAGCTTCGACCCCACGAATGCGGACGGCTGCACGGCCGCCGATCAGAGCACGGTGGCCATTCCGGCCGCCGAGCAGTGGGCCTTCAACCTGGAAGGCATGCCGCGCTATGACTACGTGTTCGTCATCTACGAGGAGAACGAGTCGCAGTCGAGCGTCCTGGGCAACAGCAAGGTCCCTTTCATCAACAGCCTGGCCGCCGCCGGCGGCCTGTTCTACAACTACTACACGACCGGCGATCCGAGCGAGCCCAATTACCTGGTGCAGGGCGGCGCGGATGACTGGGGTCAGACCGGCGATGAGGCGCTTCCCTACCCGGCGGTCACCGGCGTACAGGCCAACCTCTGGAACGCCCTGGACGCCGCGGGCCTGAGCTGGCGGGTATACGAAGGGTCGCTGTACCCGTCGGCGGCGGGCACCACCGCGAACACGGGGGCCGGCAGCTGGAACTCGGCGACCGGAGGGCTGTGGTTCGATAATCCGTCCAACACGTCA
>Ga0335072_10012120_pt1 | contig 12316 bp, 12 predicted proteins | sample Lox_Sample_21_FD_206725 | JGI IMG/M metagenome (GOLD analysis project Ga0335072, IMG submission 206725) | Soil microbial communities from Loxahatchee National Wildlife Refuge, Florida, United States - Lox_Sample_2.1 | ecosystem: Environmental > Terrestrial > Soil > Wetlands | place: USA...
TCGCCGATCCGCTGGGGTCGGGGCTGGCCAATGACGTCGCGCTCGCGCTCACCACGGTGGCCAATACGGCGGCCAATCGCCGCGTGACCTTCGGCATCCGCGGCCGCGAGCGGATGCTCCGCCACCAGGTCGCCGCCTTCGGGGTGTTCCTCGTCGCGCTGGCCTTCACCAACGGGGCGCTGGCCTTGCTGCACAGCATCGACCCGCACCCATCCCGCCTGCTCGAGGCGGCCGCGCTCGTGCTCGCCAACCTCATCGCCACGCTCAGCCGGTACGTGGCCCTCTCAAGCTGGGTGTTTCGCACCCGCCCGGCCCGGGCCTGACCGGGCTACAGCGGCGTCGCGCGGGCGCGCATGCGCAGCGCCTCGGACTCGAGCACGGGCCGGTTGACGACGTGCTCGGGCACCTCCCCGGTCAGCACCAGGGCCGCATTGGTGGCCGTACGCGTCTGCACCTCGTGAATCGAGGCGTCGGAGTAGAACGCGGCGTGCGGCGTCACGACCAGATTCGGCGCCCGCAGCAGCGGGTCCTCCGGCGGCGGCGGTTCGCTCGAGAGCACGTCGAGCGCTGCGCCGGCGATCTGGCCTTCGCGCAGCGCGTGCGCAAGCGCGGCCTCGTCGATCAGCGCGCCGCGGGAGGTGTTGATGAGGTAGGCGGTCGGCTTCATCAGCTCCAGCTGCCGCACGCCGATCATCCCGGTTGTCTCCGGGGTCGCGGGCGCGTGCAACGAGATGTAGTCGGCGACGCCCAGTAGATCCTCGAGCGAAGAAGCGATTTCCACCCCGCCGGGCCGCTCTTGGTCCGCGGTGCCGGTGGCCAGCCGGCGGCTGTAGGCCACCACTCGCAGCCCGAACCCGTGCGCTCGCGGCACGAGTGCCTGCGCGATCCGTCCAAAGCCCACGAGACCCAGAGCCTGCTCGCGCAGGCGCGGGAGGCCCGGCGCCCGTTCGAGGCTCCACACCCCCGAGCGCGTCTCCGTGGTGAACGGAATCAGTCGGCGCGCGCACGCCAGCAGCAGCGCCATCGCGTGGTCGGCGACTTCGTTCACGCAGAAGTCCGGGACGTTGGCGACGACGATCCCGAGCTCGGTCGCGAGCGCCACCGGGATGTTGTCCACGCCCACCCCGTAGCGGGCGATGACCACGCACCGCGGCGCCGCCCGGACGGCGGCCTCGGGCACGCGCTTCCAGTTGGTCAGGATCGCGTCGACGTCCGCTGCGAGCTCGACCAGCTCGTCCTCATCGCCCGTCTGCGCGACCACGAGCTCGGCGCCGACGCGGGACAGAAGCTCGCGCTCGATGTCGAGCGAGGGCCAGGCGTAATCGGTCACGAGGACGCGGAGCCGGTGCGTCGACACGACGCCAACCATAGCCAGGCCGTCCTTCTCGCCGGTTGCGGCGGCGGCTCGTCGACTGGATCGCCCAGCCAGTCAGCGGCCACTGGGGCGCCGTCGTCCTCAAAGTTCCGCCAGGACGCACTTGCCTTCGCCTCGTGCATGCGGTCACACGGCGTCTCCGACTATCCCGATGCCACGATCTCGAGCTCAGGTAACCAGGTGCAGATGAGGATCAGCCCGGGCACCGCAAATCCGAACTCCCCGGCGTTCAAGTCCGCCCAGAGCGCGTGTCACCAGCTTCTCCCCAACGGGGGCGCGCCAACGGGCGGTAACAGCGCCCAGGCAAAGGCGCAGGAAGTCAAGTACGCGGACTGCGTGCGCAGCCACGGCGTGCCGAACTTCCCCGATCCCTCCCACGACGGGGCCTTCGACCTTCCGCCCGGGCTCAACCCGCAAGTGCCTCAGTTCACCCAGGCCCAGCAGGGGTACAAGAACGTGCAGCCGAGCTCGCTGTCGGTCAACCAGAGCGCGGGTACGTAATGCCCCAAGTCAGAAACTGGCGTTGTACCCTGGGAAACGGCAAATTGGTGCCGAATGGGAGGAGACAGGGATGGGGGATTCCCGCCACCCGAGCCGGCTCGGCGACTGGCTCGTCGCGCCGTCGGCGATCTTGGAGGGCTTGCCGGACGCGGTCGTCGCCGCGGGGCGCGATGGTCGGATCCTGTTCGCGAACGCGCTGGCCGAGAAGCTGTTTGGCTACTCGCGCGCCGAGCTGATCGGACAGCCGGTTCAGATGCTGTGGCCGGAACGCGTCCGCGAGGTGTACGGCCGCAACATGGAGCAGTACGTCTCGACGGAGAATCCGCTGCGATTCGAGACCGCGGTCCGGGGGCTTCGCCGCGACGGATCGGAATTCATCGGCGAGATGAGCTGGGGCATCGTCGAGACGACCGTCGGGCCGGTGCTGCTCGCGGTCGGGCGCGACGTCTCCGAACGGCGCGCCGCCGACACCCGGCTCCGAGCCGTGGCGGCGATGGGCGAGCGGGCGCTCGCAGGCGCGGATCCGGCCGAGCTGGCCGGGGATGCGATCGAGTTGCTGCGGACGCTGCTGGCCGTGCCGGCCGCTGAGGTGCGGCTCGTCGATGGCTCGCTGCTCGCCGGATACGGGACGGCGGAGTCGCTCTCGCCCGGCGACGGGGTCCGGCTGCCGATCGGTGACGGCGACGAGCTGCTGGTCACTCCCGGACGCGAGCTGTCCGGCGAGGAACTCAGCTTCGTGCAGGCGATGGCGCACACGCTTGCCTCCGCTCTGACGCGGCTGCGCACCGAGCAACGGATGCGACACGAGGCGCTCCACGATCCGCTGACGGGACTCGCCAACCGGACGCTCCTGCGCGACCGTCTCGAGCACGCGATCGCGCGGTCCGAGCGTGAGCGGGGCGCGACCGCCGTCCTGTTCATCGACCTGGACAACTTCAAGGACGTCAACGACACGCATGGCCACATCGCGGGCGATGCCGTGCTTGTGGAGAGCGCGCGGCGACTGCAGGCCGCCGTGCGGCCCGGCGACACGATGGCCCGGATCGGTGGCGACGAGTTCGTCGCGGTGTGCGAGCACGTCGACGCCGAGTCCGCCCTCGCCGTCGCGCGGCGACTGCTGGAGGCGCTCCGACCGCCGTTCACCACGAGCGGCCGCGAGCACCAGTTGTCGGCCAGCATCGGGATCGCACTCGGAGACCGAGAGCCGGACCGGATCCTCGCCGACGCCGACGCCGCCTCCTACCGCGCCAAGGCGGCCGGACGCGGGCGGATCGAATTGTTCGAGTAGGCTCCGAGCGTGCTCGTTGCCCTCGCCGGCGCTCACGGGAAGATCGCAATGCGACTCACCGGGCTCCTGGTGGCCCGGGGCGACCGAGTTATCGGGCTGATCCGCAATCCCGACCACGCCGCGGATGTGCGTGACGCTGGCGCGGAACCGGTGGTGTGCAACCTCGAGCACTCGACGGCAGACGAGGTCGCCGCCGCGGTCGCGGGGGCCGAGACGGTCGTGTTCGCGGCCGGCGCCGGACCGGGCAGCGGCGCCGAGCGCAAGCTGACCATGGACCGCGACGGCGCGATCAAGCTGCTCGACGCCACGGCTGCCGGGGCGACCCCGTATGTCATCCTCAGCTCGGTCGGGGCGGAGAACCCGCCGCCAGCGAGCGACGACGACGTGTTCAGCGTGTACCTCCGCGCGAAGGCGGAGGCGGACGCGGCGGTAATGGCGAGCGAGCGCCCCTGGACGATCGTGAGGCCCGGTGGTCTCACGGACGACCCCGGCACCGGCCGGATCCGGCTTGACACGACACCCTTCCGCGGCCGGGTCACCCGCGACGACGTGGCCAACGTGCTGGCGGGCTTGCTGCACGATCCCCGCGCGAGCCACCGGATCCTGTACGTGAACGGCGGGCACGAGCCGATCGCGGAGGCACTCGAGCGCGTACTGGCGATGCCCACCGGCGCTGTCTGATCCGACATGACCGCTGCCATCGACGCACCCACACTGGTTCGACCGTCCGCCGACCGCGTGGTCGCGGGGAGCCACGCGCTGGCCGATCTGCTCGGCTCAGAGCGAGTGTCGAGGGGTGCCGACGTCCTCTCCCAGCACGGACACGACGAGTCGTTTCATCCCGAGGCCCGGCCCGACGTGGTGGTTTGGCCGCGGACGATCGAGGAGGCCGCGGCCATCGTGCGGATCGCGGTGGAGCACCGCCTGCCGCTCGTTCCGTTCGGCGCCGGCACGTCGCTCGAGGGCCATGTCGCCGCGCTCGCCGGCGGGATCAGCGTCGACATGCGCGAGATGAACGAGATCGGGCGGCCGTCGCTCGAGGATCTGGACGTCGTCGTGCAGCCGGGCGTAACGCGGCGCGCGCTCGACGCCCGGCTACGGCCAGAGGGAGTCTTCTTCGCGGTCGACCCGGGCGCCGACGCGACGATCGGCGGAATGGTGGCGACGGGCGCGTCGGGCACGATGACCGTGCGCTACGGGGCGATGCGGGAGAACGTGCTCGGGGTGACCCTGATCGACGGCCGCGGCGAGGTGGTGCATACGCACTCGCGCGCCCGTAAGTCCTCGGCCGGCTACGACCTGACCCGCCTGATGGTCGGATCCGAGGGCACGCTCGGACTCATCTGCGAGGTCGCGCTGCGCATCCACCCTATCCCTCCGGCGACGGCCGCGGCCGCCTGCACCTTCCCCACCGTCGCCGATGCCGTGCGCTGCATGGTGCGCGTCACCCAGCATGCCATCCCGGTGGCGCGGATCGAGTTGGCCGACGAGCTCCAGATCGAGGCCATTAACCGATACGACGAGACGACCTTCACCGTCGCGCCGACGCTATTTCTCGAGTTCCATGGCATCTCCGAGGAGGACGTCGCCGGGCAAGCGCGCGAGACGGCGGGGATCGCCGCCGAGTACGGCGGCGGCGACTTCGCCTTGGCTTCCGATGAGCGGGAGCGACGCCGTCTGTGGCACGCGCGCCACCGCGCCTACGACGCGGCCCGATCGCTCGTCCCGGGGCGGGCGGGGTTGACCACGGACGTGTGCGTGCCGATCTCGGCGCTGGCCGATTGCGTTGAGGCCGCTCAGGCCGACATCGCCGCGCGAAACCTGGTCGCCCCCATCGTCGGCCACGTCGGGGACGGCAACTTCCACACCTGCGTGCTCGTCGATCCCAATGACTCGGATGACGTCGCGCGCGCGGAGGAGTTCCATGCCGGCCTGGTCGAGCGTGCGCTCGCAGTTGGCGGCACCTGCACCGGCGAGCACGGCGTCGGGTATGGCAAGGCGCGCTTCCTGCTCGCCGAGCACGGCCCGGCCGCGGTCGAGATGATGCGCGCCATCAAGCAAGCCCTCGATCCCCACGGGATCTTCAACCCCGGAAAGATCCTGCCCTGAAGAGCAGCCGCGCGTTGGCCAGGCTCCCCTACCTCGATCCGGACGACGCAGAGCCCCAGGTCGCCGAGGTGCTGCGCAAGGCGCCCGATCTCGGCATCTTCCGCATCGTCGCCAACGCCCAGGCGGTGTTCCGCCCCTGGATGCGGTTCGGTGGCGCGGTGCTGGACGCGCAGGAGCTCGACCCGCTGCTGCGCGAGTTCGCGATCACCCGGGTGGCGGCCATGACGCCTGGCGCGGAGTACGAATGGGTCCAGCACGCGGCCATCGCGCTCGAGGTCGGGGGCACCCAGGCACAACTCGATGCGATCCGCGGCGGCGAGCTCGACGCGGACGCGCTCGGCGCCGACGGTCGGCTCGTGGTCCGTTTCACCACCCAGGTGGTGCGGGACGCCGCCCCCGACGACGACACCTTCGCGGCCATGACCGCGCGCTTCAGCCCACGTGGGATCGTCCACCTGCTTCTGCTGATCGGTCAGTACATGATGCTCGCGCGCATCATGGCGACGGCGCAGATAGACCTCGAGCCGCCGATCGGCGCGCAGGGCCTTCGCATCGCGGGGAACTAAAGGTTTCCCGCGGCGAGCCGAACAAAAGTCCACAAATCAACTCACCATGCGACGACTGCACGAACAACAGATCGTCGAGATCCATCTCGAGAGCGACGACCCCGCGATCACCTGCCGGGTGGCATCGGTCACCGGCGCCGTGGCGACGCTCATCCGCGAGCACGAGCCGGCGGAGTCGCTGCCGCCCGCCGCCACCGGCCACCTCGTGTTCGAGCACCACGGAAGCCTGGTGGCGCTGCGCGGCATCGCCGCCTCCCTGTCAAGCGACGAGCCGAAGATCGAGTTCGTCGTGATCGACAACGTGGTGCTACCGGAGCGTCGCGCGGCGGAGCGGATCCCGCTTGCCGCCGCGGTCCGGCTATCGCCCGTCGGGCCCGGCGACGATCAGAACGCCGGCATCGACACGATCACGGCCGACATCAGCATCACGGGTGCCCTCGTCGAGCGCCGCCCGGGTCGTTGGCCGCAGGAGCTCGCGATGGAGATCCGCTTCGACCCAGACCCGGCGCCGATTGCCTGCCACGCCGAGCCCGTGCGCACGACACCCACCCACATCGGGCTGAAGTTCGTCGACATGCCCGAGCCGGATCGCGCCCGCCTCGCCGGGATCATCTTCCGCTATCAGCGCGCCGCGCTGAAGTCCCACGCCGCCCAGGGCCTGGTCGCCGCGCACCGCTGACCCGCGTCACGCGGATGGCAGCTGGGCGCGCGACGCCTGCGCCACGGCGTCACGGACCGTCGCCAGTTCCTCGGCAGTCAGAGCCAACCGGGGCGGGCGGCACGGACCGCCGCCGATCCCGATCTCGTCGAGCGCCGCCTTGAAGTACTGCACGAGCTTGGGGGTCATGTCGAGCCGGGCGAGGGGGAGCAGATCGGCGTAAAGCGAGCGCGCTGGCGCCAGCTCGCCCGTCTGGCACAGGTCCCAGAGCCGGACGCACTCGGCTGGAAACACGTCGACCACGCCTGACACCCAGCCCGCGGCGCCCGCGCAGAAACCCTCGAGCGCCCAGTCGTCGCCGCCCACGAGGATGTCGACTTCGGGACACAGGTTCACGAGCTCGGCGATCCGCCGCGCGTCCTCCGACGTCTCCTTGATCGCGGTGATGCTTGGCACCTCGCGTACCAGCTCGGCAAGGAGGCCGGGCTCGAGGTCGCTGCCGCTGCCCGCAGGGTTGTTGTAGACGAGCAGGGGAAGGTCGGCGCCGCGGGCCACCGACCCGAAGAACTCGACCAGCTCGCGCCGGTCGGCCCGGTAGAGCAGCGGCGGCAGGGCCATCAGCCTCTCGGCGCCGGCGCTGCGTGCGTCGCGAGCGTACGCCAAGGCCTGTTCGGCCGTCGCCGCCGAGACGCCGGCGCACACCGGCGCCGGCCCGGCTGCGCCAACCGAGGTCTCGACCACCGCCCGGCGCTCCTCGCGGCTCAGGCTGCCGCCCTCGCCTACGGTGCCGTTGGCGACGATCCCGTGCACGCCGGCGCCGATCAGGCGGCTTACTTCGGCGGCCACGGCGTCGTGGTCGACGTTCAGCTCGGCGTCGAAGTGGGTGACGATCGCGGCGTGGACGCCGTTCATTGCGCTCCTCCTATGTTTGCCTTGTCTGTGCGCCGCAGCGCGCGCGCTGGATCGAACGCGGCCAGCAACTCGTCGCGGGCCCCGTCCAGCAGCAGTCCCGCGACGAGCTCGCCCGTCAGCGGCGCCAGCGTGATCCCGAGCGTGGAGTGGCCGGTGGCCAGATGAACACCCTCGAGGCCCGGCACCGGCCCGATGAACGGCAGGCCGTCGGGCGAGAGCGGGCGCATCCCGGCCCAGTCGCGGCGGCGCGCCGGCATCCGCCACCCCGGGAGCGCCCGCTGCGCGGCTGCCGTGATCGCGGCCAGACGGCGCCCCGAGAGGGCGAGGCCGCGAGCGCCGAGCTCGAGCGTCCCGGATACGCGCACGCTGCCGTCGAACACGCTGATGGCCACCTTGGCATTCTCCAGGTACAGCGGCTGCCGAGGAGCCGTGGGATCGGCTGGATACGTTCGGCTGTAGCCCTTGGCCGCCGCGATCGGCACGCGGACGCCGTGCGCCGCCAGGAGCGCGGCGGACGCCAGGCCGGCGGCGATCACCACCGCTTCGGCTCGCCGGGCGGTGCCGCGCGGGCCGTCGAGGCGCCATCCGCCACCGTCGCGCGCCAGACGAGTGACCGGCATACCTTCGAGCACCTCGACCCCGCGCGCGATCAGGGCGCGCCGGACACCGGCGCTCAGCAGCTCGGGCCGCACCCGCCGCTCGCCGTGGGCGAGCACGCCGCCGAGGAGATCCGGCCCGAGGGCGGGTTCGACCGCGCGCAGCTCCTCGGCCGACAGCCGTTCGAAGCGCTGGGTCGAGCCGGCTTCGTGAAGCTCGTGGGCGAGGTGCCAAAGGTGCTCGAGCTCTCCGCGCTCGAAAGCGGGGAACAGGAGCGGGTCCTCATGCAGCTCTAACTCAACCCCGCGCGCCGCCATCGCGTCGAAGCCGGGACCGGCGCGCGCGGCCGCCCGCTGCAGCGCGCCGAGCGTGCGCCGGTATGTCGAGCGCCGGCAGCCGACGATGAACCTCGCGAGCCACTCGACCATCGCGGGAGAAAGCGTGGGCCGGATCCACAGCGGGCCGGACGGGTCGACGAGCCAGCGCAGAGCTGCCGAGATCACCCCGGGGCCCGGCACCGGCGCCGCCAGCGAAGGCGTGATCCAGCCGGCGTTGCCCGCCGACGCCCCCGCGCCGCAGCGGTCGCGTTCGATCACAGTGACCTCGCAGTCGCGCGCGCTCAGCGTCTCGGCAACGCACAGCCCGACCGCGCCGCCCCCGATCACGATCACGCGCACGAGCGCCAGCGCCTCCTACAGGTCGAAGCCAATCGGGAACGGGTCGGTCGGGTCGAGCAGGTACTGGCCCATCCCGGTGATCCACGCGCGACCGCTCACCTCGGGCACGACCGCGGCCACCGTGCCCAGCGCCACCTCCTCGATCAGACGCCCGCTGAAGCGGCTGCCGATCACCGACTCGTTGACGAACTCCTCACCCAGGGCCAACTCGCCCCGCGCGTAGAGCGCGGCCATCCGCGCCGAGGTTCCGGTGCCGCATGGCGAGCGGTCCAGCCAGCCCGGATGGATGGCGGTGGCATTACGGGCGTGGGCTCCGTTCCGCCCCGGGGCGTGGAACACGACGTGCTTGCAGCCGCGGATCGCGGCGTCGACCGGGTGCACAGGCTCGGCGCTCGCGTTGATCGCGGCGGCGATCGCGAGCCCGCGCGCGATCAGCTCGTCGGCATTCGCCGGCGACGGGTCGACTCCCACGGACGCCGCCGGCACGAGCGCGTAGAAGTTGCCCCCGAAGGCCATGTCGTACGTCACCGCGCCGCCGAGCCCGCCGACCTCGACCTGGGCGTCGAGCGCGGTCACGAACGCGGGGACGTTGCGGAGCGTCACCCGCTCAGCCCGGCCGCCGGACACGGTCACGGTCGCCTCCACCAGGCCGGCCGGCGTGTCTAGCCGGATCCGCGTCTCCGGTTCGGTGACCTCGACCATGCCCGTCTCGACGAGCACGGTGGCGACGCCGATCGTTCCGTGACCGCACATCGGCAGCAGGCCCGAGACCTCCACGAACAGCACGCCCCAGTCGGCGTCGGGGCGGGTCGGCGGCTGGAGGAACGCACCGGACATCGCCGAGTGGCCGCGCGGCTCGCGCATCAGCAGCAGCCGCAGATCGTCGAGGTGACGCTCGAAGTACAGCCGCCGCTCCTGCATCGTCGCCCCCGGGACGGGTCCCAGGCCGCCGGTGATCACGCGCGTCGGCATTCCCTCGGTGTGAGAGTCGACCGCCGCGAAGCACCTCGCAGCCCTCATCCAGTCGAATCTAACGCCGATGCGCGCGCGACGGCCAGCCGACCTATCGGGCCCTGGTCAGCCGGAGTGGTGCGACTTCATCCAGTTGAGCAGCACCGTGTATGCGGGCCGCGGGCTCCCGTTGGCGGCGAGCAGGCCCGAGTCCCAGCCGGCGGCCGGGTTGGCCTGCCACTGGTAGTGGTAGATGCGCGCGATCCGGTGATAGCGGTTGGTCAACGACAGGAGGAACTGCTCGTCCTTGGCCGCGGCGGCCGCGCTCTGGTTGTGGTACTGCCAGTGGCCGCGGCGGAGCACGCCGCCCGTCTCATCGAGCCAGATCGGACCCGAGGTCATCGACAGCAGGACCTGCAGCTGCGAAGTGTTGTGCGCCCGGATCTCGGTGTAGTCGTGCAGCGCCCAGCCCGACGGCCGGTGGTGGATGCCCTTGATGTAGGCGCTCAGCCACGGGCGAAGCGTGGCCATGGCATGGTCGATGTAGCGAGTGCCGGTCGCCGGCAGGTAGACATCACCGGCGAGCACGGTGCAGCCGTGGCACAGGTCGTACAGCGCGTTGAAGTAGTTGGCGGCGAGCGCCGGGTTGCGTGCCAGGCTGCGGTAGGAGAAATCGGGCTCGTTCCAGGCCGTGTAGTCCTTGATCTGCGGGAAGCCCTTGAGGAACGCCTTCACCGCCGTCTCGTACTGGCCCACCGTCGGCACGTAGTTGGCGGCCGGGTTGGTGTAGTCGGCTCCAAAAGACACAAGCGGCGTGACGTGGTCGGCCTGGGCCGCGCTCAACCAAGCGCGGAAGGCGGCCAGATCCCCCTTGTCGGCCTTCCGCGTGATGACGTCCCAGGGAATGACGTAGCGGGTGGTCGTGATGCCCAGCTCCTGGAAGCGAGGACTCGAGAACATGGCCGTGTTCGAATCGCCGATGCCGATCACCACCGACGCCGAGGCCGCCGAGGCGGCCGCGCCAAACGAGACCGCACAGACGATCGAGACAATCACACGCAACATGCGTTTGGACATTCGAAACTCCACTTTCCCGCCCATCCAGGCGCTCGAGTTCGTTCGTGGCGTTGCCGCCGGCGACCGGTCGTGTCCCCCTGCCACGAGGGCGCCAGTCATCCCTTAACCGCATGACCCTCGAAGGAGTTGCGGCTCGCGGGTACAGCGAGACCTCCAAGCTAGCAGCATGCCGCGCGCGAACCGAACGCCGCGTTGCACGCTGGTAGGTTCCGCGGATGGCGACCCGCGGGGTGTGCATGCTGGCAGGCCGGATGGCGGATACGGTCGAAGTGGCCGCGGCGGCCGACGCAGCCGGCTTCGACGCCGCCTGGACCAGCGAGTTCAACGATCGATCGGCGATCGTGGCCCTCGCCGCCATGGCGCAAAACACCACCCGATGCCGGGTGGGCAGCGCGATCGCCTACGCCGTCGGCCGCTCGCCACTGATACTCGCCAACGACGCGCGCGGCCTGGACGAGCTCAGCGGCGGCCGGCTCGTGCTCGGCCTCGGCACCGGCACGAAGGGGATGCAGATCGGCTGGCACGGCGTGAGCGATCCGGAGTCGCCCGCCCTGCGGCTCGAGGAGCTCGTCCCCCTGCTGCGGCGCATCTGGAGGCTCCACGAGGCGCCGGTCAGACACGAAGGCCGTTTTTACTCGATGAACCTGGCCGCGACCGCCGACGTCCTCCCGCCCGTCCGCGATCAGATCCCGATCTTCACCGCCGGCGTGAACCGGCGGATGATCGAGACGGCGGGCCGGGTCTCGGACGGCCTGGTGTGCCATCCGACCTTCAGCTCGCGCTACGTGCACGAGGTCGTGCGCCCGGCGATCGCCCAGGGCGCTGAGCGCGCGGGACGTGACCCGGCTGCGGTCGAGATCGTCGGCATGCTTCTGTGCTCCGTCAACGACGACGAGGAGCTGGCGCGCCGCGAACTGGCCGCGCAGCTCGCCTTCTACGCGGCACCCAGGGCCTACGCACCGATGCTCGAGGCCAGCGGCTTCGCCGCCGAGGCGCAGCGGATCCGGCAGGCGTTCGCCGGCGGCGACCGCGAGGCGATGATCGACGCCGTCAGCGACGAGATGCTCGACGCTATCGGCGTCGCCGGCACGCCCGAACAGGTGCGCGCGGGAATCTCCCGCCGCGAAGCCGACTTCGATCACCTCTCCCTCTACTCCCCGAGCTTCACCATGACCCTCGAGCGCGTCCGCCAGAACACGCTCGACCTGATCCGGGTCGGGTCGATCACCGAGCCGGTGGCTCGGCTCCCCGGCTCCTGACCGGGCCGCTGAGAACGATTGCCGGGCAACCCGTCACTCGCCCCCCACGAGATCGCGGTGACGCCGGCAGCGTCAGTCGATCGTGAGCGGCGTCCCGATCGGGAGCAGCCGCGCCAGCTTGACGACCTCCCAGTTCTGCAGGCGGATGCAGCCGTGGGAGGGATGGCCGGGAATCAGCCACGGCTCGTTGGTGCCGTGGATCCCGATCACGCCGCCACCGGGCCAATCGGTCTCGACGTTGGACAGCGCGGAGGTGCCGAACGCGATCGGGCCATAGATGCTGCCGGCGCCGAAGCCTTCGAGCCGGTCGCGGACGTAAAACTGCCCGTGCGGGGTCGGCGTGCTC
>Ga0335072_10012121_pt1 | contig 12316 bp, 16 predicted proteins | sample Lox_Sample_21_FD_206725 | JGI IMG/M metagenome (GOLD analysis project Ga0335072, IMG submission 206725) | Soil microbial communities from Loxahatchee National Wildlife Refuge, Florida, United States - Lox_Sample_2.1 | ecosystem: Environmental > Terrestrial > Soil > Wetlands | place: USA...
AACCGCGTCTTAGGTGAGGCACGTAGCCCTTGTTACGCCAATACTCATTACCACTTTTAGCCGCAGCTTCCTCAGGAAAAGGACTAATGACAATAATGGTATTATAGGGAGTCTCACCTCTTCCCATTGCATCCACATGCAATGCGTTCTGGTGGTCCCACATAGAGCGCGTCACTTGCGGCAAGAATCGCGGATCCTTTTCAGCCGTCTCTCTCGCACAAGTAAGACCATCCGCTGTCATATCTGAAATGGCAGTTTTAAGATCCTTTGTCATGATGCGACCATTGTGGATTAAGCGCCTGTCAAAATCGCGAACCTCAAGCGCCCAGCCTAACTCTTTATCAGTACCGAGCCCTTCCTGCACCGACGTATTGAACTCCACCTTTGCCTGAGCCGCTTCGGGACTATGTATAATCTCCGCATACGTTGAGGCTTCAATCGCAACGGCGCCTAGGCGACGTGCACTCCCGGACGACCTCCCATATACCTCTTCTCGTGCTGAAAGCGTATTACGTTTTGTGTTTTTCTGGTGCAATGACTGCAATGGAGCAGACTTACGCTCAGTAGCGTCTCGAATGTCAGACTGTGGAATATGCTTCTTCGCCAGTTGCGATACGCCTAATGACTGTGCCGCTAAAGCCAACATGCCTAATCCCTCACCCAGCCTTGTTCTAGAAACGCGTCCAGAAGACCTTCCTTCAAGCGCCGTCAGTGCCGTAAATACGGCAAGCATACTGCCCATAAGAAAGGAGCTGAGGCGTCGTACGCCTTCCGATAGTTCCCCCTCTAGCCGTCTTCCAGAGTGAGGAAACTCATTCATTATTGCCTCGATAATTGACCGGAAACCCGGTCGCTGAAACGTAGAGTGTACATGCCGATTGTGCTCATCGACCGACGGAGACTCCCAAGCCATTTGGGGCATTACGGGCAGCGGAACTAGAGCTTTGCCTGCTTGGGTTTCAGTGCCATCGGTCGAAACGGGTGACCTTTCTAGCGTATTTAACATGCAACTACCCGTTCAGCCACAGTGACTTACCGACACATCTAAGATCGCCAGAAGCAAAGACATTCAAGCAGAACGACAATGCACCGAAGCAAAACCCAGCAATTATGCCAGTCACGCTGAGAGTTGTCGTTCGTAACACCGCTCGCCCCATATATTCCCTTATCTGGCGAGCAACGAGCCCTTTTCATAAAAAGGGCTATGCTTCTGCTCGGAAGACTTTTAGAAAGTTGTGTCTGACTTTTATTCTTGGGGACAAGAGTAATTCACAGTTGCGGCACAGTTCCCGAATTGCACGGGATTCCAACTCATATTGTTAATGCTAGTAGTGTAGCAGTCTGCCCGTACACTAGATATAGTATTTTTGTATACAAAACGGCAGGTTAGCCAGCAACTGTATGCTGATCAAGCCTGGCTTTTAGCGGAGCCAAACGAGTGCTAAAACTCTGCGCCGCACTCTCAAACCCAAGTACTCGCAGTGCGCCTAGAAGCACATATAGATTATCTATATGCCGCTGCTCTACAGTAAGCTCAGCTTCCACTTCTTTAAAGAACTGTTCGACTTTTCCGACCAACCACTTCTCTTCTCCGACCTTAGCGCCATTTGTCTTTAGTAGTACACCAGATTGTCTTGTTCCTTGTTGCACGACCTCAAGCGATCTTGCACTATGATCACGCTTACGTAGGTGTCCGCGCTTAATAAGATTCGTGACGTGCAATGAGACAGTCGCAACGCTTGTGTACTGTAGTCCGTTCATGATTTCGCGGTAGCTCGGGCTATACCCATGTTCATCTATGAATGACTGAATGTAATCCAGAAGCTCTTTTTGTTTTTTGGTCGGACGCACAGAAAGGTCTCTGGCTTCTATATCAAGACCCTTTGACTTCTCGTTTTTACCCGAGCTCATGGTTTGGTTTTCGTTCATGTACGTATTGTGCCATGAAAAGGGATTACCGAAAATACAGTCTCCCTACACCCTGCTTGGCATAGGTGTTATGATAACCATAATAATTACTATAAAACTAATTGGACAATGCTAGGATGCCGGGCTCTTGAGTTGGCTTCCCGGGTGAACTATACAGCAATGACAGCTACACGAAAGACGACCAAGCACAGCCACGAAAGTGCTCGAAAAAAGACGTCTAGACAAAGACGGAAGCGCTTACTCATATTCCTTGGTGTTTCAGCTACCACACTTCTCGCCGGATCTATCTGCTCGATCTCTCTGTTGCATAACGATCACGTGCACGCACAAGTGTTACCGGTAAGTCACGATTCGACCATGGAAAGCATTGGCGATATCCTTACTCAACATCAAACAAGCACACTCGTAACTAATCAAAACATGATTAATGCATTACGACCCGTACTGGCATTTATATACTTAACTCAACAAGCTAGGTAGTTCTATTCTTGCTTTGGATCGCTACCTATTTCTTGGGTTTCTTAATCGGCTTCACCTTGATGATTTTATTCATAGCCTCATCAAAAGGTAGGTCTATTTTGAAGGGTGGTTGTCTGTGCTTGTTGGCTTTGGGTTTAGGCTTATCCATACGGGTATTATATAACCATACTATCTAGCAAACCCTACCGCACACCTTCAAACAGTTCCTTAATCTCAACCCCGAGTGCTTGAGATAGTTTGCGTAGAGTAGAAAGTCGAACAAATTTCGTCCCGCCCTCGATAAATGCAATCGTCGTGACGTGCGTATCAATCTTTGCTGCTAATTGTTCTTGCGTGAGGCCACGCTTTCGTCGCAATTCAGCAACTCGCTTGCCAAACGCACGCATGAGAGTCTTTTCTTGTGTATCAGCCATACTCACAAGATAGAGGTATTAGACTTTTGGTTGAATAGACTTTAAGTCTATGATAATCTTCTCCATAGACTAAAAGTCTATTAGTATATGAGACGAACAACCAGTAATAGACTAATTACGACAGCCGATATTTTGCCCCTTTTAAGGGATATTGCCCACCACCAGCAAGAGCATTTTGTTGTTTTGTCTATGGATAGTGGCCGGAAGCTCATAACAAAACGAGTGGTCTTTATTGGCACTATTGATACGGTTATGGCTCACCCACGCGAAATATACGCTGGGGCCATAGCTGATATGGCAGCGACCATTGTTGTAGCTCATAACCACCCTTCCGGTGATCCAAGGCCGAGCAAACAGGACGTTACCACTACACAACAGCTTATTGCGGCAGGACAGATTTTAGGCGTAAGGCTGCACGATCACATTATTGTGGCGAGGCAGAGGCATTACAGCTTTCGGACAAACGGGATGATTGTTAAGTAAACATATATCAGCGGGGATAACGACAATGCAGGGTTTACACATTGAGCGCAACCTAAAAGGCAGCTCTACTATCTCAGAAGACTTAACCAAGCGCCTTTACGCCAGAGTGATGCAAGGCAGTGTCGCAGTTGTAGCTGAAAATCCACTAGCCATGCTTGCGGCAGTACGCAAACAATGGCTAAAGATTGAACGGCATTTATGACGTGAGCGATCTAGTACGTTGAACGCCAGCAAGATACTTGAGCTAACGCACCAGATAACCAGGATGCAGACCATACGATTTACAGCACGACTGCCAAAAGACGAGCCAGAAGGCGACATACTGTTTGCAACCATACAGGACTTTTTGGCTTGGCCGCCAGAGGCGAGTTGTAGAACGCTGTATGTTACGACCCGTATTACGAAGGAGTAATTACATCTAGTTACGGGGTGGATGCGGGAGGGTGGGGTGGTGATGATTTATGTAGTGTGGTAGTTAGACTAACCAGGCCACACCGTGGCAAAGTACAAATTCAATGCAGCAAGCAAAAAAGCGTGCGTAAATTCTCCAGCCTTAATCATAGCCTTAACCTTATCAATCGATAGCCAGTGTGTTTCTATAAACTCTTCCGCATCTCTCTTCCCGGCCTTGGGCCTTAACCCAGTACACACTACAACGTACTGTTTGATGTCGGATCGACGGGTATCCATATAGTAAAAGCCTATTTGCTTGCATGAATCTGCCGCCAAGCCAGACTCCTCGCTTAGCTCACGGTTTGCGGCTTGGCTTACGCTTTCATCCTCAAACATTCCTCCGCCTGGCAATTGCCATATGATTTCGTCTAGCGGGTAGGCGTATTCCCTTTGTAGCAGCATCTCCTGTTTGTCGTTGATGGCGATAATAGCAACTGCATGTGCTTTTGCGGGTGCATGGCGAAGATAAGTGGTCACTTTGCTGTCGGGCAACTCCACTGTGTCCTCGACTAAGTGCATCCGAGGATGTTGCAATATCTCGGTCGAACTAATCGTTTTCCAATGTTTAGCTTTCATAAACCTGCCTACCTTTTATCACCTAACCAATCGACTCCTAGCTAACCGAGCCGCAACCGGCGTCCTATTACCGAACGGAATAAGGGCGGTGGCCGCTATTAGCTGTCCTAAACCTCGCCTAGTTGAGCTACTTATATCATATGTTCGTGCATGATCGTAAGGATCCGACCTACGGAATGCAGTACGAAGACCGTCGGAAATGAGCCTTGCCGCAAGCCTGCGTTCGCCCGCTAAGGCCGCGACAACCGAGCCATGTTGTGCATTGGCATATCGATAATATAAGTGTGGATTGCCATCAAGTATTTGATAGGCGTCCCTGAATTTTGGCGTCGATTCAACCCGTAAGACGGCTGCCTGCCTCGGTACTGGTACGGTATTTATTGTTTTGACCGCAGCAATACGACCCAAATTGGAGACGATAATACCTTGCTCGTCGGGCTTCTCTAGCTCTGCCGCTATGTCGCTCGCCGTCTCCAGCTTAGCTGTTGCTTCATCGTAGTGGCCCATGCTCCATAATGCTCGGCCGGCAGGGTTAAGAGCGTGTAGGCGTTTTAACGGGTCGTCGTGCGCCTGAGCCAGATTATCGGCTTGAGTAAAAGCCGCAAGCGCCGCTTCGTGGCTTGCAGCGTCTTTTGCTGCCATACCTTCTGCATTTAGCCTTTCGAACTCTGCAAGATGTTCACCTACTAACATATGAGCCTCCTTACTATTCTGTCTGCGCTATGGACGATTGAGCCACTGCTATTACCTCTGATAGAGTTGCAACGTCTGAAGAGTAGTCAGTAATGTAATGCCCGAAATGCGTATCAGCGTTCGGGCGCATCCGACCCAACTTATCGATCTCATACTTCTCTATGAATCCTCGATTAGGGTAGCAATCCCACCTTACCCGTCCAGCAAGGTAACCCTCGCTATTATGTAGCGAGCTTTCTACTGTGAGCTTAGGGCCACGATCGACAAGGGTACATGCAAACTCCTGGTCGCCAATTCCGAACGTTGCCTCAAGCCCATTCTCAGTAAATGTCAATGTATCCTCCGGCCCAGCCCAGAACGGATGCGATGGAAAGAGAACTACTTCCTGCCTGCGGCTATACAAGGTACCAGACCCGATAAGAACGGGTTCGATAATTTCATCTGGAATATCATATTCAGGCCTATCTCCTTGAGGGGAATGTAAATCACCCTTGAAACTGTATGTTTCGCCAAACAGACGTGCAAGCGCCCGCCTGCCTATGGAACTACGCATATGCTCTCTATGCCCTTCCAATGCCGTACGTGCTTGCGCGGCGTTACGGTTTTCCTCTCGAATTTTCTGGTTGGTTGCTTGGAGATTGGCAATGTCTGTATCAACAGTGGCCCACAGAGCTTGATGCTCATATCGTCTAGGCAATGGAGGCGTCGGAAAGTCTGGTATGAGGTCATGTGCTATATCGGCGGCCGTGAGCGTCGCATGCCGAGTAGCAATAGGGTCGTCCGTGACCAAAGGTTGAGCATGTGTTGCGTCGGCAAGCGAGCGGCCATTAAAAAGCTGATCGAGTAGCGGTGTTATTGCATGCTTATACTCTTCTCTATTTAAACTCGGACGATGAAGCGCCTCTCTCATAGTATCTAGAAATCCTCTTGGTCAACCTCCTGCTTGAACGCTTCCAAGAATGTAAGCATTGTTGCTCCACGCCTTTGCGCAATGGCATGTCCAGTTGGCGTGGCCATCATATCAAGCCATTCGAGCTGAAAAGCAATCTGGTCGTGAATGTTTGTATCCCGAGCGCCTTTTGTTGGAACGATATTTTCTGGATCGTACGCGGGTAAATGAGCCTTTGATGTGTAGGCACGCATGATGCCGACAGCACCTAGGCCATCTAGCTTATCGGCATCTTGCACAATATGTGTTAGCTCGCCCTCGGTTTCAATGCCGCTGTGGTCGCGGACGGCAGCGAGGATGCGCTGTTTTACCTCGTCGCCATAGGTGGTGTGGTGATCGAGTAGTTCTGTAGCGAGCGGTACGCCGGCAGGACCGTGACCTTTTTCTTCGTCTTGCACTGTGCGGCCGATATCGTGGAGCAGTCCGGCAATTTCTGCTTCTTGTGGGTCGGGGTAGTTTTCTTTTTCGGCAATATGTTTGGCTAACCGCGCCACGCGGGTCACATGATCCATACCGTGGGCGATATGTGCACGAGCGTCAAAATGTGCTTGGACAGTAGCGTATAGTTTTGTGGTATCCTGCATAGTGCCTATTATCTCACAATTGCACTATACTGTCAGATATGAATACCGCTGATAGCTTTAATACGATTGCCTCTTATCTCGCACGCCGTGACATCAAGACACTATCATCCGAAACTATAACGGAGCCTGTCGATGTGCTCGTATTACTGGGCTGTAGCCTCACCGAGCCGATACATATTGCGGCAAACGCCATGAAGCAAGGGCTGGCCAAGCGTTTGCTTATCTCAGGGGGTATCGGACACTCTACACCCTATCTTTATGAGACTCTCGCAAAACATCCGATCTATAAGGATATTGCAACCGAAGGGCGTGCGGAGGCGGATATCTTCTTTGACATAGTAACCAAGTACCTTGGTGTGCCTACTGATTCTATTTTAGTAGAGAATAAATCCACCACATGCGGTTTTAATGCCGAGGCGTCACGCGCATTACTTGATGAACAACGGATATCAGCAAAGTCGCTATTACTTATTCAGGACCCAACCATGCAGCAACGTTCGCATGCTTGTTTTGTGCGCAATTGGAGCGACAAACCACAGACACAAATACTAAGCTTCGCACCATTCGTTCCCAAGGTCGTCGAACATGGCAATAGCTACGAACTTACCGACGCTACCGATGGGCTATGGTCTTTCGAGCGTTTTGCATCGCTCGTTCTTGGGGAGATTCCGCGGCTCAGAGATGACGCTCGGGGGTACGGACCGAGGGGAAAGAACTTTATCGACCACGTAGATGTTTCTGATGACGTCCTAACTGCTTTTAACGAATTGCTAGGTCGATTTCCTGAGTTAATGCGTGGGTAGGCTCAAAGACACAGCGACAGCATGTGTAAACGTAAGCCTGCGAGCGCTAGAGCATTAGCCCTAAGCTTGCTCCCAGATTCTTTTGTCGAGCAACCCCTGTGACTTCAACTTCTCCACCGTCGTAAACCGCATCCGCGGCTTCTCTACATCATCAGCTTCCCAGTACCAAGCATCAGCAATGAGTTTTCGTGTTCGTCGTTTGGCATAGATCAGATCGCTCATTCGCGGACAAACAAATAAGATAATTGGCAGCTTCTCGGTATCGGTCTGTTCTTTCCACTCATCGCCTTCATCATCCAAGAACTTCACGTAATCACCGAGTCGTTTCTTCATGCGGTAGCGCGGCAGGGTCGGGTCGAATACTTCAAGAACATAGCTCCCAATGGTCTCCTCTTCCTTACTATTCTCATCCAGCATGTCACGGCAGAAAATGAGGTGGGGCTGGATAGGTGCGTCATCTAGCTCTGACACGAAATGGTAGTAGCTGCGTTCCAGCAAATAGCCTGCTTCGGTTTGGTAATAGTATCTGAGTTTCTTACCTTTCGCTTGATCTTCAACATCCTGTCGTTCGAGAGCGAGGCAACAATCCGCAATAAGCACACATCTGTCAATGAATGTTTGGCTCCTCGTTGGTTCTTTGTAGCGCTTGCGAAGTTCTTCGGGCGGGTAAGCTGGCAGCACGACAACGTTGCCGTCGTCATCCTTCGCTTTTCTAGTGAGCGTGCGTAAGTAGCGCACACCGTTTAAGCCAAGATAGTAAACAGCAGGTTTCGTCTTCTCGGCAAAATGGGTTGAATAAATCCACTCGACGTAGCCTTTGGCTCGTAAGTCACGAAGCCACAGGTTTATGGTTTTGGGGTCTTTGTGGTTTAGGAAAGCTTGGATTTGAATGCGATTTAAGAATCTGAAACTGTACAGTAATCTCAGTATTTCTTGCTGCTTCTTGGTTAGTTTTGGTAATTCAGTCATATGAGTAATCTATTAGGCGCTGATTAGCTTGATTATTATGGTTCTTCTTTTCGTTTATTTTTCTTAGCTTTTAGACATTCTTGTTTTGCTTTAGTTACTGGCACATACAATCCCAGCCAACCCCACCTACACCACTACTTGTAAGGGTAGAGGATACGAGGAAATATATAATAACAGAGGCGAATCACGCAAGTTTTGCCCTCGCCCATGGGGGCAAAATAGGTAGATGGGCGGGGACAAGAACAACAGGGTTAGCTAGGCTTCTTGGATGAGGTTTTTATACGTTAGTCGCTTGCCTCGGATAAGGTCAAACCACAGCTCAAAGCGTTCGCTATCCTTCATATCCCGTGTGCTGTAGCGATAACAAAACTCATCACAGTAGCGTTGCAAGTGCTTTGGGCTGACACCAATATAGATTGCATCAAGGCTGGCCTTGAGATGCATCCACGCCCCTTCAATTGTGTTGGTGGTGACGTCTGCTTTGACGTATTCGCCTTTAGAGTGGTTGACGGTATCATGCTGCCACTCACGTTTGACGCGGTGATAGATTTTAGATTCATCAGTCTGCACTTTAGCCTGTTGTTTGAGGCTTGCTCTGATAAATGGGAGCGCAACAGTAGCATCGGCTGTTTTGGTAGCGAGTGCTTTAATTCGTCCTTTGCCTTTGTCCTTTTCTACGATGCCTATAACCATGGCCTTATTTTCATTGTGGCGGAGATTGCCACGATGCTTACCGCCGACGTAGGTTTCGTCGATTTCAACCGTACCTTCCATTGGCTTGTCGAATGACCCGCTGTTTACGGCATAACGAATACGATGCAACATGTGCCAAGCGCTCTTTTGGGTGATACCTAAATGTTTGGCAATCTGAATGGAACTAACACCTTTCTTGTGTGAAGTAAGGAGCCAGATAGCTAGAAACCATTTTTGGAGTGGCAAGCGCGATTCTTCAAAGATGGTACCAATGCGAGCGCTGAATTGTTTGGTGCAGTCGCTACATTTGAAGATACGGCGAGACTTACATTTGTAAACAGTAATGCTGCCACAGTGGGGGCAGACTGGTTGGCCGTGCCATTGTTTTTCCTCAAGGTAATCTATGCATGCATCTTCACTCCCGAAGCGTTGATAGAAGTCCATGAGGTTTTCCATACTCTAATTGTACGCAACAGGGCTGGTTGTGTCAAGTATATAAGCGCGACCCGTACTGAACCCAAAAGAGCCGACTTTTGCCCTTAATTCATGTCCGTCAGCTAATGATTCAGTGGTACAAGAACTACAGAAGCGTAGTCTTGCCGTATTACTATACATAAACAACTATCCCGGTCCCCATGAATGTACTCTGGCACAGATAGTACTCGCTTATGGTCGACCCAACGCAAGTGAAACGATTACTGGCACTCCCACAGATCCAAGGGCGGTAGTTCTTTTCTACGATGCCGGTATCGAGCTCTCAGGACCCATACACCCAATATCTCCACCTCAGGCACCCGCCACTGTCGTTGCCACTCCACTATCAGCACTCGCACAGCCAACCTGCTCAGGAAAGACAGTGCTAAGCATCGTCGCGCACGAAGATGACGACCTATTATTTATGAATCCGGACCATATAACCGATATTCAAAATAACGATTGTATGCGAACGATTTACCTAACAGCAGGGGATGCCGGCTTGAGTAGTCAGTACTGGCTCGGACGTGAACAAGGAGCCGAGGTCGCATACGATACTATGACAGGCCTTGGACGATCTGTATGGATTGAGCGCACTATAGAAATAAATAGTCACGAGTATATACGCATGGCATCTCCCCGCGGAGATGCAGCAATTACGCTCATATTCGTACGGTTACCCGACGGTAATCTGAAAGGGAACGGGTTCTGGACTACTCACTACCAAAGCCTCGCGAAGCTACAGGCAGGCACTATCACAACTATTGACTCTGTCGATGAGCAATCAACATACAGTAAGCAAGACTTAAGCGACCTACTTACCAATCTTATGCTCTACTATCAACCTAGCGAGATAGACACACAGACACCCGTAAACCAAAGTACAGCACAACCAGATCATAGCGACCACATGGCGGCCGGATCATACGCCATAGAGGCATATAAACAGTACATTCAAGGTGACCCCTTGCGAGATATACCCTTGACGTTCTATACCGGCTACCCGATTGAGCAAAAACCACAGAATGTATCTGGACAGCTCCTCTCAGAGAAGTCTGCAGCCTTCTTTGCTTATGCCATGTACGATAGCCATGTCTGTAATAGCGTGACGGCGTGTGCTAATAATACTTACGGGCAATGGCTTCAGCGTGAATATACATATACCCCGCCAGCTAGTTCTTTGTAGTGTGTAGCGCTCCCTGCTTTTTTCCGTTTGTCTCCGGAAACACCCAATACTTGTACCAAAGAAACGACCAAACCGTAAAGAATGCGGCAGATATAAAGAAGCCGGCATACGGACTGATTCCAATTGCTTTCAGTCCCCAGATAATAAGGTAGTCTAATACAAATCCGACACTCTCGATTGATACATAACGCGCGGCATGCGCCATCTCACTTAAATGAACTTGATCATTAAACGCCCACAAACGCTGTACTAGATAGTTCAGTGACCAACCAATCACATCACACACAACCTTTGCCAATGCAGCACAGAATAGCAAAAGGCAAACACACCATAGCCGACAAAGAAGTAGAGGCTACCGCCAACCATATACTTCATAAACTGCTCACCTACCTTAGACCATGTAGGTCGTCGGCCGAATACACGACGCGCAAAGTTATCGAGCATTAGAGAGTTTCCTTAGACACCTTCTTTGGCTGCCGTGCGAGCGCTATGGCAGCAAGTCCCCACCACATGTATGCAAGCGTATTATCTGCCCACGCATGGCTCAGAAGGTTTACGAATGCGATACCAATAAAACTTGCGAATGTTACGAGAACCAGTGGAGATTTCCCTAGATGTTCATATAACTCAATACCGATAAGCGTTATTATGGACAAGAATACCGCCACGCCGAGCCAACCAATCTCTTGTCCAATTTGGATGTAGTAGTCCTCTGCGATACGAGCACCATGCGTACCGTTATAAACACTCGCCGGTCCTGCCGTGCCTGGTCCGTCACCAAATGGCTGACGCGCCATGTCCTTCAAACCTGCCAAAACCGCGCTTGCATGCGCACCGTCAGAAGTGGATTTTACCGCCGAGTTCGTCTGCGTATGTAATACCTCATTTTGCAAGTGAGTGTTGTTCTTAAAGACTAGATACCCTCCGAGCGCAACCACAATAAGTACAAGTGTGATCACACCAAATATTAGTCTCGCGTTACGTGTATATATATTCATCCATACCATGATAGCTAAGCTTAAGGCAGCGCCAACCCACGCGCTCCGTGATCCAGTCGCATAGAGAGCGACAAGCGCAAGGGAGCCAAATGCGGCAAGAAGCACCTTTCGCTTACTCTGAGTGAAAACTGCGGCAATTGCCGAAATCACAATAATTAGATACGCACCGAATGGATTAGCTCCACGTAAAGTAGATTGAACACGAATGTAATCTTTGTTGTGATTAATTGTCTCAATAGGAGCTATGTTCGTTGCCGCACTATATCCGAAGTGACTTAGGAAATTATGCGGAAGGACGGTGTACTGCAGTACCCCAAACATGACTACGATCGCCGCTGGAAGCAATACAAGTTTAGGCCATGTACGCTGCAGGAAAGTCGAACGTTGGGCCGCGAGCAATACTGACAGAAACCAAACCGGAAAGCGTAGATTTATGAGTAATCCATATGCCAAGGCCTTATGCGTTACGTCGCCTCTTGCAAGCGAAATAAAACCAATTAGAAAGCTCAGAAGAACATAGAGAAGAATAAGTCTGACAAGAAGGCTTCGACCGACCCACCCCCTAAGATCCGCATCTTTTATAAGCCACCAACAACACGTGAGCAGAAGGAGGAGAAGGAGGACGTCATCCCA
>Ga0335072_10012123_pt1 | contig 12314 bp, 12 predicted proteins | sample Lox_Sample_21_FD_206725 | JGI IMG/M metagenome (GOLD analysis project Ga0335072, IMG submission 206725) | Soil microbial communities from Loxahatchee National Wildlife Refuge, Florida, United States - Lox_Sample_2.1 | ecosystem: Environmental > Terrestrial > Soil > Wetlands | place: USA...
CCACGGCTTACGATCAGTACGCAGTGCGCGCCTTTGACGTGAACGCAGTCGACTACCTGCTGAAGCCCTTCGACCCCACGCGAGTTCAGCAGGCTCTTGAACGTGTGCGTGGCCGCATGGGAGGGAGCAGCTCATCTCCAGGCGCGTTGCCGGAGTCGCAGATCGATGCTTTGCTGCGGCTGCTGAATCATTCCCAGGCCAGCGGACGCACGGTTCAGCCCGCCAGGGTGATTGTGCAGGCGCAGAGTCGGCTCCTGCTTGTCGACCAGGCAGACATCTGCTTTGCCGCAATTGACGAGGGCGTGATCCGCGTGGTCACGCAGCAGTTTGAAGGGCAATCGAAATGCCGCACCCTGGAAGAACTGCTTGAGTTGCTGGACCCAACGCTCTTCTGGCGTGCGCATCGCGGCTTCGTGGTAAACATCAATCACATTCGCGAGGTGGTTCCGTGGTTCAAATCAAGCTACCAACTGCGCATGAACGACAAGAAGCAGACCGAGATTCCTGTGAGCCGGGCGCAAACCAAGCGCCTGCGGGAGCTATTCAATTTGTAGCGCGCGCCTTTTCTTGCGATTAAAGCGCGCCCTGAACCCAAAGAGTCTTGTGCAAGTAGTTAGAGAACCTGGTTTCCGAATCAGTCATACCGTTCAGCGATGATCTGTTTGCGATGCCAACCGAGCCCCTTCAGCCGTTCGCGAACAGACGTAATCATCCTGTTCAGACCACATACGTAGGCATACATTTCGAAATGATCCGGCGCGGCGCCAGAGGTCTCTTCCACCGCGGAATGCCGCGAGAAGCCGAGCGGAGCTGCCCGCAGTTCGATGATGCGCGCGGCATGATCCTGAACGTATCCGTGCAGCCCTAGCCAGCCTTCGTCTGCGCGGCTCAGCGTGGGAAGGTAGTGGAAATTTGGGCAACTCGCAGCCAGCGTTTCGAACTCTTCGCGATAGTACAGTTCGCTCTCGTGGCGTGTTCCGTATACGAGCCAGATCTGCTTGCCGGCGCTTCGATCGCTTCCATTGCAAGGAAATAACCATTGCGCAAAGCCCCGCATCGGAGCGACGCCCGTCCCAGTGGCGACGAGAATTAAGTCGGTGATGGGCTCACGGAGAGTGAAGAATCCGTTGGGACCGTAAATCTGGACCGTCTCTCCGTTGGCGAGATCGCAAAGCAGGTTCGATACAAAACCGCTTGGCACGCGATTCAAGCAGAGGTCGAATCGATTGCCGTTGTGCGCCGAGGCGATTGAGTATGCGCGGGTTTGCTCTTTGCCGTCATGGTCGTTTGCCACGACAGAAACAAACTGGCCCGGCAGAAACTGGAAATTCTGCATCGTCTCGACAACAAATTCGAGATGAAAACACTGCGCTGAAGAGGAGAGGCATTCTTTTCGCACCAGCCTCACAGTATGAAATTCACGTGGCAAATGGATTCTCGCAGGGGCCCAGATTCGCTGAAAGACTTGGTGCGAGTATCGCCAGTGAAGCGGCACCCAGGCAAGGAGCGAAGTCGGGTCGATCGAGACTTAAGGTTCCTTTAATCCAGCTCGACTATTCTCACTCACGACCGGAAATGACGAAAACGTCATCGAATCCGCGGGTTACCGCATACCGCTGCCCAAGTCCAAACTACGAAGGCGGACATGACCGACCGCCAGAATTTCCCACGTTACGCACGCATCACCTTCCAGGAGACTGGGTGCCCGTTCAGATGCAAACAGTAAGCAACTTGCGAGCTGCACGAACAGCACACAGCGATCCTCGACCCTTGACAACATATGCTGCCGCATTACATTCGCGGAAACATCAGCACGTTGGCAGACAACTTTCCCGGCGATACCGTTTGATCGCGGCGCTTGCATGCGGCCTCGCATCGCTGTTCGGATCCGCCCAGCAAGCGGAAACGGCAGAATCGGTTAACGGTGGATTGCCGAACGCGCCGGCTCTGGGAGAATCGACAATTGGACCTGCAGTCGGCCATGCCGCCAAGAAAGGCACCGCCGCCATTGCAGGCACCGTTCTGGATCCGAACGGTTCTGAAGTGGAGGGTGCGCACGTTGCACTGGTCGGGCCGTCCGGAGCTGATCTTCGCCAAACCGAAACCGGAAGTAATGGCGAATTCACATTTCCCGGGCTGGCTCCGGGCACATTTCACGTCACAGTGACTGGGCCGGGCATGGGGACGTATGAGTCGCCCGATATTACCGTGCATGCGGGCGACTTTCGAATTGTTTCTCAAATTGTGCTGCCCGTGGCCGCGACCACCTCGGCGGTCACTGTGATTGGAGATAAGGAGGAACTTTCAGAAGAGCAGGTGCACATTGCGGTTCAGCAGCGGGTGCTGGGAGTCTTCCCAAATTTCTACAGTTCCTACGATTGGAATGCACCGCCGATGGAGGCGAAGCAGAAATTCCAACTCGCGTTACGCTCCATGATCGATCCAATGGCTTTTGCGGGAGCCGCTGGCGTGGCAGGCGCGGAGCAGTATTTCGGGGTCTTTTCAGGATACGGAACGGGGATAGAGGGTTACTCGAAGCGTTACGCTGCAGCGTATGCCAATGATTTCTCAGGAAGGATGTTCAGCAGCGCCATCTTTCCATCCATCTTCCATCAGGACCCACGCTATTTTTACAGAGGCTCAGGAAGCGTCCGGTCCAGAGCTCTTTATGCCATGGCTGCCGCGGTGGTTGCGAGGGGCGACAACGGACACTGGCAGCCGAACTACTCTGAGATCTTCGGAAACTTTGCCGCGGGCGCTCTTTCGAATCTCTACTATCCGGCCAGCAGCCGAGGGGTGATGCTGACGATCGGAAACGGGCTGATTGAAACGGCCGGGAGAGCAGGCACGAATCTGGTGCGGGAGTTCGTCCTGAAAGGTTTGACATCAAAGGTACCAAGCTACAACAACGGCAAGCCAGAACCCGTCAAGACGGTGCCGAAGCTCCCGACCTCAAAATTCTAAATACGAGCTTGCGCCAATGCATGCCAGCAGAGCTGGACTCCCAGGGCGAGCAACCACAACGACAATGCGAGGCGCATGGCGCGCGCCGGAATACGCGGTGCAAGACCGGTTCCCACAAGCGCTCCCACCACACCTCCGGCGACCAGGTTGGCGAGCAGCAGGGGGTCGACGCCGCCCTGGCTCAAGTGGATTCCTCCGCCGACAAGCGAGAGGCAAAGGCCAAAGGCAAGGTCGGTACCCACAATGCGCGGCACATCGAGCGCAGTGAGCCCCAGCAGGGCAAGCGTGCCCAGGGCTCCCGCGCCCGAGGAAGAAAAGCCCACTTCCGCGCCAACGGGAAACATGGTGGCAGCCAGCAGCCAAGGACGATTTGCGCCGTTGCCGTGCGCCGTTGCGGGGCGGAAGTGCCGATAGATGTGCCATCCTGACGAAACTGCGATCATCGCGCCAAGGGCCAGATAGAGCCATAGCGTGTGGCCTTGGATGCGAACGATCCTCTGAAAGAAAACTGCGCCGAGCAGCACGCCCGGCATGCCGGCCAGCAACATGACGCCGAGCGTCCGCCACACCACCTGGCGCCTGAAGATCTGCACCGGAACCACCACCAGTTTGACCGCGGCTGAGAACACCAGCGCCGTCCCCACTGCCTGCGGAACCGGTACATGCAGAAACAGGATGAGCAGCGGCGCCGTCACCGTGCCTGCGCCCACGCCCGTCATGGCGATGAGTGCGGCGATCAAAAAACCGAGAAGCAGTTCCATCGCGATCTCCGCGCTACGTGGCCTGGATGTGAATGCCGCACTCAAGTTTGCGCCCGGACCAGCGCCCGGAACGCGGATCATCGGGATCAAACGGAAGGCTGGTACATGGCGCGCATCCAATGCTGGTGTAGCCCTTCTCGTACAGCGGGAGCAGGGGAATCTGGTGCGCCTCGGCGTAGCGCCAGACATCGCGCGTGGTCCACTCCGCAAGCGGGCTGAGCTTCGCCAGCGTATGTCCGCCCGGCAATGTGAACGCTTCTTCGACTTGAAGATTGGCGCGCGACTTGGATTGCTGGCGGCGCAGGCCCGTTACCCACGTGTCGTAGGGTGCGAGGGAGCGGAACAACGGTTCCACCTTGCGCAGCCCGCAGCATCGGTCGGGAGCAGTTTGATAGAGGATGCCGAACTCGGATTCCTGTTGGGCAACGGTGCGCTCGGGCAGCACGTTGACGAGGTTCAGCTTCCACTCGGCAGCGATGCGGTCGCGATAGGCAAGCGTCTCGGGAAAGTGATATCCGGTCTCAAGAAACAGCACGGGAATTTCAGGCGCAAAGTCGCGCACCATGTGGAGCACGACAACGTCTTCGGCCTGAAAGCTGCTGGTGACGCAAGCGTGGGTAGCGGCAGCGAGATGCTTGCGGAGGAATTCGCCGGCAGTATTGCCGAGCGCTTCAGATGCCGAGACCGTTGTCATTTTCATCGTCTCCTGTGGGAGTTGTGGCGAGTCGTTGAATCTCGTTGAGAATCTGGTCGGGCGCGGCCACTTCAAAGTGGGGGGCCAATTCATGGGGCTTTGCGGCCAGGCTATCGGCGCGCGTGAATTTTATCGGGGCAGCATCTTCAGACTCGATGAGTACGAATGCGCCGAGATGGGCAAAGTTGATCAGCGATGGAGATACCGGGACGCGGGTCCGGAATACGAGAGCTCCGTCTGCAAGAAGTGACCGCTCAAGACGATCTGCCAATTGCGAACGGTTGCCAACGGTGAGCAACCCGACGGTTGCATGACCGCGTGCTGATCCTTTTGACTCGTGAATATCGCGGATCATGCCGGCGCCGGCAGTGGCGTTGTCAGCGGGATCAATGAGAATGAAACTTCCCGTTGCGCGGCTCTCGCGATAGAGATCGGCCAGCAGCGTGCGGCTGGTTTCGATCACGACTTCGCCGATGTCGTTCAAGGCGAGTTGGTCAGCCGCGCCTTGCTCCAGGCGCTCGACATTGATGCGGGAACGAATCTCAACCACGCGAGCGCGCACCGTCTGCGTGGTGTGCTTCAGCAGATAGCTGGCACCGGCCACCAGGGGCGTCGCATGCATCCACACGATGGTTGCGATGAATCGATTGGTCTGGCGAGGCGGCGCATCCACCGAGACGATCATGTCGCCCCGGCTCAGGTCCACTTCGTCACCGAGCGTGATCACGACCGATTGCGGCGCATGGGCCGACTCCAAATCGCCGTCCCAGGTGGTGATCGAACGCACCTGGGTTTCGATTGCGGATGGAAGCGCAACGACTCGATCTCCGGGATGCACTGTACCTGCCGCAATCTGGCCGGCAAACCCGCGAAAGTCCTGGTGCGGGCGCAATACACGCTGCACAGGGAAGCGCAGCCCGGCCTGCGACCGCTCAATCGCCAGAGGAACGGTTTCAAGCAGTTCGAGCAGGCTCGGTCCTGTGTACCACGGCGTTCGCTTGCTGCGATGGACGACATTGTCGCCTTCAAGGGCGCTCACGGGAATGGCGATCAGTTGGGGAATCTCGAGCTGCCGCGCCAGCGCCTCCAGGTCTCGGCGATGGCCCTCAAACACCTGCTCAGAAAAATCCACCAGATCTATTTTGTTAATGGCGGCAATCACCACCGGAATGCCAAGCAGGGCGTTGATACAGGCATGACGGCGCGTCTGATCGAGAATGCCTTTGCGGGCATCAACAAGAATGATGGCGACGTCGGCGGTGGATGCGCCGGTGGCCATGTTGCGCGTGTACTGCTCATGTCCCGGCGTATCTGCAATGATGAATTTCCTCCTGGGCGTAGAAAAATAGCGGTAGGCGACGTCGATCGTGATGCCCTGCTCGCGCTCGGCGCGCAATCCGTCGGTGAGCTGGGCAAAGTCGATGGCGGCATTGTGCGTGACCGAGCGAATGTGGTCGTCGTACACGTTTCGCGAGTCATAGAGCAGACGGCCGATCAGTGTGGACTTGCCGTCGTCCACACTGCCCGCGGTGCTGAAGCGCAGCAGGTCTTTTGCACGGTCGGCGCGAAGGTGCGCCTCGATCTGCGCATCGATATCGTCTCCAACAACTTTCAGCGATTCCGGCAAGACGTCTTCTTCAGTGATCATCAAAAGTAGCCCTCGCGTTTCTTGATTTCCATGGAGCCGTCCTGGTCGTGATCAATGATGCGATTGGCGCGCTCGGAGTTTCGCACCGCCATGAGTTCTGCGATGATCTTGGGAACGGTGTCGGCGTCGGAGCGAATGGCGCCCGTGCAAGGACTGCATCCAAGAGAGCGCAGGCGGCACTTAACCCACTGCTCTTCGCCGGGCAGTCCCTTCACGAAGGGCTGCTCCAGCGGGATGAGGCTGTCGCCGCGAACCAGCATGCGGCGCTCCTTGGCGAGATAGAGCGGCACAATCGGGATCTTTTCGAGATGAATGTAGTGCCAGATATCGAGCTCGGTCCAATTTGAAAGCGGAAAGACGCGGATGCTCTCGCCGGGACCGATGCGGCCGTTGAAGAGATTCCATAACTCGGGCCGCTGATTTTTCGGGTCCCACTGGCCGGCGCTATCGCGAAACGAAAAAATGCGTTCTTTGGCACGAGACTTCTCTTCGTCGCGGCGCGCACCGCCAAAGGCTGCATCGAAGCCGTGTGCGCGCAGGCCATCGAGCAGTGCCTGGGTCTTCAGCAATCCGCAGCAGCGCTGCGTTCCCAGGCGAATAGGATTGGCCCCGTCAGCCAGCGCCTGCTCGTTGCGCCAGACGATCAGCTTCAATCCAAGCTCGCTGGTATAGCGATCGCGGAACTCGATCATCTCGCGGAACTTGTATCCGGTATCGACATGCAGCAGCGGAAACGAAATGGGAGCGGGATGAAAAGCCTTCTGCGCCAGTCGCAGCATCACCGACGAATCCTTGCCGATGGAATAGAGCATCACCGGCTTTTGAAACTCCGATGCCACTTCGCGAATGATGTGAATGCTTTCTGCCTCGAGAAGCTGGATGTGATTGAGTCTTTGCGCGGGGCTGGAATGAGGATCGGCTGCAGCGCGATCCATGCCGGGGGCTAAACCGTTGGAGTCGTACTCGCGTGCGGGAGGATCCGTTGGAAACGCGCTTGCGATGGCGGCCATTGATTTTCTCCATGTTGTCGTACGCAGAAAATAGAAAACCCGCGTCAGCAGATAATCTGCAGCGCGGGCTTAGGGGAAATGATTCTGAGCTAAGGCTGGCTTACCCCACAGTCCGGCGCAATACGCAACAACATGCGCAACAAGTGGCCGGAGTGGAGCACAAACTCATGTGATTTACTCTACCGATGCTTCGATCCGAGGTCAAGCCGCCGAGCAGGGGGCTATAAGGGTCAGGGTAGCCTGTCGACAACGCCGGCGAGGCCGAAGTCCTTTGTTGTGAGGCCGCCGGCATCGTGCGTTACCAGCGCGAGACGCACCCGGTTGTAGCGGATATCGATGTCGGGATGGTGGCCGGCTTTCTCGGCCGCGTCGCCGACTTTGTTGACGAAAGCAAGCGCCGAGCGAAAGTCCTTGAAGGCGAAGGTTCGGGTCAATTCACCCGATTCGACGCGCCATTCCGGAACGTCTTTCAGTTGCGATGCAACCTGCTGCTCGGAGAGTGGGGACATAATACTCCTCCTCAAATGCTTCTCTCAATTTCGATGCTGTCGGCTGCAAGCTAGTAGTTAGACGCTCGAAACTACGCTTTTGCCGATCACCTCGGCCAGCGTCGCGCCGATTTCCGCCGGCGAAATGACAACGTGAATGCCCGCAGCGGTCATGGCTTTCATCTTGTCTTTCGCGGTTCCCTGCCCTCCACTGATGATGGCGCCGGCGTGGCCCATGCGTCGGCCCGGCGGCGCAGTCTGTCCGGCGATGAAGCCGACGACCGGCTTCTTCACGTTTTTCTTTACGAACTCGGCAGCGGCCTCTTCGGCGGAGCCGCCGATTTCGCCGATCATGATGATGGCTGCGGTCTCGGGGTCGTCGTTGAGAAGGCGGAGGGCATCGATGTGCGTGGTGCCGATGATGGGATCGCCGCCGATGCCGATGGCAGTCGACTGGCCGATGCCCCGCTGGGTGAGCTGGTGAACGGCCTCATACGTCAACGTGCCCGAGCGCGAAACAATACCGACCGATCCCTCTTTGTGAATGCGACCGGGCATGATGCCGATCTTGGCCTTGCCGGGGGAGATGACACCAGGACAGTTTGGCCCGATGAGCCGCGACGTCGAGGATTTGAGCCTAGCCCAGACCTTGACCATGTCGAGCGTGGGAATGCCCTCGGTGATGCAGACGATGAGCGGAATGCCTGCATCTTCGGCCTCGAGAATGGCGTCGGCCGCAAACGGCGGCGGGACGAAGATCATGGTCGCGTTTGCGCCGGTCTTTGCCACCGCGTCGGACACGGTGTTGAACACGGGCCAGCCTTCGTGCGTGGAGCCGCCCTTGCCCGGAGTCACCCCTCCAACAACCTTGGTCCCGTATTCCGCGCATCCCTTGGCGTGGAAGGTTCCTTCCTTTCCGGTGATTCCCTGCACGATGAGGCGAGTGTCGTTGTTAACCAGGACTGCCATTATGCCACCGCCTTTGCAGCTGCCTTCACCACCAACTCCGCGGCCTCTTTCATGGTTGCGCCTACCTGAAAATTCAAACCGGACTCCTTGAGAATCTCGCGGCCCTCTTCGACGTTGGTGCCTTCGAGCCGCAGCACAATCGGCACCGTAACTTTCAGGTTACGCGCAGCCGCGACCACCCCGGTCGCAAGCCGGTCAACGCGCAGAATACCACCAAAAATATTGATGAAGATCGCCTTCACATTGGCATCAGAAAGCAGAATCTCAAATGCGTGCTCGATCTGCTCCTGGGTGGCGCCCCCGCCGACATCCAGAAAGTTTGCGGGGCTTCCACCTGCATATTGAATGATGTCCATGGTGGCCATCGCGAGGCCCGCGCCGTTCACCATGCAGGCAATGGAGCCATCGAGCTTGATGTAGTTCAGCGCGTATTTGCTGGCCTCCACTTCAAGCGGATCTTCTTCGGCCACGTCGCGCAGCGCCTTGATGTCGGCATGGCGAAACAGAGCGTTGTCGTCGAAGGTGATCTTGGCGTCCAGGGCGAACAGCCTGTCATCTTTGGTCGTGATGAAGGGGTTAATTTCGACGAGCGATGCGTCGGTCTCAATGAATGCACGATAGAGGCTTTGGAAGAACGTAACTGCCTGGTTGATCTGCGTAGGTTTGAGCCCCAGCGCAAAAGCGAGCTTGCGCGCCTGCCACGCGCCAAATCCGACAGCCGGGTCGATCGTCTCCTTGAAGATCGCCTCGGGTGTTTTGGCGGCGACTTCTTCGATCTCCATGCCGCCGGCCTGCGACGCCATAAAGACCAGCTTGCCGGTAGCGCGATCGAGAACGATGCCCAGGTACAGTTCACGATCGATCGCTGCTGTCTCTTCGATCAAGAGCCGCTGGACCTTTTGCCCCTGAGGGCCGGTCTGGTGCGTGACCAGTTGCATACCCAGAATTTTCTGCACGTGGAGTTCGGCATCTTCGCGGGTTTTAGCGACCTTTACGCCGCCGCCTTTTCCGCGCCCCCCGGCGTGAATCTGCGCTTTCACCACCACGCCGCTCGCGCCTTCAGCAAACAGTTTGCGGGCCACGGCTGCCGCTTCTTCGGGGGTGTTGGCAACTTCACCTTTGGGAACGGGCACGCCGTATTTCGCAAGGATTTCTTTCGCCTGATACTCGTGAATCTTCATTTGGTTGGGACCGCCATGTCCGCTGGGGTTGGAGTCACGCGGTCTGAGCCCGGCGGGACAGGTCAGCGCGACCATAACAGCGGCAAGAAAATACTATCTTGCGCCACGAAGGGGTCGCAAACGGCGCCGTGGATGTCAGCAGTGTTTGGACTCGCGGTATCGCAGTGCAATTACCATAATGAGAGCTATGTCGGTTTTGAAGGAACATCTGAAGCTGCTGGCAGAAGACGGCGCCGCGCTCACGCGTGAGCAGGCATCTGCCGTGCTCGATGAGGTTCTGTCGGGCGAAGTGCCGGAGGTGGAAACGGCGGCATTGCTGGCCGTGATGGCCACACGCGGGGAACAGGCTGCCGAACTGGCGGGCTTCGTCGATGTTATGCGGCGGCAGGCCCTGCCAATTCCGTTTACCTCAGAAGAACGCGACAGCCTCGTTGATTGCGTTGGAACCGGGGGCGGCGGACCGCTGACCTTCAACATTTCGTCCGGCGCGGCGCTGATTGCAGCTGCAGCGGGAGCCAAGGTCGCCAAACATGGAAATCGCGCCGTCACTTCGCGTTGTGGCGCGGCCGATGTGCTCGAGGCGCTTGGCGTTCCCATCGACCTTCCTCCTGAACTCGCCGTGGAGTGCTTGCGTGAGACGGGTTTTGTGTTTCTCTTTGCGCCTCGCTACCATCCCGCCATGCGAACCCTTGGACCATTGCGACGCACGCTGGGGTTTCGGACAATTTTCAATCTTTGCGGACCGCTCACCAATCCAGCCCAAGCGCGCATTCAGGTGGTGGGGGTGCTCGCCCCGAGCCGCGTCCTGTTGGTGGGCCGCGCATTGGCTGCGCTGGGCGCCAAGCGAGCCTTCGTTGTGCATGGGTCCGATGGCATCGACGAACTGACCACCACGGGCGAATCGGTTGTGGCACGGGTTGAGGAACCAGAGACCGGTGGCGAGCCCACGCTCAAGGCAGCTCGCGTAACGCCTGAGATGGCTGGACTGCCGAGGACAACGCTGGATCAGTTCATCGGCGGCGACATAGAAACGAACAAGACGCTTCTATATGACGTGCTCACCGGAATTCCGGGGGCACGGAGGGACATTGTCTTGCTGAACGCGGCCGCCACGCTGGTGGCCGCGGGGTTGGCGGGCGATTTGAGAGAAGGTGTTGCAAGAGGAGCTGAAGCCATCGACTCCGGTATGGCTGCGGCGACTCTTGCCAAGCTGCAACAATTCGGCAATAGGTTCGCGAAAGCCCCGCTTTAGGCGAATGCGGCGTGAAGGAACGGCAGCCTCGATAAGCACTCGCCTGAACATTTATCGCAAGAGCTGTGAAGCTGTCCCGTTCCTGGATAGAAGGAGTTTCTACGATGAAGCTTGCAAAGATTTTTACTGGCGCTTCGGTATTGGCACTGGGACTGGCTGCTGCCGCTCAACAGCCGGGTCAGCCGGAGTTGAAGATCGACGCGACCAATCGCACGCTGACGGTGACAGCTACTGAAACGGTCAACGCCGAACCGGACGTCGCGATCCTGCACATTGGATTTGAAACCATGCCTTCCGGCGCAAAGCAGGCGTATGCCGACGGAGCACGGAATTCAAACGCGATCATCGATGCGCTCAAGCAGGCCGGAATTGCCGAAAGCGACATCCACAGCGAGTCGCAGTACCTGGAGCCGGACAGCACTCCGAAGTCGCACAAATTCAAGCTAGCGCAGCAATGGACAGTAAAGACCACGCCGGCGCACGCCGCGGAGATCCTCGACGACGCCGTGACGGCGGGCGCGAACAACAGCGGCGAAATCGACTGGACCGTGAAAGACGAGCGCGCTCTTGAAGAGCAGGCACTCGATAAGGCCGCAGCAAGGGCAAGAGAGAATGCCGCGGTTCTGGCCAAGGGGATGGGCGTGCACCTGGGCGCGGTGATTTATGCCAGCAACCAGTTATCCTCGCCGATGATTCCGCGACCCATGATGCGGTCGTCGTTTGCCATGGCGCCCCAGGCCCAGGCAGGCCCGCCGCTGGCCATTGAGCCGCACAAAGTGACCCGCGAAGCCACCGTGTACGCGGTATTCGCGATCGAGTAGATTTCTATAAGAGGCCCGAGTTCCCGGCGAGGCGGCGCGCAAGCAGCCACGAAACCAGTGCAGCGCTGAGCGCCAGTGCAACCCATCCCGCGCCTTCAAGCGGGTGCAGCGTGGCAATTGGAATAGTCGCAGGCAGCTGGCTGGCCGCACTGATCGAAGAAATGCTCTCGCGAACAAGCTCAACAGCGCCCCATCCCGATGCACAAACTACCACGATGAACCCCGGCAGAGCCCTCTTCCATGGAAACGGGATCGGCGGAAGGGCGATTGCCTCTTCGTGAATACGCTGCATCACGGAATCGGCGAATCCGGAGGAGGGCACGATCTCTTCTTCTGCGCCCAGGATCTCATCGAGCTTGTCCCGCTTCATCTCAGGCCTCCTTTTCGGTTAGTTCTATAGCCGCGTGCTCTTCTTCCAAGCGCGGAAAGCGTCGTCGCAGCAGTTCCCGCGCCCGAGACAATCTCGCTTTCAGCGTGCCTGTGGGCATTCCCATGGTGCGTGCGGCCGCGGCCACATCCATCTCCT
>Ga0335072_10012124_pt1 | contig 12314 bp, 7 predicted proteins | sample Lox_Sample_21_FD_206725 | JGI IMG/M metagenome (GOLD analysis project Ga0335072, IMG submission 206725) | Soil microbial communities from Loxahatchee National Wildlife Refuge, Florida, United States - Lox_Sample_2.1 | ecosystem: Environmental > Terrestrial > Soil > Wetlands | place: USA: Florida...
TCCCCGAGCCGCTGCTGATCGAGGCCGGTCTCGTCCGCAAGAGCGAGGACGGGCGCGAGAGCTACGACTATTTCCGCAACCGCGTCATCTTCCCGATCGGCGATCGCGGCGGCCGCATCATCGCTTTCGGCGGCCGCGTGCTGGGCGACGGCCAGCCGAAATACCTCAACTCGCCGGAGACGCCGCTCTTCGAGAAAGGCCGCGTGCTCTATGGCTGGGCCCAGGCGCGCGCGGCGGCCGGCGGTGGCCGCGGGCCGGTGATCGTGGTCGAAGGCTACATGGACGTGATCGCGCTGCAGAAGGCGGGCTTCGTCGGCGCGGTGGCGCCGCTCGGCACCGCGCTCACGGAGAGGCAGATCGAGGAGCTCTGGCGGATCGCGCCGGAACCGATTCTCTGCTTCGACGGCGACAGTGCGGGGCTGCGCGCGGCGGGGCGCGCGGTGGGGCGGGCGCTGCCGCTCCTGAAGCCGGGCGTCACCTTGCGCTTTGCCACCCTGCCGGCGGGCGAGGATCCCGACACCCTCATCCTCCGTCACGGCATCCCGGCGATGCGCGAGGTGCTCGACCACGCCCGGCCGCTGGTGGAGTTTCTCTGGACCCTGGAGACCCAGGCCGGGCCCGTCGACACCCCTGAGCGCCGGGCGGCCCTTGAAAAGCGACTGGAAGAGCGCTGCCGGGAAATCGCCGATCGCACCGTGCAGGGCTACTATCAACGGTTTCTTAGGGAGAGACTATTCGAATACTTTCGGCCCCAGTACAGCCGGCCCGGCGCAAGGCCCCGGACGCCCGGTCGTTTTGGGGTTCGCCGAGGCCCATCCACACCATCAGGGGTTGAGGCGCCGCCACAGCTCCCCGTGCCGCTCGGGCGCCGCCAGGAAGAAGTGTTGCTGGCGGCCATCCTCAACCACCCGCACCTCCTGAGCGAGGTCGCGGAAGAGCTTGCAAGTCTTGAGTTTTCCGCCACCGACCTTGACAAGCTTTGCCGGGAGATTTTACACCTCCACGGCCTGCGTCCAGACCTTGACGCGGAGCGCCTCCAACTCCACCTTTCCGAGAGCGGATACGCGGCGGCCGTGGAGAGCCTTTTGAAACCGCAAGTCCTTAACCACGCGTCCTTCGCCCGGAGGGATGCGGAGGCTGAGGCCGTCCGTATTGGCTGGCACCACGCGCGGACCCAGTTCCTGCGCCGCCGCCATTCCGGACAGCTGGCGGAGGCCGAGCGCGAGCTGGCAGGCGACATGACGGAAGCGGGATGGGCCCGGCTGAAAGCGCTCCACGAGGAGCGGGAAGACGAAGACAAGGCAGCCGGGGGACTGATCGAGTGAAGGGGGAAAGGCCCGCGGGCCGATAGCCCCGGGTAACAGCAGGGATGGTTTCGTGACGGACGAGGACGCCGGGGGGCGGCCTGCACCGTTTCATTGATTTTGCGGGGACTGAGGCGCATGGCAAAAGCAGCGACGGCGAGCACGACGGAAGCACCCGAGGCGCGCGAGGAGGCGGCGGAAGCGCCGTTGCTCGACAGCGTCCAGGCGGCGATCAAGAAGATGATCGCCAAGGGCAAGGAGCGCGGCTACGTCACCTACACCGAGGTGAACGCGGCGCTGCCGCCGGAGCAGGTCTCGATCGAGCAGATCGAGGACACCATGGCCACGCTCTCGGACATGGGCATCAACGTCGTCGAGAGCGAGGACGGCGAGGAAGCCGCCGCCGCCGGCGCCGAGGCTGAGGCCGAGGAGGAGGCCGAGGCGCGCGGCAACGTCGATGACGACGATATCGGCCGCACCGATGACCCCGTGCGCATGTACCTGCGCGAGATGGGTTCGGTGGAGCTGCTCTCCCGCGAGGGCGAGATCGCCATCGCCAAGCGCATCGAGGCCGGCCGCGAGATGATGATCGGCGGCATCTGCGAGAGCCCGCTCACCATGCGCGCGATCATCGCCTGGCGCGACGCCCTCAACGACGGCAAGATGCTGCTGCGCGACGTTATCGATCTCGACGCCACCTACGGCAATGTCGCCTTCGAGGCGGATGCCGCCGGTCTTGGCGCCGAGGGCAACGGCGCTGCCGCCGTGGGCGAGGGTGAGGCGGAAGCGGAGTCCGAGGCCGAGGAGATGGCGCCGGAAGGCGGCGAGGGCGGCGGCGACGGCGAGGAGGAATCCTCGATCTCGCTCTCGGCGATGGAAGCGGCCCTCAAGCCCGGCGTGCTCGAGACCTTCGACCTCATCGCCAAGACCTACAAGAAGATCCACAAGCAGCAGGAGCAGCGGCTCGATTCCCTGCAGAAGGGCCAGGAGCTGCTGAAGCCCGGCGAGCGCCGCTACGACAAGCTCAAGCAGGAGATGGTCGAGGCGATGAACAACGTGCGTCTCAACAACGCGCGCATCGAGCAGCTCGTCCATCAGCTCTATACGCTCAACCGCCGCATGCTCGGCATCGAGGGCAAGCTGCTGCGCCTTGCCGAGAGCACCGGCGTCAAGCGCCAGGAGTTCCTGGAGAACCATTTCGGCCACGAGCTGGCGCCGCGCTGGATCCAGCGCGTGCAGCGCCTCTCCGGCAAGGGCTGGGCGAACTACATCAAGAAGCACGGCGAGGAGGTGAAGAACCTTCGCGGCGAACTCGGCGTCATCGCCGCCGAGGCGGGCCTGCCGCCCTCGGAGTTCCGCCGCATCGTCTCCACCGTGCAGCGCGGCGAGCGCGAGGCGAGCCGGGCCAAGAAGGAGATGGTGGAGGCGAACCTCCGCCTCGTCATCTCGATCGCGAAGAAGTATACGAACCGCGGCCTGCAGTTCCTGGACCTGATCCAGGAGGGCAACATCGGCCTGATGAAGGCGGTGGACAAGTTCGAGTACCGCCGCGGCTACAAGTTTTCCACCTATGCCACGTGGTGGATCCGGCAGGCGATCACCCGCTCGATCGCCGACCAGGCGCGCACCATCCGCATCCCCGTGCACATGATCGAGACGATCAACAAGCTGGTCCGCACCTCGCGCCAGATGCTGCACGAGATCGGCCGCGAGCCCACCCCCGAGGAGCTCGCCGAGAAGCTCGGCATGCCCTTGGAGAAGGTGCGCAAGGTGCTGAAGATCGCCAAGGAGCCGATCAGCCTCGAGACGCCGATCGGCGACGAGGAGGACAGCCACCTCGGCGACTTCATCGAGGACAAGAACGCGGTGCTGCCGGTGGAGGCGGCGATCCAGGCCAATCTCCGGGAGACCACCACGCGCGTGCTGGCGTCCCTCACGCCCCGCGAGGAGCGCGTGCTCCGCATGCGCTTCGGCATCGGCATGAACACCGACCACACGCTGGAAGAAGTCGGCCAGCAGTTCTCGGTCACCCGCGAGCGCATCCGCCAGATCGAGGCCAAGGCGCTCCGCAAGCTCAAGCATCCGAGCCGCTCGCGCAAGCTCAGAAGCTTCCTCGATACCTGAGCCGCCGGCACTCAGCTACCAGCTGTCAGATCGTCGTTCTTCGGCTATAAGCTGAGGACCGACGGCTGACCGTTGCTGCGATGGGCCTGTAGTTCAGCTGGTTAGAACGCGCCGCTCATAACGGTGTTGTCGCAGGTTCGAGTCCTGCCGGGCCCACCATCGCTGGAATGTACATCACAAGATTCTTAGTATATCGACCCGCTAACAGCTTGTGAATTTACGAATGGCGGTTTGCAACGCGTGCGGCAGGGAAATGCGTCAGCCCAGCAGCTGTGTGGAGCACGCATTCAGGTTCAAGGACGATCCTGTTTGGTATCGGGCCGTACCTTACGGTTCGGAGGACGAAGATTGGGGCGCGGCATCCGGAAGAAATTGCCACGATTGTAATTGTCCCCCAGGCAGTTTCCACCACGCTGGTTGCGACGTCGAGCGATGCCCTCGCTGCGGGGGCCAAGTTATCGGCTGCGATTGCGACTTGGTCGAGGACCGGGGACAGTAATCACTCAGTGCCCAGTTTGGCCCCGGTTGGCCCACCAGCCTTCTGCCAGTATTGGCTCCGCTTTCGATCCGTGCTTCATCGATCTTGCTCAGATCATACTTCCCTGCGGCTTTCTGGAGCCGCCTCCGAGCGGAAGGCGGCCGCAATCTTGAATGTCCGGGTTGCTGGCGGCATGGTTCCGGTGTTCACCGCATGTGACGGTACGAATTGACCATCACCGCGCCGGCAGGGGGAGGCGACGACGAATTTGGATGGACGTGCCGAAAGAGGCATGAGGGTCCGCGCGTGGGCTCGAGCGTTGATCGGCACGGTGCCAATAGGCTTGGCGGCCTGCAGCGACGCGCCGGCGCAAAACATCCTTGGGTCCTTCTTTCCGTCCTGGATGCTCTGCGTGCTGGCGGGGATCGCCGCTGCCGTTCTTGTCGGCAAGGCCCTGTCACTCGTCGGCGTCGATAAGACCCTTCCGGCACCCCTGCTCGTCTACCTCGCTTTCACCGTCTTCTTTTCTTTCGCCGTCTGGCTCGCATGGCTGGGCTGACCCATATGCTGGGTGAGACGCCCCCATGACGTCCTGGCGCCTCTGGAGCGGGCGACTGGTCGCGGTGGTGGCGATCGTCGGTGCCGTCGCGATCGCCGCCTATGCGCTCGATCGGCTCAGCCGGGAACCGCGCACCAATGACGGCTACTTGTTCGCCGACCGGGCGGGTCTCGCGCCGGATGTCAGCGGTCGCATCGTCACGCTCAATGTGCGCGACAACCAGCGCGTCGCCAAGGGCGATCTGCTGCTGCAGATCGATCCCGAACCCTTCGAGCTCCACCTGCGGCAGGCACGCGATCAGGTCTCGGCACTGCGGGCGCAGATCGACCTGACGACCCGCCAGGTGGCGTCGCAAACCTCCGGCGCCGACGCGGCAACGACGCAGATCGGGCGGGCACGGGCACAGCTGTCGCTGGCGGCCGACACCTTGACCCGTCTCGAGCCGATGCTCAGCAAGGGCTACGTCACGCAACAACAGGTCGACGAGGCGCGAACCAACAAGCGCAGCGCCGAGGTGGCGCTCGCCGCGGCGATCCAGCAGGCGGATCAGGCGCGCCAGGCCATCGGCGATACCCAGAGCCTGCAGGCACAGCTCGCCGGCGCGGAGGCGGCGGTTGCCCTGGCGGAACGCGACGTGCGGAACACCGACCTCAAGGCACCCTTCGACGGTCTCGTCGTTGGGCTGGAGATCGCCGAGGGCGAATACGCCGCCACCGGTCGTCCGCTGTTCACCCTGATCAAGACCGACAAATGGTATGCGGTCGGCGATTTTCGCGAGACGGAGCTGCCCGAGATCCGGATCGGCGATCGCGCCACGGTGTGGCTGCTGGGCGACCACAAGCGGCCCCTGGCGGGGCACGTGGAAAGCATCGGCTGGGGTGTGCGAACCGACAGTGGCGGAGCGCCAGGACTGCCAGCGGTGCAGCGCACGCTCAACTGGGTGATCGTCGCGCAGCGTTTCCCGGTTCGCGTTCTCTTGGATGACCCGCCGCCCGATACCCTACGGATCGGCGCCACCGTCTCGATCGTCGTGCGTCATGACGGCGCTCGCTAGCGCGAACGGCCGCCAATGGCCGTTGCTTGCCTTCCTGCGCGAGGAGCTGGCCCCACACGCGGGTCGCCTGGGCGCAGTTGCCCGCATCGCCACCTGCTGCACGATCGTGGTGGCGACGGCGATGCTTTACCAGATCCCCGAGCCGGCTTACTCCGCCTATATCGTTTTTTTTCTGGGTCGCGGCGACGCCGCGATCACGCTGCGCATCGCCATGGCCGGCGCCATCGGCGTGACGCTCGCGACGCTTCTCAGCCTGCTTCTCTATTCGCTCGACGCCGGAGAGCCGGCCCTGCGGCTGCCGCTCATGGCGGCGTCGACGTTTCTCGGCATGTTCCTGCTGCGCACCATGGCGATCGGTCCGATCGCTTTCCTTGCCGGCTTCCTCCTCGTGGTCACCCAGACCCTCATCGACGTCATTCCCAATCTCGAGGCGCTGACGCGTTTCCTGCTGTGGCTCTGGGTGGTGGTGATGCTGCCCGTCGTGGTGACCGTCTTGGTCAATCTGCTGACCGGACCCAATCCAACGCAGCTCGCGCGACAATCGGCGCTGCATCTCCTCGATGCGCTTTCCGACGCGTTGGGTGGCAAAGCAAGGATCTCGCTCTTGCGCGAGAGCACGGAGGTTCTCGAGCTGGCGGAGCTGCGCCAGCGCGCGGAGCTCCTCGACCGTAACCTCCGATCGCACTCGGGCGATCCCGCGCTTATCGAGACGCTGCAGGAGCTGATTTCCATGGCGACGCTCCTGCCGCCCAACCTCGCTCCCGTGGTACGGGCGGGGCTGGCCGAAGCCTGCCTGGCCTGCCGCGCCGCGCTGGCCGACGGCTCCGAGAGGCCATCTTCCACACCCGTCGGTCTCGCCGAGCCGGTTTTGGCCGGGCTCAATCCGCTTGAACGCCCGGTCGTTCTGGCGATGCGGCAGGCGCTGGAGCGGCTCGCCATCGGACTGCAAGCGCGCCGGGACAGCCGAAGCGGGAAGGCGCCCAAGCACGAGACCGCGCTCTTCGTGCCGGATGCCTTCTCCAATCCCGAGCATGTCCGTTTCGCGCTCAAGACCACGATCGCCACGGTGGCGGCCTACGTCATCTACACCGGCGCCGACTGGCCGGGCATCCGGACCGCGCTGATCACCTGCTTCTTCGTGGCGCAGGGCACGCTCGGCGAGACCCTGCACAAGCTGACGCTGCGTCTGGGCGGCGCGCTGATCGGCGGGCTGATCGGCGGCTTGAGCATCGTCTATGTGCTCCCGGCGATGACCGATATCGGCGATCTCAGCCTGTTGATCGCGGCGCTATCGGCCGTCTGCGCGTGGGTGGCCACGAGCAGCGAGCGCCTGGCCTATGCCGGCATGCAGATGGCGCTCGCTGTCTTTCTCGGCGTGCTTCAGGGCTACGGCCCGTCGACCGACCTCACCGTGCTGCGCGACCGCATGGTCGGTATCGTGCTCGGGAATGTCCTGATGTCGCTGGTCTTCAGCATCCTCTGGCCGAGCTCCGCCGCGACGCAGGCACGCAAGAGCCTGTCCAGCGCTTTCAGGGCCCTCTCGGCGCTCCTGCTCGATCGCGGCTCGCAGCCGGGCTCTGGACGCAGGCTGGCCGTGGCGCGCGCGGTGGTGAGCGCGCGCAATTTGATCTCGCTCGGCGCCTTCGAAACGGGATTTCTGGTGCCGCATCCTGCAAGCGACGCGACCGCGCGGAGCTTTCTCGATGATCTCGGCCGGATCGCAGCCGCATCCGCCGTCGTCATCGAGCAGCCGGGCATTGCACCCTACCGAGAAGCCCTGGAGGCTCAGGACAAAGCGATCGCCACCTGGCTATCCGACAGCGCCGATCGCCTGTCGGAGGGACGAACGCTTCCGCCCTCGCCGGAAGCCCAGCTTGCCGCCGATGCGCTCGCCGCATTGCCCCCGGCCGCCAGCGTCGAGGCGCGGTCCGCGCTCGAGGCGAGGCTGGTCCTGGCCCTGCAGATCCACAGGCTCGAGACCCATGCGGCGTGAAGGATCAAAGTCCTGGCGTTGGGCCCTCCTGCCGGCGGTGCTGCTGCTCGCTGCGTGCACGAATACGAGCGATCTCGCTCCGTCGACTCCGACCAAGCCGTGGCTGATACAGCCGCCCCCCATCATGGAGAGAACTTCCGACGCGGACGCGGCGGCCGATACGGCCAGCAAGCCGCGCGAGACCGCCGTCTCGATCGACCCGGCGCGGACCTACGATCTGCCCAACCTCATCGATCTCGCCCAACGCAGCAATCCCGAGACCCGCGATGCCTGGGAAAGAGCCCGCAGGGCGGCGTTCGCCGTCGGTCTCGTCGAGAGCGCCTATCTGCCGCAGATCTCCGCCGAGGCGGTGGCCGGGTACCAGCACGCCACTTTCCCGATCCCGCCGAACCTGGCACCCAGCGCGCAATTCACCGTCGATACGCGCGAGCTCGTGCCGACGCTGGCGATCAAGTGGCTGCTGTTCGACTTCGGCCGCCGCGCCAACGCGGCGACAGCGGCGCGCGCGGATTCCTTCGCGGCCAATGTGGCTTTCACCGGCGCGCACCAGAAGCTGATCTTCTCGGTCAGCCGGGACTACTTCGCGCTGAGCGCGGCGCGGGGGAGGCTGGAGGTCGCCAAAGAAGCACTCAAGAACGCGCAGATCGTCGAGGACGCGGTTCGCACGCGACAGAAGCAGGGTTTCGCGACCACCGTCGAAGTGGCCCAGGCGGCGCGTCAAACCGCGGAAGCGCGGTTCAACCTCGCTCGGACGACCGGCGACGAACATTCCGCCTACCACGCCTTGATCGCCAGCATGGGAATTGCCCCCACCACGACGATCAGGGTCGCGGACAATTCGTCCAGACCGCTGCCGCCGGCGCCTGGTCAGACAGTCGACCAGTTTGTCACCGGCGCGATGGCCGGCCGGCCGGACGTCGTGGCTGCCCTTGGCCGCCTGCGGAGCGCGCAAGCCAAGCTCGATGAGGCGCGTGCGGACTACCGGCCGACGATCGGGGTGGACGCGCAGGGATTTCAAAACATGAGCTCGATCAGCGTAGACGACAGCCGCTATTTCTCCGTCAACAAGCCCGGCGGCAACATCCTGCTCAAGTTCAGCTGGCCTCTGTTCGACGGCGGCGCCCGGGAGGCGCGCGTCGGCATCGCGCGCTCGGACGTCAATTCGGCACATGACCAGTTGGAGCAGGCAAAAAACACCGCCGTCAAGCAGGTGACGGATGCATACGACGCGCTGGAGACCGGCTTTGCCGAGCACGCGTCGGCATCAGCGCTTCGGGAAGCAGCACAGACCGCCTACGACGCGGCTCTCGATGCCTACGGCCACGGTTTCGGGACCTATACCGAGCTGGTGACCAGCGAAACCGCGCTGACGCGGTCCCAATCCGCGCTGGGAGATGCCCACGCGGACGTTTTTACCGCCGCGGCGGCGCTCGCGTTCGCCACCGGATCTATCTCGGCCGGAAACGTGCAGTAAGGGCGCATGGCCTCGTGGCTTCCCGGATCGCAGCTTCACCTGCTCGAGGTCGCACTTCGTGATCTTGATCGGAAGCGGATACCCTTAGGTCTCGCTCCTGCGCTCCTCCTGACTATTCCAGACTGCGGCGGTAGTCGGTCGGCGTGCGGCCGGTGAGCCGGCGGAAGGCGGCGGTGAAGGAGCCGGTCTCGCAGAAGCCGACGGTGAAGGCGATGTCGGTCACCGTGAGTGTCGGGCTCGCCAGCAGCTCCTTCGCGCGCTCGATTCGCCGCTGAATGTGATAGCGGTGCGGCGGCACCGAGAACGAGTGCTTGAAGGCGCGGGCGAAATGGAACGGGCTCAACCGCACCACCTCCGCCAGCGCCGTCAGCGAGATCGGCTCGGCGAGATTGGCCTCGATGTATTGCGTAACGCGTTTCTTCTGCCAGCCGGCGAGCCCGCCATGGGTCGCCGGCTCGGCCGGTGCAATGCCAAGGTGCACGCGCGCCAGTTCGTGGGTCAGAGCCGCCACCAGGGCCTCGGCATAAAGCTGGTTGCAGGGGCCTGGTGCCTCGATGAGGGCGCCAAGCTTGGCGGTGGTGGCCCAGATCGCCGCATTCTCGAAAAGCAGCCGTGGTTCGATGTTGTCGAGGCTCAGCTCGGGGGCGGCCAGCGGGCCGTTGGGGTCCAGGTGGAAGTGCAGGGAGCGCGACAGAATGCGGGGATCCGACCAACCCCGAAGCCCGCGCCCTGCCGGGACGAAGGTAAGCTTGCCGCTGCTGGTGCGGAGAGGGGAGGGCGCCAAGCCCTCGATGGCGATCTCGCCGTCACGCTGCTCGGCGTGCTCCGAGGCTATCAGGAGATGGCGCGGCGAGCGCGCCCAGTACCCGAACCTTTCATGCCGGGTGATCTGCACCACTTCCGCCGTCGAGCCACGCCAGCTGGCGGTCAGGCGGCGAACGATGTCTGACGGCGAGAAATGCACCCGCGCACATCCACCGCCGACGTCCAGCTGATTTGCGATTGGCAAAAACTGCGACGACGTCTCTTGCGCCTCCTGCATTGTTTGGGTCCTCCTGACCGATGCGCTTGATTGCGCGCAGGAATGCTCCCAGCAATGAAGCCGCCGCTATTGAACGGCTTTGCTTTGGATCGAACACTTTTGCTCCCAGTTGAAGGGGGCGGCGCCCTCGGTGCGAACTCTTGAGCAACTCCGGGCTTCGTGGGGCGGCCGCCATGGACCAGCAGCAACGCCCGGTGACGGCGGCTAGCGCTGCGACCAGCGAAACTGGCCCGGCGTCATGCCAAGGAGCCGCCGAAAGTGGCGTGTCATATGGCTCTGGTCCGAAAACCCGGCGGCGAAGGCGATCTCCGAGAGAGACCAGTCCGTTCGAGCCAGCATCTCGCGAGTTCGGTCGACGCGCTTCCGCGTGAGGTAGTCATGGGGCGTGACACCTGTCGAGCGTTTGAATTCTCGCGCGAAATGATGAATGGAGACGCCGGCGACGGCAGCCAGCTCCACGAGCTGGGTCCGCTCGCTCAAATGAGCGTCAATATATTCCCGCACGCGGCGGAGAGCCGCGCGTGAGAGGCCGCCGTACGCGGGCGGCGCCGGTACCGGGCCGTCGGCGAACGCGATCAACGCGGGACGCGGACGCGCTTGAACAGCGAGGCTCGCCAAGCTCCTTGAAGCCGCCGGCGAGCTCCCCGGTGGCGTTACCAGCGCGGCGACAGCTTCGCCGTGCGGCGCGATCACCAATCGGGCCTGGAACTCGATACCGTTTCTGCGCCGCATCAGGTCCGCGTCGCGCTCGAATATGCTCCAGACGCCGATCCCTTCGCGCAGCGCAAGATCGTCCAGGGAGAACGTCGTCCGTGCGGTGCGATTTGCACCAACGATGCGTTGATCCTTATTCACCGCGAGCAATGCAGCGGAGCTTTCGCTCTCGAGGGCTGCCAGTGCGATGATCCAGTCGCGACGAAAGCATTCTCTGAAGAACCGCTCTTCGATCATCGCCGCCGACATCATGGTAAGGCTGCCCGTCAGGGCGTGGGCCTGCTCCGACAGGCTGGGATCGATGGCCGAGACATCCAGAACGGCCATCAGTTTTCCGTCGATGCCGAAAATAGGAGCGCCCGAGCAGCTAAGCTCTATGTGCCGCGATCGAAAATGCTGGCTTCTGTGGACTGTGACCGGCCGCTCTTCGGCAATGCAGGTGCCGATGCCATTGGTGCCTTCGGTCTCCTCGGACCAGACGCCGCCCAGCCATGTGCCCCAGTACTTGAATTCCTCAGCATCCGCATCGCGACCGCGACAATCGACGGCGATGCCTCCGCCGTCGCACAGCAACGTTACGTAGCCGGCTTTGTTGACGAGCCTGTGTAAGCGGTCGAGCTCGTCGTGAGCACTGCGGCTGAGCTGCTCCAGTGGTTCGCGAAGGGGCCGAAGCTCGCCGGGGGACAATACGGTCGGCTTTCTTCCTTCATCGGGATCGATCCGGTACTTGCGCACGGACCGCGCCCAAGAGGCCGAGACCTCTTCGGCACCCGGCGTCGTCGTGACACCCTCCACGATCGAATAGACCCGTTCGACGTGGTGTGCGGTCGTGCCAACGGACTTGGCGAGGGCCGGTGAACCCATTGTCGTCCCCATTTTCTAACGGATGGTTTGGATCACCTACGCCTGCTTGTTATGGCCGACTGAGCTTCCTGGCGCCGCTAAGGCCGCTTCGCTCCGGCCTATTACAATTCAGGGACAGCATGTTCGCATGTACGGCGGCGTCATAGCCCGCGAAGATCGGCACAACGGATGCCGCCCGAGTGCCGGTTCGTCATCGCGTGCTCGCGGAGCGCGGAGGACGCGCCTCACCATACTGCCGAAACCTCGGCCACGCATCAGGCGCGAGTTGACGCTTGGACGCTCGAGGCGAATGGGCTGACTGGACGAGTGCCATGGCCCGACCATGCGGGCAAGGGATCCAACCGTTGATGGATAGACACGAAGATGGTCCAACACCAGTAGTTGCAGGCGTGTGCGCGATCGGTGGTGGCGCCGCGACGACCGGCCTCTCGAGAGAGACGCAAGACGACGTAAATGGGAGCAGAATGGAGAGCGACGAAAACGGGAGAACGCTCTCTAATCCCTGAAGGTAGGAAATGAACAGGGATTGGTTCGCCGGGGCTGCCGGAGCGAGTTCGACGGCGTTCGATCTCCAGCGACCCTGTCCGTGATATTGGGATCGTCGAGACGCTCGGCGACGTCGGTTGTGGGAAGAGCATGGCCCTCTCACGTTCGGCCGAGCATCCCGCGATCGACCGCCGCCAAGCGGCATGTGCGCCATCTCGCTGG
>Ga0335072_10012125_pt1 | contig 12313 bp, 11 predicted proteins | sample Lox_Sample_21_FD_206725 | JGI IMG/M metagenome (GOLD analysis project Ga0335072, IMG submission 206725) | Soil microbial communities from Loxahatchee National Wildlife Refuge, Florida, United States - Lox_Sample_2.1 | ecosystem: Environmental > Terrestrial > Soil > Wetlands | place: USA...
TCCATAGGAGTCAACCTCTTCTTCAAGATGGTCAGGAACGCTTCATCACTGATCGACAAGGCCCCGATGTACGACGTCTTTGTCTCAGAGTGGCACCACAACCAGAAGGAGGACTCTCCGTCAGGCACCGCGAAGATGCTCGGCGAGATAATAACCAGGGAGGTAAGGCGCAAGAAGAAGGTTGTGTCAGGCTCGCCAAGCAGGAAGCTGCTGCCAGAAGAGCTCGACATTGCCAGCATAAGGTCGGGCAGCATGCCGGGGCTGCACACCGTGGGCTTCGACAGCGAATCGGACACCATAGAGCTCACCCACACCGCAAGGAGCAGGGAGGGCTTCGCCACGGGAGCGCTGCTCGCGGCAAAATGGATCAACGGGAAGAAGGGCTTCTACACAATGGAAGACTTGATGTCGGCAATACTTGAAGGGAAAACCAATTGACTGACGGAGGCTGCCAAATCCAACAAGCTTTATATACTAGGGCAGGCTGCAATAATATTTTGTTATCTCACTAACACTAAGTATATATACTAAAAACATCCCACTAGACTCGGATACAATCCAGAGCAAGGGGATTTCGCCTATGCGCGGATAGAGGGTGGGGAAGACATCTTTCTATTTACACCAGCCCAGCGTCTTCGTTGGGTGATGGGTGTAAATAATTAAGGATGCGATACACATCTGTCAGGACTTCTTCGGCAAGAAAGAGGGATAATATGGAACCAAGCCTCAGACTAAAGGAATTCTCGACCTACGCCTTCGCGGAGGTGGACAAGGCCAAGGACGACGCCAGGAGCAGCGGATTCAGGATACTGGATTTCGGGGTAGGCGATCCGACAGAGCCTCTCTACGAAGGGGCCATCAGGGGCATTCAGTCAGGGGCAGAGAAGCACAAGTCATCCGGCTACCCAAGCTACATAGGGATGAAGGAATTCAGGGCCTCGGCCGCGGAGTGGATCAATAGGCGCTTCGGCGTGGCGGTCAATCCGCAGACACAGGTAACAACCACTGCCGGTTCGAAGGAGGCCGTCTTCCATCTGCCGTTCGCGTTCATAAACCCTGGGGACGGGGTGCTGATGCCATCAATAGGCTACCCTCCCTACAAGGCCGGCACCGTCTTCGCAGGAGGAACGCCTGAGTTCTACCAGCTCAAGGAGGAGAACAACTTCCTCCCCGACCTCGGTGAGATAGAGGCAACGCTCGAAAGGAACAAGAGGATAAAGATAATGTGGATAAACTACCCGAACAACCCCACCACCGTGATGGCAAACGATAAGATCCTCAGGGGCATCGTTGACTTATCCTCGAAATACGGCTTCATGATAGCGTCTGACGAGGCCTACACTGAGATGTACATAAATGAGAGGCCGCACTCCGTGCTTGAGTACGCACAGGACCTCAGCAATCTCATAGTGCTCCAGTCGCTCTCCAAGAGGAGCAACGCCACTGGGATAAGACTGGGATTCGCGGTAGGCGGCGAGGGAATCATAGGTTCCTACAGGAAGCTGAGGACCCAGATAGACTCTGGAGTGGCGAACGCGATCCAGGAGGCTGGAGTCGCAGCCCTGCAGGACGAAACCCACGTAGGGAAGATGCGAGAACTGTACGACAAGAAACGCGACGTGATAACCGGCGCGCTGAGGGAGAAGGGAATAAAGTACTGGGCCGAATCCACATTCTACATCTGGGCAAAGACCGGCCCCGGCTCTATAGAGTTCGCAAAGAGGATGCTCAGGCTGGACGAGGCCAACAAGACAGGCATAAACGTGACCCCCGGAGGGATGCTCGCGATAGGCGACGCTCCAAATGCAAACAACTACGTCAGGTTCGCCCTCGTCCCGTCGCTTGAGGAGACGCAACTGGCAGCCGAGATGATCAGGGACCATCTCTGAGAAAGAACGCACAAATGAGCAAAATGAACAAGGATAGCGATCTGCCTTTTGGCAGAAGCAAGATAGAGGAGATAAAGAAGCAATACCCTACGCCATTCCACATCTACGATGAGGAGGGAATACGTGCAAACGCAAGGGCATTTTACAAGGCGTTCTCCTGGGCTCCAGGCTTCAAGAATTACTTTGCAGTAAAGGCCTGCCCAAATCCATATCTTATAGACATACTCAGGGAGGAAGGGTTCGGTGCCGACTGCAGTTCCTTACCCGAACTGATCCTGGCGGGCAAGGTAGGGCTCAAGGGCGAGCAGATAATGTTCTCTTCAAACGACACTCCGGCCGCAGAGTACAAGAAGGCAAGGGAGCTTGGAGGCATAATAAACCTTGACGACATAACGCACATACCCTTCCTGGAGGAAAGCGCCGGACTTCCAGAACTCATATGCTTCAGGTACAATCCCGGCCCGCTCAGGGTCACAGACGAAAAAAACGTGATAGGCAACCCGGAAACCGCCAAGTACGGCCTCACAAGGAAGCAATTATCGGAAGCTTACAAGATAATGAGGGACAAGGGAGTAACCCGTTTCGGGATACACACCATGATAGTCTCAAACGAACTGGACCCTAACGCATTTGTACAGACAGCCAACATGCTCTTCGACGTTGTTGTGGAGATCTCCAGGGAGCTCGGCATAAAGTTTGAGTTCGTGAATCTGGGAGGAGGGATAGGGATTCCTTACAGGCCGGAGCAGAAACCTGTGGACTTAAGTCTCGTCTCCGACGGGATAAGGAAGGCCTACGACGAGAAGATACGCAAGAACGGGCTTGACCCGGTGAAGATATTCATGGAAAACGGCAGGATGGTCACGGGGCCTTATGGATATCTGGTAACCACCGCGATACACGAGAAGCACACATACAAGGAATACATAGGAGTAGATGCGTGCATGGCGAACCTGATGCGGCCCGGAATGTACGGCGCCTACCACTTCATCACTGTCCTGGGGAAGGAAACAGGGCCGAAAGACCAGAAATACGACATTGTGGGGTCGCTCTGCGAGAACAATGACAAGTTCGCAATAGACCGGATGCTGCAGAAGATAGAAATGGGAGACATAATCGCGATACACAATGCCGGCGCCCACGGCCACGCCATGGGATTCAACTACAACGGCAAACTAAGGAGCGCAGAGCTGCTCCTCCAAAAAGGGGGGACCGTGAAACTGATCAGGCGGGCTGAAACAGTGGCAGACTACTTCGCTACGCTGGACTTTCCCGGTTCGAAATTCAAGATGCCGGAATAGAACTACAAATCTACCCTTATCTTCTCCCCCAGCGCAGGCGCATGGGCCTTGAACCCCTCCAGCTCCAGGTAATCCTTGAAAGCCAGAGTGCTCTCTCCGTCGCCGTGCACGCATATGACAGTCTCGGGGTCGGATCTCTTCACATACTCGTAAAGGTCGCTCTGGCCCGCATGCGCAGAGAGGTCGTAGAAGGAGAAAGGAGTCTTGATGAAGACCCTCTGGTCGTCTATTATCAGCGGTTTGTTGTCCAGCAGCCTCCTGCCGTTCGTGTTCTCGGCCTGGAAGCCCGTCAGGAAGATCATCGACCTGCTGTTCAGCTTGGTTATGTAATTAAGCGCAGGCCCTCCGCTGAGCATGCCTGCCGTTGTCACTATTATGCCGCCTCCTCCGAGGGCGTTCTCCCTGTCGTGCGGCTTCTTCAGCGTGGTGACCTTTGTCATCGCGGTCTTGAGCAGGTCGGCGTTGTGTATGAACTCCGGGTGCTCCAGCGTTATCCTCGTGGCCTCCCTCGCCATTCCGTCAAGGTAGGTGTAATTGGTCAGCTTGTTCTTCTCAAGTATCGCGAGGACCTCCTGGCTTCTACCAACGGCGAAGACCGGAATCAGCGCCACTCCGTTGTTCTCTATTATCCTCTTCACATTCTCGACGAAGAGCTTGATCAGGTTCTCCCTGTCCGGGTGCTCCTTTATCGCATAAGTCGATTCTATGACAAGGACGTCGCTTTCCACCACCTCCGCGCCGCTGCTCAGCATCTGGGGCGAGAGCTTGAAGTCTCCGGTGTAGGCAAGCCTCCTCCCGGTCTTCTGGTTCTCAACCCTGACTATGGAGCTACCTGAGATGTGGCCCGCATCGTGGAGCGACATCGTGTAATCGCCGAACTCTATCCTCTCCTTGTACGCGTAGGTAGTATATGAGTTGAGGAACGACCTGAGCTCAGTCTTCTTGAACTTGGGATGGTTGTGCTTCCTCTTGTTCAGCTCTATCGCGTCGTTTATCAGGAGCTCGGCAAGGGCCTTTGTAGGCGCAGTCCCGAAAGCGGCAGGCATTCCGTTGTGGTAAAGCGCCGGAGAGAAGCCGCTGTGGTCCAGGTGGGCGTGGCTCAGCACGAACGCCTCGACCTTGCCCGCCGGCAGCGGGTACTCCACGTTCGCCTCGACCTTTATCCCGTAATCCAGGAGTATGTTCTTGCTGCCCCTCAGCATGATCCCTGACCTGCCTACCTCCTGCCCCGCTCCGAGAATCTGGATATCCAAAAAATCACAACACTATAAGAAGGACTAACAAGCTTTATATTAACTTGTCAACACCTCAAATAAATAAAGTTATCCGACGTGCCCTCGGCCGCGCAAGGAAGTTCTCCAAGTCATTCAACATAGAGATATCTTTTCATTAGGACGTTGGAAGGGGCACTCCACTTCTCACCGCAGCGTCAACCAGTCGCTGCAACTCAGGTATCAAACCCGGAATATTGCCTTGGCAGATGCCATCTGCTATTCTACTCTCCCATTTAGCCGCCTCGGGCCTGTTGAGGGTCTTGATTGCCTTAAGCAACTCTACATGGCTCCATGTATAAAAAAAAGGTTTACTGCGGCCTCTAATGCGGAAAGGTCCTCCTCATGATCCACATATTTAACCTCGATAGTAAGTCTGGATTTACCAGTTGATGGTGTAGACAAAGTGGCCTTTGGTGACACATAAAGTAAACCAGCAGCGCGCCCCTCTTCATCAGGCCTGAATCTAAATTCCTCTCTTTTAAGAAGTTTTGAAAAGGACATCTGAATCTCGGCTCCAAAAGCCGACTCAATATCGCAAGCGAAGACATCAGTCCTTCGTTCCCGCCTCACAGCGTCTCTCAAAGCTCCAGACCCACTCACAAATGTGGGACCACGAGATCTTGTCTCCCCGCCGCCCATCATTATAAACACAAATTAATCTTTATTTTCCTCCTATATATATCTTGCTTTCTTTAACTACGGCAAAATAACAGCCCAAACTTCATGGTTGTCTTTTTATTTATTCCTATTTAAGTAATATCGGTTATATGCCTGACGAAATCACATTCATGGATCTAGCTTCGCTCCTCAAGATAACGCCTAATACCCCATTGGAGAAGCTGGGAAGCGCTCTCAACGCAAGCATCTTTGACGCATCGAACATAGCCGGCACCCTCAAGCAGAAGGGCCTGATAGAATTCACGGCAAACTATCCCGGGCCGAACATGATAACCATAACCGACGCAGGCAAGGCCCTGATAAAGGAGGCGGACGACAAGAGCACCGCCGCGTCCGACGCGCTGGACGAGTCGATACTCACGCAGCTGTCCGGAGGCAAGAGGCTTCCGGTGGAGCTGCAGAACACCCTCAACCTCCGGCCGAGGGACCTCGCAATGAGGCTCTACAAGCTGAACAAGCAGAACCTGATGATATACGAGCTCAAGAACGGCGGAGTGGAGCTCCTCCTCACGGAACAGGGCTTCCTAAAGGCGAAGGGCGGCCAGACAATCCAGAGGCCCGCCATGCCACAGCCTGCGCCTTCAGCCCAGCCTTCTGCACCAGGCGCACCCGTGATGCAGATGCCAAACCAGTCAATACAGGGGGCAAGCCAGCCACCCGGAACAATGCCTCCCCAGGCCGCAATGCCGCAGGCCCAGACTGCCGGCATGGGCCTGATAATACCCGTAGTGGGCATAGTGGTAGTCATAATAGTGATAGCGGTCTTGTACTTGATGCATATCATATAAGCGGTACCATGCTGTTAGAATACTTCAAAGCCAAAAGCCTGCTGGACAAATACGGCATAAGGAGCGTAGAGAGCAGGTACGTCTCCAGCGCGGAAGACGCAGTCAAGTTCTCAAGAGGAAACAAGATAGTCCTCAAGGTGATCTCCGAGAAGCAGCTCCACAAGTCAAAGGCCGGCCTCGTCAAGCTCGGCCTCGAAGAGGAGGACGAGATAAAGAGGGCCTACAAGGAGCTCGAGGCAAAGGCGAAGAGGATAGCACCCTACAAAATAATAGCGCAGAAGATGGCGGGCAGCGGCATAGAGGCCATAATAGGGGGAAGGGAGGACCCGCAGTTCGGCAAGATGATACTCATCGGCCTCGGAGGCATATACGTGGAGGCGTTCAAGGACTTTGCGCTGAGGACCTGCCCGATAACCGAATACGACGCATCGGAGATGCTCGACCAGCTGAAATCGAGGCAGGTGATGACGTACAACGGCGAATCGTCTGCCATGCTCACCGCGCTCCTGCTCAGGATCTCCAGGATGCTCAAGGAAAACCCGTCGATAAAGGAGCTGGACCTCAATCCAGTGATATTGAGGAAGGACGGCTACGACGTGGTTGACATAAGGGTGCTTGAATGACAAAGAGAGACCTCACCCCATTGTTCAAGCCCAAGAACGTGGCGATAATAGGCGCCTCGGCGGACCCGGGCAAGGTAGGCCACATAATACTCCTAAACTACCTCAACGAGGGCTACCCCGGGAAGATCTACCTGGTCAACAAGAACACCGCACCCATCCTCGGGAGGAAGGTATATGGCAGCGTGCTGGAGATAAAGGAACGGCTGGACTCCGTGGTGATAGCGATTCCCGCAGCAGCCGTCCCGGAAGTCCTGGAGGAATGCGGCAAGGCGAAAGTAAGGAGCGTTGTCCTGGTAAGCGGCGGCTTCTCCGAGGTCGGCAACGTAGAGCTGCAGGACCAGATAACCGCAATGGCGAAGAAATACGACATAGCCCTGGTAGGACCCAACTGCCTGGGCATAATGAACCCGAGGTCAAGGGTCAACACCCTCTTCCTGCCCGCCTACAAGCTGAGCAAGCCCAGGATCGGCGGGGTCAGCTTCATAGCGCAGAGCGGAGCGGTGGGAAGCGTAATACTGGACCTGATAGAGGGCGAGGGATTCGGCCTCTCAAAGTTCGTCTCCTACGGCAACGCCGCCGACGTCGACGAGGTGGACCTAATGGAGTACCTCATGAACGACGACGAGACCAACGTGATCGTCATGTATACTGAAGGGATAAAGAGGGGAAAGGCCTTCCTGGAGCTGGCAAGGAAGATAACAAAGGCCAAGCCTGTCGTAATCCTCAAGGCCGGGAGGACCGAGGCGGGGGCCAGCGCCGCGCACTCGCACACAGCCGCGCTGGCGGGAAGCTACGAGTCCCACGAGGCCGTCTTCAAGCAGTTCGGATTCACCATAGCGAACGACCTGACCGATCTTCTCTATTACGCGAAGATATTCGAGTCCGAGAAGGCGCCGCAGGGCAACAGGATCGCAATCATAACCAACGGCGGCGGGGCAGGCGTCCTTACGACCGACGCGATATCCTCCTCAAAGTACCTCAGGCTGGCAGAACTCAGCGAGGCCTCGAAGAAGGCGCTCTCGAAGACGATGCCGCTGCTGGTAAACATAAGGAACCCGCTCGACCTGGCCGGCGACGCCGGAGACAAGAGGTACCACGACGCCCTCTATCCTATAATAAACGACCCGAACGTCGACATGGTCATAGTGATAATACTCTTCCAGACGCCCGGCGCGGACTCCAAGCTCGCGGCTGAGATCATAGGACTGAAGGAGATCATGGCGAAGCCCATGATAACGATAGCGACAGGGACGCAGTACACGGAGATGCACAAGGTAATGATGGAAAGCTCCGGCCTCCCGGTCTACGACTCCCCAAGGGCCGCGGCGATGGCCCTCGAGGCTCTCTTCAGATATTACGCATACAAGAACCACAAGGAATAGCAGCAATCAGAACTGCTCCCCTATCCTCTCTACAAGCTCAACAGGATCCTTGGAATAGACTATCTTTGCCTTCGTCTCCTTTCCTAAGCCTCCAAGCTCGCGGACCTTCTCACTCGTCCCTCCGCTGCCCTCCAAAACGCCTATTATCTTGCCTTCGTCGTATGCTATGGTGAATTCGTTCAAGGTGCCCATCCTGCCTCCTATCATTGCCACGGCGTCGGCGCTCCTCACCAATACCACATTCCTGCCCTTCTGCCCGAACCCGGTGTAAGCTATGAAGTCAAAGACCTCCGGCTGCCCCTTGTAGAGTTCCTTGTGCTCCGCGGAGTTGGCCGCGGGAGAGATACCTAAGACCCTGCCGCCCGCCTTCCTCGCTCCGAGAGCAGCCGCGAGAGGCAGCCCGCCGCATGCGCCAGTCAGGATCATGAACCCTTTCGCGGCAAGGGCCCTGCCCAGGTCTTCAGCTAGCTTCTCAGATTTCTCCAGGCCTTCAGCACTTCCTATTACGGCAACAGTCCTCATTCTATCATCTATTTACTAACCGGCACAACATATAAATAGGCTTTAAAGGTAAGCTTATTGGAGGTCGGGCAGATGTCGGGGAACCTGGGATTGAGCTACGAGGAAAGGGCAAAAATGGCAGAGAACCCCGCAGGGAGGGCGCTCTTCAGCCTCATGGCCGAGAAGAAGACCAATCTCGCCCTGAGCGACGACGAGACCGACCCGGAGACTTTTCTCGCACTGGCTGAGAAGATCGGTTCAGAGATAGCGGTGCTCAAGACCCACATCGATATCCTGAGGGATTTCTCGCCTTCCATAACCAGAAGGCTATCCGAGCTTGCCAAGGAGAAGGGATTCCTGGTCTTTGAGGACAGCAAGCTGGCGGACATCGGCAACACGGTCAGGCTGCAGTACGCCGAGGGCATATACAAGATTGTCGAGTGGGCCAACTTCATAAACCTCCACATAGTACCAGGGCCGGGCATAATCGAGGGAGTGAGCAGCGTGATCAAGGAGAGGAAGGACGGGATGCCGCGCGGCATACTGATACTCTCGCAGATGTCCTCTGAAGGGACCATGGCATTCGGCGCATACACCAAGAGGGCCGTGGAGATGGCGAACGCGAGCAAGGAGGCGGTCGCCGGGCACATAGGGAACGGCGGCGACACCGCGCAGCTCAGGGAGCTTGCAGGCATGGTATTCGCAGGCCATGCAATACTGACTCCGGGAATCCAGATAGAGGCGAAGGGAGACAAGCTAGGGCAGAGATACACACTCCCAGAGGAGGCGGTCGCAGCCGGCTCCGACTGCATAATAGTGGGAAGAGGGATATACAAGGCCGAAGACCCTCTTGGGGCAGCAAGGCTATACCGGGAGAGAGGCTGGAACGCCTATTTGAAGAGAACAGGCAACGAGTGATATCTATGGCAGACGATGCAAGGGAGGCGCTGGGCAGGGAGATAATGGAGGACCTGCTCAAGGCCAAGATGATCCTTACGTGGTACAGGGACAGGCCCGAGGGCTGGTTCATGGCCAGCGGCCTCTGGAGCCCGTTCTACCTGAACATACGGGTCATATCATCGTATCCAGAGCTCTACAGGAAGGCAGCCATCGCGATCAACATGCTCCTGGGAGACATCGGGGTCAAGCCAGGAGGCAGGGACAAGGTGGTGGGCATAGCAATGGCAGGCATACCGCTGGCAAACGCGGTAACATTCACGCAGGGCATCCCCTCCCTATACACGAGAAAGCTGCCTGAGGAGGTCAAGACCCCCGAGGACGTCGAGAGGTACATGCATTCGCACGGCAACAAGGCCCTGGTCGAGGGCGACATGGAATCCGGGGACAGGCTGGTCCTGGTGGATGACCTGGTCACCAGGTTTGACAGCAAGCTCCTCGCGATAGGCCAGATCAACGAGGAGGTGAAGCGCAGGAAGCTGACCAACATAGAGACAAGGGAGATAGTCGTGCTGCTTGACAGGGAGCAGGGAGGCGTCGACAAGGCAAGGGAGATGGGCTACACGCTCCGTTCATTCATACCATTCGCGTCGAAGGGCATCGGATGGCTGAAGGGCAGCCTCTCCGAGTTGGAATACAGCACGATAGTCGATTACCTTAAGGACAACAAGAGATACCAGGACAAGGGGATGCAGGAGCAGCTCGCAAGGCAGGCAAAGAAGTGATCAGGAGCCGAGGACGAGTTCCATGGCCTCCTTTACCACGGCCTCCTTCTTTCCGTCGGAACTCAGCGCGTCAAACAAGGCAGAGGGGCTCAGCTTCATGTCATACCTGTTCTTCTTCAGCTTCTCCAGGAAGATTCCCATGCCGTAGTCCCTTATGGAGACGCTCTCGAGCATGCCGCTCCTGAGGTCTTCCACGTCCTTGGAATCCTCGCTCTCGATCCCGGCCTTCGTTATCTCCACGATCGCACTCCTCGAGTAGGAGTCGACCACGTGCCTGACCCCGATGTCCATGCTCCTGAACCCGTCCTTCAGCCTTCCCTCCAGGACCACCCTTATTATCGGCTTCTCGTGGCCCTCGCCGGCGACCTTCGAGACCCTGCCCTCGATCTCCTTTCCCACCTCGGACGGATCCATGCCTCCAACATCAAGTCTTATCATGAAGAACCTGCGCGATTTTATCCTTACGAACTCGTACTCGTCCTTAACGGTGTCGTAGATGAAGAACCCCTTTCCCTCCTGCTCGCCCTCCTTGAGCTGCGTCAATACCGTGCTTCCGGGTATCAGGAAGTTCTTGCCGTGGCATTTTGCCTCCACCCTGTTGTGTATGTGGCCATCGACATAGAGGTCAAAGCCCTTCGGCAGCTCCTCCATCCTTATGAAGTCCTCGCTGAAGGGCAGGAACTCATATACTGACTGGTGGAAGAGGAAGAGGTTGAATGCGCCCTCTACGGGCCTGGGATCGAGGCGCCTGAGCGTATCCCTGAATCTCTCTTCGGCGGTCCCGCCAACCCCGAAGACCACCACCTTCTCACCGGCCTTCTTCACGGAGACTCTTGCCTGGTTTGCATTAACGACCAGGCCGGCCAGGTTAAGCAGGTCGATCGGATCAACCTCGCCGTCGGTCCTCCTCTCATGGGTGCCGGGTATGACGACTATGGGAACATCCGTATAAGCCTTCCCGCGCCCCTCGAATTCCGAGACCGAAGCGCCAAACTTCCTCGAAGAGACCTTCTTGAAGAGGGTTATAGCCTCGGCTATGACCTCCGGCTTCGGGTGCCTGTAGTCGAAGATGTCCCCTGCTATGACAAGCAGGTCTGCAGAGTCGCATGCCGCCTCCAGCGCCTCCTCGGCCTGCCTGAAGGCATCCTCGCGGAAGCGCTCGTAGCCTATGTGGAAATCTGAGAGAATGGCTATCTTCATGGAACCACCGGCAGTGTATAATGGCCATCAGCATTTATTATTACTTCTGCAAAGAGAGCTGCAACCCAATCCGGAATCAGAGTATGACGTACAGGAGCAGGTTCCCGAAGAGGAGCGAGACCACTATAGCTATGAGAGCGAAGAGTGCGAGAGGCACGCCGCTGGTGTAAAGCGGTATCTTCCTCCTTACTTTTCCTATGTCCCTTATCAGGCCCTTCGTGACCAGCCTGCCGAACCGCTTGGACTTGCCGGCGAAGTATTCCAGATCGGATCTGCTCATGAAGTTTGTGGCTATCATGTCGTCAGGCCTCAGCGCGCCGGGATACACGTAGGAGATCATCTGCTTGTTTATTACCTTGTCGAAGACTATCGTCAGGGACGACGACACGGCAATGACCAGGACAAGGAGCACCGCCGCGTACCTCAGCCCGGTCACGTAGGAAAGGAAGGCGAGCAGGACCAGATACGCGACAAATATCCCCAATCCCTGGTAGAGCTTCCCCCTCTCAATCCCGGCGTGTCTCATGTCGCCCCTCCTCCATGCCCTGAGCAGGTAGTAGCCGACCATGCCTATCATAGCCGCGTATCCCGTCGCTATGAATACGGAAAAGATGAACGGGAACCCGAACTGGTTCAGCCCCGAGAGGATCGGCGAGGGCTGTATCGGGAGGAGAAGGCTTATCGTCGCAAATTCTATGAAGTCCCCGGCCCCCATCACCCCGGCGCGGTAAAGCAGGTAGCCCAGAGAACCGATTGCCAGTGCTATCAGCAGGCTTATCTCGATCACCGCCACGGTATACGTAAGGGTCACCGCCAGCGCGGCCACGAGGCACGCATAGACGAAGACGTCGGGCACGTTCCTCTTGTTGAATACGTCGAAAACGGCGTAGCAGGACGCGATGCCGAGCAGCAGCGCTATTCTAAACACAAAAGGAAGCAAGCGATCACAGTCTAAACTTCTGTAGAAAAGGTTTAAATATCAATTGCCCGGATGT
>Ga0335072_10012126_pt1 | contig 12312 bp, 12 predicted proteins | sample Lox_Sample_21_FD_206725 | JGI IMG/M metagenome (GOLD analysis project Ga0335072, IMG submission 206725) | Soil microbial communities from Loxahatchee National Wildlife Refuge, Florida, United States - Lox_Sample_2.1 | ecosystem: Environmental > Terrestrial > Soil > Wetlands | place: USA...
CGACCCGCGCGCAACCTCAAGCTCGATCCCGCTCAAGACACGGTGCCGCCCCGCCCCAACCCCGTACTCCACCGCAACGTCCCGGAGCGCGATCAGCGTCTCCGCCGTCGCAGCAGATTGGGTGCGGCCATCGGACACCGCCATCGATCTCGCTCCCCCAGCTTGGGCGCCAGCCGTCTCGGCCCGTTGCCTCGGCGGCCGCATAGGCGTCGGGCGCGCGAAGCCTCCAGCGCTTGCTTGGCGCGCCGGACCGCTCGCCACCGGCGCCGACAGGCCTACCGCGCGCTCGCCGCCTGCGTCTTGAACCATTCCACCACCTCGTCGGCGACCTCCTGGTCGATCGCGGCGGGAAAGCAGCCGGCGATGCCGATGGCGCCCACGCATTCGCCGCCGTGATGCTCGCCCTTGACGTCGTCGAGCTTGATGGCAGCGCCGCCCTCCGCGAGGAACCATTGATTCTGAGCGTTGAGCGAGGCGACGGTCGCGCCGTAAAGCGGCCGGTCCTTCTGCAAGCGGGCGAACATCGGGCCGGTACTGGTGCGATAGGCACTCGCAAGGCGCGCCTTGCCGAGGGCGAAGTCCGGCGTGACGTAAAGCGCCTTGGCGTGCCGGATCACGCCGCAGGTGCGGCCCGATGCGTCCACGATTCCGCACGCGACGAAGAAGTTGCGCTTCAGCGCAGCCTCGATTCCGTGCCGGATGGTGGCTTCGACGAGCTCGTGAGAAAATTCCATCATGCTCTCCCAAACGATGGCGGCGAGAACCGCATAGACTTCGGCCGCAGCATCGGCCCGACGCCGGCCGGAAGGGCCGCTCCGGCCGAAATCCGCCGACGATCGACAGCGGGCCGAATTGCAGCCGGCTCAAGACGACGCGCTCGGCCGGCGCGCGCCGCTAAACCAAATCGGCCTTCGATCCCGACTCCGCGCGACCCGCCCGACGCAAGCGTTCGCCCGCGGCGTCCTCGAGGGTCGGAAACTGGACGGTGCCGTCGGCGCCCATGTCGACGTTCGCCAACAGCCGCCGCATCGTGCTCTCGCAATGCGCGCGGCTGACGCGGCCGGCCTCGTCGGCGTCGCCGTCGCGGAAGGCATTGAAGATCGCGCGGTGCTCGCTGTCGGCATCGTCGACCTGGCCCGTCAAGTTCGCCTCGATGCGGATGTAGGGCTCGATCGCGTCCCTCAGGTTGAGCGAGACTTCGCTCAGGCGCTGCCGCCGCGCGCTGTTGATGAGGCTGGTGTGGAACTCGTGATTCACGGCGGCCCAGTCGTTGAGATAGTTGGGCGCGCTGCGGTCGAGGCGCTCCATGCGCGTGAGCGTCGCCTCGATGCGCGCGATGTCCTCGGCCGTCCGCGCGCGGGTCGCGACCGCGAGGGCGTGTTCCTCGACCACCATGCGGAGCTCGAAAATCTCGATGATCTCCGAGCGGTTGAGGGACACGACCGCAAAGCCGCGGCGTGGGCGCAGGACGATGAGCCCCTCCGCCTGAAGCCGGCTCAGCGCTTCGCGCACGGGAACGCGGCTCACCGAGAAATGCTTCGCGAGAAGATCCTGGCGCAGCTCCATGCCCGGCGCGAGACGGCCGCTCAGGATGTGCGTCCGCAGCCACTCATAGATCACGTCCGGGACCGGCCGAAATTCCGCCGGAACGGGAATCCCATCGGCGATCAGCAATTGACTTGTCATAAAATTAATAAATCATGTTGGAAGTATATTGTCTACAAAAATTTCCAGGAGTATAAGAGAGTCAAGATCCATTCGCCCCGCCCGGAGAACCTCTCATGTCATTGAATCAACACGATATTCCGGAAGGACGGGCGATCGCGGGCGCGCCCTTGGCCGGCGCGGGCCGGTGCCGGCGGGTGCGGTGACGATGAGCGAGACGATCTTTCTTCACTACACGAAGGCCGAGCTGGACCGGAACTTCGACCAGCGCGGCTGGATCGGCGTCGAGAATGCCTTGGCGGTTCTCGCGCGCGGCGAGGCCGCAAGCCGCGCCACCCGTGCCCGGCTCAAGCATCGCGCCGATCTCCGCTACGGCGACGATCCGGACGAGACGCTCGACCTGTTCGAGACGAGCCGCACGGGGGCGCCCATCGTCGTCTTCGTCCATGGCGGTGCGTGGCGCAACTTCACCAAGCACGAGGTGAGCTTCGTCGCCGAAGGGTTCGTTCCGGCCGGCGCGCATGTCGCGATCCTGAACTTCACCAACCTGCCGACGGTCCGCCTGCCCCGCATGGTCGAGCAGGTGCGCAGCGGCATCGCCTGGGTCTATCGCAACGCGCGCGAGCTGGGCGGCGATCCGGCGCGCATCCATCTCGTCGCCCATTCCTCCGGCTCCCATCTCTCGGCGATGGCGCTCATCACCGACTGGCAGGCGCGCGGCTTGCCGCCGGACGTAGTCAAGAGCGCGTCGCTTGCCTCCGGCGTCTACGATCTCGATCCGGTGGTCCTCAGCGCGCGCGCGAGCTACGTCAAGATCGACGACGCGGAGCGCGCGGCGCTGAGCCCCATACGCCACGCGGCGCGCGTCCCATGTCCCGTGCTCATTGCCCATGCGGAGGGCGATACGGACGAATTCCAGCGCCAGTCGCGCGCGTTCGCGAGCGCGCTCGAAGGGGCGGGACGGCTCGCCGGGCAGCTCCGCGTGCCGGGCGTCAACCATTTCGAGCTCATGGAGTCGCTCGGCTCGCCGACCGCGGCTCTTCCACGGGCGATCCATGCCCAAAACGGCTTCGGCCTTCAGGAGTGTGACGCAAGATGACAATAAAAATCTACAATGTGGAGGAACTCGGCGCGCCGCTCGGTCAATACAGCCACATGACGCGGGTGAAGGCGCAGGAACTCCTGTTCATCGCCGGCATGCTCTCGAGCGACAGGACCGGCGCGGTCGTGGGCGACGGCGATTTCAAGGCCCAATGCCGTTGCGTGTTCGCGAATTTGCATGCGGCGCTGCGCTCGGCCGGCGCGGACTGGTCGAACGTGGTACAATTCACCACCTACCTCGTGCATTCCCAATCGATCCCGGCGTTCATGGAATTCCGGCTCGCCGAGTTTCCCAAGATGTTCCCGGACGGGAAGTTCCCGCCCAACACGCTTCTCATGGTGGATCGTCTGGTCAACGAGAAGTTCCTCGTCGAAGTGCAGGCGGTGGCGGCGCTCTAGGACGGTATCGGGCTTGGACATCAAAACGGATCAAAGATTGGAGGTGTGACATGGCACAGCTCAGGCATTTCGCGATCGTGGTCAGCGACCAGGAGAAATCGGCGAAGTTCTACGAGCAGGCGTTCGGCCTGAAGCGGGCCGGCTTCGAGGATCTCGGCTGGAGCTCGGCGCTTTATCTCACCGACGGCGTCATCAACCTCGCGCTGCTGCATTACGTCGGCGAGCGCGGCTCGGGCCTGAAGGACGCCAAGAACTTCATCGGTCCCCATCACTTCGGCTTCCTGGTCGACGACCTGGCCGAGACGCAGAAGCGCATCGAGGCGGCCGGCGGCACCTTCTTCTTCGACCTCGGCGACGACGCCGAGAAGGAGAATTTCGAGCGCAAGTTCAAGGATCCCGACGGCATCATCATCGACATCTCGCACAAGGGCTGGTCGGGCACCCACGGAACCGCGAAGAAGGGGTAGCGACGGGCGGCGCGCCCGCCGGCCTCGCGCCGGGCGGGGAGGCGCCTGCGCCGCTCGGTGCCGGGTCGGCCAATGAGCCTTGCGATCGAGACGCTTCGCGGAAATTCCGGCGCGCCGCCGCAACGGCGGTGCTCAGGCGTGCCGGCGCGATGAAAGCCCCGCGGTTCGCCTATCGCCGGGCGGCCACGCTCGCGGAGGCGCTCGACATGCTCGCCGGCGAGGGACCGGGTGCCGTGCCGCTCGCGGGCGGGCAAAGCCTGCTCGCGACCCTGAACATGCGGCTTTCGACGCCGACGCTCCTGGTCGATATCGGCGACCTCGACGAGCTCGTGGGCATCGCCCTCGAGCGCGACGTGGTGCGCATCGGCGCCATGACGCGCCACGCCCATGTTCTCGAATCGGCCGTGATCCGCCAGCATGCGCCGTTGGTCGCCGAGGCTATCGGCCATGTCGGCCATGTCGCGATCCGCAACCGCGGCACTTTCGGCGGCAGCCTCGCCTATGCCGATCCGGCGGCGGAGCTCCCGGCATGCACCGTGGCGCTCGCCGGCACGGTGGTCGTCGCGAGCCGCGCCGGCCGGCGCGAAGTCCCGGCGGAACGCTTCTTCAAGGGACTGTTCGAGACCGACCTCGCACCGGGCGAGCTGATCGTCGAGATCCGGCTCCCGGCCCACAAGCCCGACCGGACCTGGGCGTTCCTCGAATTCGCGCGCCGGCACGGCGATTTCGCCATCGTCGGGCTCGCGGCCCAGGCGACCCTCGCGGACGCGCGCATCGTCGACGCGCGCCTGGTCTATCTCGGCTGCGTCGATCGCCCCAAGCTCGCCCGCGCCGCGGCTCGCGCGCTCGCGGGCCGGACGCTTCCGCTCGACGAGACGGCATGGATCGAGCCGGCCCTCGCCGAGGACCTCGACCCGCCGGAGACGCCCGGCTGCTCCGCCGCGACGAAGCGCCAGCTCGCCGCCGTGCTCACGCGCCGTGCGGTCGCGGCGTGGCACGATCGGATGCCGCGATGACACCGCGCGATCCCGAGGCGGGCTTCACGGTCGAGATCGATTGCACGGTCAACGGCGTCCGGGTCCGGCGCGCGGTGCCGGCGCGGCAGCATCTGGTCGATTTCCTGCGCGACGAGCTCGAGCTCACCGGCAGCCATCTCGGCTGCGAGCACGGCGTTTGCGGCGCGTGCTCGGTGCTTCTCGACGGCGTCGTCGTGCGCGGCTGCCTCACCCTCGCGGCCCAGGCGCACGGGAAGCGCGTCGACACCGTCGAGGGCTTGTCGGACAGCGGCGCGCTGGACGCGCTGCAAGCGGCCTTCGCGCGCCACAACGCCGCCCAATGCGGCTACTGCACGCCCGGAATGCTTCTCACCGCGCACGAGCTCCTCGGCGCCGGCCGGCCGATGTCGCGCGCCGCGATCCGCGAATTCATGTCCGGCAATTTCTGCCGCTGCACCGGCTACCACGCGATCGTCGACGCGATCGCCGAGGTGCTCGAGCGGCCATCCTCGGGGAGTTGAGCGAGCGATGTCGGACGGCGCACCCAAGGACGCGGCGTTGAGGGAACCGGTCGGCACCGACGCGCCGCGCCGGGAAATCCGGCGCTTTTTGCGCGGGCGCGGCCGTTACGTGGCGGACATCGTCTTGCCGCGCATGCTGCACGCGGCCTTCGTGCGCAGTCCCCACGCTCACGCGCGTATCGTCTCGATCGACCTCGCGGCGGCGCGGGCAGCGCCCGGAGTCGAGCGGGTGTTCGCCGGCGCCGAGCTCGCAGAGATATGCGCGCCGCTCCACGGCGTCGCCCTTCATCGCCCGGGCCATAAATCGGCGCTCCAGCCGATCATGGCGGTCGAGCGCGCGGTCTGGCAGGGCCAGCCCGTGGTCGCCGTGGTCGCCCGGAGCCGCGCCGAGGCGGAGGACGCGGCCGAGCGCGTCGCCATCGAATGGGAGCGCTTGCCGGCTCTGGTCGAGGCGGCGGCGGCGCTCGCACCCGCCGCACCGCCCATCCATCCCGAGCTCGGCGACAACCTCGCCTTCGCGTTCGAGATCGAGGCCGGGGACGCCGATCGCGCCTTCCAGGAGGCGGCGGTCGTAGTCGAGCAGCGCTTCGACTTCGTGCGCCAGACCCCGATGACCCTCGAGCCGCGCGGCTTGATCGCCGACTACGACCCGGGCTCCGAATCGCTCACGGTCCATCACGCGCACCAGTCGCCGTTCCAGATGCAGGACGTCTTCAGCCGGCATCTCGGGCTGCCCGAACACAAGGTGCGCGTGATCGCGCCCGACGTGGGCGGCGGCTTCGGCATGAAGCTCAATGTCTACGGCGAGGAGCTCGCGGTCTGCGCCATGAGCAAGCTCATGGGACGACCGGTCAAGTACCTCGCCGATCGGCTCGAATCCTTCGTTTCCGACAGCCATGCGCGCGACCACCGGGTCACCGCGCGTATGGCCGTCTCGAAGGAGGGCCGCATCACGGCGATGGAGGTCGACGACCTCGCGGCCGTCGGCGCCTACGGCATGCCGCTTCGCTTCAACATCGCCGAAGGCATGATGCTGATCACCATGGCCGGGGCCCCCTACGCGTTCCCGAACTATCGCGCGCGCACGCGCAACGCCTACGTCAACACCAATCTGATCGGCATGTATCGCGGCGTCGGCATTCCGCTCGCCTGCGTCGTCGGCGAGGCGCTGGCCGACCTCGCCGCCGAGCGCCTCGGCATCGACCCGGTCGAGTTCAGGCGGCGCAACTATCGCCGCAAGGAGAGCCTGTCCGGCGCCACGCCCGGCGGCGTGCGCCTCGCGGGCACGTCGTTCGACGCGTGCCTGGAGACGCTGGTCCGCCTGATGAAATACGACGAGCTGCGCCGGACCCAGGCCGAGGCGCGCCGGCGCGGCGTCTATTACGGCATCGGCATCGCGACCTTCGTCGAGGCGACCGCCTACGGCCCGCCCTATTACGGTCCGTCCGAGGCGCGCATTTCGACCCAGGACGGCTGCACGGTCCGGCTCGAGCCTTCGGGCGTCGTCCGCTGCGTGACCAGCATCACCGACCAGGGTCAGGGAACCCTGACCGGCCTCGCGCAGATCGTGGCCGCAACACTCGGGCTCGCGCTCGAGGACGTCGAGATGATCGCGGGCGATAGCGCTATCTCGCCCTACGGCGGCGGTGCTTGGGCCTCGCGCGGCATGGCGATCGGCGGCGAGGCGGCGTTGAAGGCCGCGCAGGCGCTGCGCGCCAATATCCTCGACCTCGCCGCGACCATCGCCCAGACCGCGCCGGACCGGCTCGACCTGCGCCGCGGCCAGATCGTCAACAAGGACACCGGGGCCGCGGTCATCAGCCTCGCCGACGTGGGCAAGATCGGCTATTTCCGCCAGGACACGCTGCCGCGCGACTTCGACGTCCAGCTTTCGGCGACGCGGAGCTTCGTCGACAACGGCGCCATGTGCTACATGGCGAACGGCGTGCAAGGCTCGTTCGTCGAGGTCGATCCCGAGAGCGGCTTCGTCAAATGCCTCGGCCAATGGGCGGTCGACGATTGCGGCCGCGTGATCAATCCGATGCAGGTGACCGAGCAGGTACGCGGCGGCATCGTGCAGGGCATCGGCGCGGTGCTGTTCGAGGAATGCATCTACGACCCGCAGGGCAACTTCGTGAACGCGACCATGGCCGACTACCTGGTGCCGATGGCGAGCGAAATGCCCGACATCTTCGTCGAGCATGTCGAGACGCCCGAGAGGAGCACGGCGCTCGGCGCCAAGGGCATCGGCGAAGCGGGCCTGATCGGCGCCATGGGGGCCGTGTGGGTGGCGGTGAACGACGCGTTGAAGCCGTTCGGCGCGCGCATGACGACGCAGCCCTTCACGCCGGAGCGCGTCCTCGAGGCGATCGCGGCGGCGCGGCGCGGAACGCGCGCCGGGAAATGAGCCCGCTCGGCGCCTAGGTCGCGTCGGAATCGCCGGAACCGCCGGACTCTTCCGAACCGTGAATCCGGATATTGTATTTCCGCATGAGCGCCTGGAAATTGGCGCGCTGCATGCCGGTTTCCTCCGCACTTTTGGTCGCGTTCCAGTCGTTGCGCTTGAGCGCCTCGAGAACGAACAGCTTCTCGATGCTCTCGACCGACTTCTCGCGCGCGAGCTTCTTGACCTGCTTGAGCTCGTCGCCGGTCTTCGGAATGTCCAGCCCGCGGCCCGGCGCCGTCTCGTCGATGTTGGCCAGATGCGCGCGGCGGACGACCGAGTCGGTCGTGAGGATCACCGCGCGCTGCAAGGTGTTCTCGAGCTCGCGCACGTTGCCCGGCCATCGGTAGCTCATCAGCATGGCCATCGCCTCCTCGGAGAACTCGTTCACGTCCTTGCCGAGCTCGCGGCTGAAGACGCCGAGGAAGTGGAAGGCGAGGGCGGGGATGTCGTCGCGCCGCTCGCGCAACGCCGGCAGGCGGATCGGGAAGATGTTGGTCCGATAGAACAGGTCCTCGCGGAACGTGCCGTCCGCGACCATGGATTTGAGGTCCTTGTTGGTGGCCGCGACCAGCCGGAAGTTGGCGGCCTGGATCTTGGTGTCGCCCACCGCGCGGAACTCGCGCTCCTGGATGACGCGCAAGAGCTTCGCCTGGATGCCGGGCGCGATATTGCCGATCTCGTCGAGGAACAGCGTCCCGCCGTCGGCGATCTCGAACATGCCCTTGCGGTTCGCGACCGCGCCGGTGAAAGCACCCTTGACGTGCCCGAACAGCTCGCTCTCGAGCAGATTCTCGCTCAGCGAACTGCAATCCACCGGGACGAACGGCCGGTCCTTGCGCAGGCTGTTGTAGTGGATGGCGTGGGCGATCAGCTCCTTGCCGGTTCCCGATTCGCCGGTGAGCATGACCGACGAGTTGGTCGGCGCGCATTTGGCGACCAGCCGGAACACGCTCTGCATCTGCGGGCTCGCGCCGATGATGTTCTCGAGGCGGTACTTGGCGCCGACCTCGGTCTTGAGATTGAGATTCTCCTCGAGCAGCCGCCGGCGCTCGAGCGCGCGGTGGACCACGAGCTTGAGCTCGTCCGGGTCGAACGGCTTCGGGAGATAGTCGAACGCGCCGAGCTTCATCGCCTTCACGGCGGTCTCGATTTGCGACAATCCGGTGATCATGATGACGTCGACGTCGGGGTGTCCCTCGCGCAGGCGGCGCAGCACCTCGAGCCCGTCGATCTTCGGCATCATGATGTCCAGGATGACGAGGTCGTAGCGGTTCTCCTCGACCTTGCGCAGCGCCTCGAGCCCGTCCTGGACCGCGTCGAGCTGGTACGCGTCGCTCTTCAGGATGCGCAGGCAGCTCTCGATGATGATGCGCTCGTCATCGACGATCAGGATCCTCGCGCTCACGCGTTGCTCCCTTCGCTGGCCCTTTCCGCGAGCTCGGGCGTCCGGACGAGGGGGAGGCAAATCCGGAACGTGGAACCCTTCCCCTCCTCGCTCTCGACCTCGATCGTCCCGCCATGGGCCTCGATGATGCTATGGCTGACCGACAAGCCCAAGCCCGTTCCGATGCCGATCTTGGTGGTAAAGAAGGGATCGAAAATCCGCCGCAGATTCTCCTTGGGGATGCCGCAGCCCGTGTCGGCGACCGAGAGCTCCGCCATCGGTCGCGCGGCGGCGCCGGCCTCGAGCGCCTTCGCCTGCGTCACGCGCCCGGTGCGGACGTCGATGCGGCCCGCGCCGTCGATCGCATGCTGGGCGTTGACGAGCAGGTTCATGACCACCTGCTTGATCTGGTCCGGGTCGACCCAGACCTGCGGCAGGTCGCGATCGAGGTCCAGCGCGATGTTGATGTCGTGCAAATGGGCCGGCCATTCGACCACGCGCACGGTTTCCTCGACGATCGCGTTGAGATCGGCGAACTTCTTCTCGGGCGGCCTGTCGCGCGCGAAGTCCAGGAGCCGCTTGATGATGCTGCCGCAGCGCCGGGTTTCCCGGATCACGAGATCCAGGTCTTCGGCATCCTGCGTCCCGTCCTTCATCTTCTCCCGCAGCAGGACCGAGAAGGTGAGCACGCCGGTCAAGGGGTTGTTGAGCTCGTGGGCGATGCCGGAGGCGAGCATGCCGACCGACGCCAGCTTCTCGCCGTGCGCGGCCTCGGCCTGGGCGAGGCGCAGCTCCTCGGTGCGTTGCGCGACCTTCTGCTCGAGCGTGCGTCCCCACTCGCGCAGCTCGGAGCGCGAATTCCGGAGCGCCGCGGTCATGGCGTTGAAGGACTCGGCGAGCACGCCGAACTCGTCGCCGCTCCGGACCGGGATCGGCTTCTCGAGATCGCCCGACGAGACCCGCCGCGCGCCGGATTCGAGGTCGCGCAGCGGCAGATAGACCAGGTGGTGGATGAAGAAGCCGATCGCGAGCGAGGCGACCAGCGCGAACCCGAGCGAGAAGGCGCTGATGCCGAGCGCGTTCCGGCGTATGCGCTGGTCGATGGCGCCCGTGGAATAGCGGATCTCGAGGACGCCGAGGACGCGCGTGTCCTTCGGGTGGTGATGGCACGAGGCGTTGTAGCAGGACGGCTGATTGCGGATCACCTCCATGCTGCCCAGGAGACGTTGCCCGTCCGGCGCTTTGAAGGTCCAGGTCCGCTTCCCCGCGGGAACCTCGTCGAGCGGCCGCGCGCCGTTGTGGCAGATCGCGCAGCCTTCGGCCTTGCGGTCCACGACCTGGCCGATCTCGGGCGCATAGGTCGACTGCTTGATCGTGCCCTCGCGGCTGAAGATGCGGATCCGCTCGATTCCGTTGAGCTCCGCGACGTTGTGGATGATCGTGCTCACGTCGGTGGGCTCGTTCTGAAGCATGGCGAGGCGCGTGCTTTTGACGATGACCTGGGAGAGCTCGGTCACTTGGCTCGCGACCGCATCGAAGAGCTCGTTCCGCTGTTTCCACGCGATCAGCACGGTAAACAGCACCACCGCGACCGAAAGGCCGAGGGCGAGATAAAGGCCGACCTTGAACTTGAGCGTCTGTTGGACCATGGGTCTCGTCGGCTCACGTCGCGGCGCACGCGGCAACGCCCGCACGTCCCGTCCGCGCCGCGGCGTCGATGGGAAATGCGGCCCGTTCGGCCGGACTCACCGGCCGCATCCTCGCCGATCGGCCGGCCCTTGGGCCTGAGCCAGGTCAAGCTACGCGCGCTTTCTTCCCCTAGAGCCGGCGCGGAAATGCGAGCGCCAGGGCGCGCGCCGCCCCGCTGTATAAGAATTCGCGCGACCCCGTTTGCCATCGCAAGTATTTGTTAATAAAGAAGTATTCAGGCGGCGCGGCCGGGCCGGGGCGCGCCCGCGTATAAAAAATCTATACTTTTCCTGCGTTTTGGCGCCGGCTGGCGTCGGGCGATTTCATCTAATAAGTTGATCTAAAAGGACTAATCGAAAAATGCCCGGCTTGGCACGGCGCTTGCTCTTTCCTCCAGCGAGACCAGCAGACCGTGACCAAGGTGGCTCCCATGCGCGAACAATCCAACATCCTGATCGTCGACGACGACGACACGGTGCGCGTCAGTTACCGGAGGTCGTTGGAAGCCGCCAACTGCAACGTGGAAGCGACGACGAACGGCAAAGGCGCCCTCGAGGCGCTGGCGCGCAATCGCTTCGACGTCGTGCTGCTCGATCTTCGCATGCCCGGCATGGACGGCCTGTCGGTGTTGAAGGCGATCAAGGGAACCTGGCCGAAGAGCGAGGTGGTTGTGATCACCGGCTATCCCACCGTCGAGAGTGCCAAGGAGGCGGTGCGGCTCGGGGCTTACGACTATCTCGCGAAGCCGGTCGGGCCGGCCGAGGTGATCGAGGCCGCCAGCGGCGCGATGGCCCAGAAGAAATGGGCGCTGCGCAAGGACCTGGCGGGCGCCGACGCCGACGCGGCGACGTGCCGGATGGAAACCCGATCGGAACTGGCGCGGCTCGGCGAGCGCGGATGCCAGTCCCAAAGCGACGAACGAAACCAGCGGAGAGGCGAGACCGCTTGCCTCCCGGCTCAGAGGTAGAAAGGAGAAAGTCATGAACGCTCTCAAAAAGGTGCTGGTGGTGGACGATGATCCCGTCGTCAGCAAGAGCATCGACCGGGTGCTGTCCCGGAAGGGCTATCTGGTGGTCAGCGCGGAAAACGGAGAGGAAGCGCTGCGCAAGATCGCGAACGAGGACTACGACGCCGTGTTCACCGACATCAAGATGCCGGGGATGGATGGGATCGAGGTCGCCGAGCAGGTGCGGACCAAGCGCCCGTGGACCCCGATCGTGATCGTCACCGGCTTCGGCTCGGCCGAGAACGAGGCGCGTGCCAAGGCCGCCGGCGTCAGCGGGTTCATCCGGAAGCCGCTTTCGCCCGACATGATCGAGAAGGGGCTGGACGAGGCCATTGCGACACCCGTGATGGCGACGGAACCGCCGGCCGTGGAAGCCAAGGCCGAGCCCGAGCCCGAAGAGCTCGCCGAGCAGCCCCGGGGCCTCGGCGTGTTCCTCAAGAACGTCGCCATGTTCCTCGCGGCGCCGTTCATCGCCCTCGCCTACGTCGCGCTGTTTCCCTTCATCGGGTTCGCGATGCTGGTCTGGACGGGCGGGCATGCGCTGCGTCACCGGAAGGCCGCGAGCTGACCCGCGCGGGACGATGCCGGAACGGAGCGCGTCATGATGGGACAGGGAGCCGAGCCCCCTGTCCCATGGCG
>Ga0335072_10012128_pt1 | contig 12312 bp, 7 predicted proteins | sample Lox_Sample_21_FD_206725 | JGI IMG/M metagenome (GOLD analysis project Ga0335072, IMG submission 206725) | Soil microbial communities from Loxahatchee National Wildlife Refuge, Florida, United States - Lox_Sample_2.1 | ecosystem: Environmental > Terrestrial > Soil > Wetlands | place: USA: Florida...
CAGCAATCCACTTACCCGGCCCGTCTCGTCGACGGGATGCCGAAGATAGGGTAGATAGAAAATCGGGACGCCGGCGAGTTTGAAAAGGGTATTGGCCGCCGACGCTGTTTTGTTCTCGACGCGGATCGATCGCGCGATCAGCTGCCAATCCGGACGGGGAAGCCGGCAGTTGGTCATGGTGCCGTCCACGATGCGATAGTTGCCGTCGCCGCTTTGGATCAGAACCCGTCCTGAGAAGAGAAAAGGATTTGCCGTGCTGTAGACAACGGTCCGGCCGGCGCGGCGCACCCCCATCGACCCATTGACGTTGAAGAATTCTCCTGTGTGCTCATTCAGGCGCATGTCGCCTTTGGTGGCCGTGATGTAAACATCCTCCGGACCACCCATCACCTGCAGATGGCCTTCGGCAGTGAGTTCCGTGGTCACGCGGTTGTAGACGACCGTGTCGGCGCGAATAACGTAGTCGCGATAATGAAACTCCGCGCCGCCGTTGAGCGTGACCGTGTCCCCGGCCCAGGTCTGCAGCCCTGCGGTCCACGTGACTGGGACGCCGGCAGCGGGCGCAGGCTCAGGTTCAGCCACAGGGAGCAGTTGTTGGTCGGGATCATCGGGAAGCTGGTCGCGGCGTGATGAAATCCGGTCAGGCTGTGCGCCTTGGTTCTGAGAAATTTGCGGAGGTAACGCATTGGTCAACACCTGTCCCCGAACTTGCGGATGACACAGGGCCAGCAGCGTGATAAACACGAAGGTGCGAGGATGCATCCCGGGACCAAGCCCAGCATAGCAAAGCAGGGCGCTATCCATGGGACGCACGCAGCTCGGCTCTGGCACCAGAAGGACATCCGGAAGCGGATTGATGTTTTGGATTCCCGCAGTTCTGGCGCAATCTGAAGTTGCAGTTTCTAAGAGCCACGCCCGCGTCCAGCCGGTTGGTTTGAATCGCGGGCCCGAACCGCATTCTCGGGACCTGTGAGGGGTGCCCGGATGCAGAGTCAGAAGGGAACCTGGAACATTGAGTACACTGGCCAGCCAGCCATCCCCTCAGCCATCTTGGAAACAGGAAGTGAACAGGCGTCTTGCGGCGCATCGCCGCAAGGAGCTTTCCGTCGTCGAAACAGGCGCAGCGACGACGCCGCAGGAGCCATCGACCCGCCGTGCCGCCCAGGCTGCGGCGCGCGTGGCGGAACGCTATGCCCATGTGCCCAGCTACAGCGAGATGCAGGCCTCCGAGGCTCGCTCGGCTCTTCGCGCCGCCGAAGCTGCTACCCGGGTTGCGCTCGAAGCGCAAGTGGCAGCCCAGGCCGCACTCGACAATCTGGCTGAAGAGCACGAGAGGTTGGACGAGGAGCAAGCCGCGCGCGAGTACAGAACGGAGCCGGCTGTCTCCACCAGTGACCGGGTCGGGCAGTCAGCTCAAAGCATTCCAGCGAGCGGCCAGTCGATTCACATCCAGTGGGAACCGGATATGCCGGTCTTCTACGATCCCGCCGAAGCCGCGGCGCGATCGCCCCAACCAACTCCGCATGGCCGGCGTGATCACCTTGAGCCTTCGTTCGACGGCATGGAAGACGAGCTGTCGATTGCCCTGGTGGATCCCGCAGCGCCAATCAATGCGAACCTGATTCAGTTTCCGCGTGAGCTCGTTGCCACGCGGCGGGTGCGTCCCCGGATCGCCGGCACGTACCCTGCCTCTGCTGAACATTCCACCGGGCAGTTGAGCATCTTCGAAGTCGACCCCGACTCGATTTCGACGACTGCGGCTCCGCCAACCAGCGAGGCATCCTCAGCCGGCCAGGTGTCCGGGCCGGAGTGGTCGGGGATGAAGCTCGACGCCCAGGCAGAAAATCGCCGGGAACCGCATCCTCAGGCCACCACTGCGCGTCCCCGACTGGAGCATGCGCCCTTGAGTCTGCGCCTGATGGCTGTAGCGATCGACGCGGCGCTCATCGTCGGTCTTGTGTGCATCGTTGGCACCCTGCTGGCTGCCTGGCTGAGTCATTTCCCAAGCATGCGCACGGCGGAGGTCGCGGCGTTTGCCGGTCTCGTGGTTGTCGCGGCTCTCTACCATCTCTTCTTCTTCATGCAGGTCGACGGAACGCCGGGCATGCGGTACGCCCACATCGCGTTGTGCACGTTCGATGACGAGAACCCCACGCGCGATCAGCTTCGCAGCCGGCTCGTGGCAATGCTGCTGTCGGTGTTGCCCGTGGGCCTGGGTGTGGCATGGGCGCTCTTCGATGAGGATCATCTCAGCTGGCACGATCGCATCTCCGGCACCTACCTGCGCGCTTACTGACCTGGCCAGGATCGCGTTGCTTTCTCTGCGTTCGAAACATAAACCATCTTGAATTTGGGCGCCCAGGTCTCTGTTTTGAGACCTGGGATTCAAATCTTCCCCGGCGACTTCCACTTGCGTTCAGCTTCCGCCAGCAACTAGCCTTACCTCTTGCTGGAGAATCCATGTCCCTGAAGAAGCCGACCCGGCGGCAGTTCCTCGTTGCAACTTCTTCCGCTGCTCTGGCGGCAGCGGCCCCGGCAGCGCCGGTTGATCCGGCCATTGCGGCAACTCCCGATCCGCTCTCGTACGCTCCTGACGAACTGGTCCGCTTGGGCCCGCAGCGTACGTACAGCGGCGATCGGGCGACGCAGGTCGCGCTTCCCATCGGCGGCATCGGCGCAGGCACTGTCTGCATGAATGGTTACGGCGGCTTGCAGGACTTTTCGATTCGCACCCGCCCTGAAACCACTGCCATGCCTGAGGGTTTCACCGCGAACTCACCCGAGGCCGCCTTTGCCGTGTTGCACATCAAGGGATCGGACAGCGTCACCAAGCTCGTCGAAGGCCCGTTTCCGCCTTTCAAGATCTTCGACCAGGGATTGCAGGGCCAGGGTCTGCGCCGCGGAGGCTTTGAAGGGTTTCCCCGCTTCGCCAAATGCGAATTCAAGGGGGAGTATCCTTTCGGCGAAGCGAGCCTGAGCGATCCCGCGATTCCGATCCAGGTCAAGGTGACGGGATGGAACCCTTTTATTCCTCTCGATGACCAGAACTCCGGGATTCCCTGCGTGATCCTCGAGTACACGCTGCGAAACGGCTCGGAATCTCCGGTCGAATACGAATTCTCCTATCACCTGTCGCACCTCGCGCCAGGCTGCCGGCCCGATCAGGCCTCGAGCCTCAATTCCGTGATTCCCGGCAAAGGTGTTTATTTCTCGAATCGCGAGGAGCAGAATGCCGAATCGTTCGGCAGTGCAACCCTCACCGTAATCGGCGGGCAACCGAAGATCAAGGCCATGTGGCTACGCAGCCCGGGTTGGGAGTTCGATTCGCTCTCCGCCCTGTGGCGCGAAGTATCGACCGGGTCCTTCACAGAAAATGCCGGCTCAAACAGCGTGGACCATGCCGGAAGAAACGGCGGATCCGTCCTGCTTGAGGGGGCGCTTGCTCCGGGCCAGTCGCGCACCTACCCGATTCTCATTACGTGGCATTTTCCGAATTGCTATCTGCGCGAGGGACTGAAAGGCGTAAGCCCGGCAGTGACTGGCTCAGAGGACTGCCGCGATGTTGCGACGGATCAGCCACCCCCGTGGAGGCCTTACTACGCCGGCTTGTGGAAGGACGCACGCGAAGTGGCCGCACATGTGGAAGAGAGTTATTCCTCGCTGCGTTCGCGCACGGTCGCGTTCAAAGAAGCTCTGTTCTCGTCCACGCTGCCGCCGTACGTGCTTGACGCTGTTTCAGCGAACCTGGGAATCCTGAAGTCGCCCACCGTGTTGCGCCAGGAGAACGGAAACGTATGGGCGTGGGAGGGCTGCTTTCCCGACAACGGCTGCTGTCACGGCTCCTGCACGCACGTCTGGAACTACGCGCAGGCCATGCCCCACCTCTTCCCGAAGCTCGAGCGAACACTGCGCAGCCTGGAACTGGAGCGCTCGATGGACGAACGCGGCCACATCAATTTTCGGGGAGCCATTCCCGATGGCCCGGTTGATCACAGTGAGCCGGCGGCCGCCGATGGCCAGCTCGGCGGCATCATGAAGCTCTATCGCGACTGGCAGATTTCAGGCGACACGGAATGGCTGAGGCGGATGTATCCGTTTGCGAAGCGAAGCATCGACTATTGCATTCGCACCTGGGATCCCGATCATCGCGGCGCGCTCTTTGAGCCCCACCACAACACCTACGACATCGAATTCTGGGGCCCGGACGGCATGTGCACCTCCATCTATCTCGGTGCGCTTGCGGCCATGCACAAAATGGCGATGGCAACAGGGGAATCAGCCGATGCCGAACTCTACGGCGCCCTTGCCCAACGAACCGCCAGCCTCATGGATAGTACTTTGTTCAATGGCGAGTATTATCAGCAGCACGTCCAATACACGGGCCTGCGAGACACGTCATTCGCTGAATCCGTTGCTCACGTGGACGCCAAGAGCAGCGAGATGCAGAAGCTGCTGAAACGCGAGGGTCCGAAATACCAATGCGGAGGCGGCTGCCTGTCTGACGGCGTCATCGGTGCCTGGATGGCGACAATCTACGGCATCGCAACACCGATCGCAACCGCCAACGTGCGTTCCTCGCTTCAGGCCATCTACAAACACAACTTCAAGACGGATCTGAGCCAGCATGCGAACGCGCAACGCCCCGGATACGCCATGGGCCACGAACCTGGACTGCTGCTGTGCAGCTGGCCTCACGGCGACAAGCCGACGCTGCCCTTTGTCTACTCCGACGAGGTATGGACGGGCATCGAGTACCACGTCGCGTCGCACCTGATCCATGAGGGCCTCGTCACCGAAGGGCTCACCATTGTGAAAGCCGCCCGCAGCCGCTACGACGGACGCACGCGAAATCCGTGGAACGAATACGAGTGCGGGAATTACTATGCCCGCGCGATGTCGAGCTACGCGCTCCTGGGCGCCCTGTCAGGATTCCGGTATTCCGCCGTGGAAAAGACCCTCTGGTTTGGCCCGAGGCTCGATCTGCGGCCGTTCACATCGTTTTTCTCCGCGGCATCGGCTTTCGGGATCATTACGCTCAGTCAGTCAGAGGTGCGCGTTCGTGTGATCGAAGGCGAACTGCCGCTTGAGAAGCTTGTCCTGGCAAATGGAAATGAAACCAGAACGCTGGAGTGGAAAACAGTTGTCCGTCCCGACGTCGCAGCAACTCGATCCATTGAGGCTTAGCGGGCAGGCAAGGCTCCCCACAAAACCTTCTGTCATCCTGAGCAGAGCGAGAACCATGCGACCGCTTCGCATGGCGCGGAACGAAGGAGCGCGAGCGAATCGAACTTATCCCCTTACCACGTAAGCGCGCGGATTGCGCTCACTCCCGCGCCGATCAGCGCGGTTTCATCATCGGGCTCAAGAATTTCAAGTGAGAAGCTCAGCAGCGGGCTCATCTTGACCATGGTTTCAAGGTGTCGCCGAAGTTCCGGTAGATCGAGGAAACCCACATTGTGGCCGGTAAAGTAGAAGCGGCCCGGTCCGGCAAGGTGGATGAACGATGCCGTTGCGGCAGCGAGGGCGCGGTGCCATAGATCGACAAACTCGCCACATCGCGCATCGCCCTTCTTGGCCAGCGCGAAAACCTCCTCCGGCTCCAGATCGAGAAACCGCATGCGCATGGCCCGATAACCCATGATGCCTTCCAAATGCCCCACGCCGCCGCAGCCGCAGAAACGTTCCTTTGGATCGAGCGTCACGGTCACGTGGCCGCCTTCCCAAACGCCTTCCACGTAGGGCCATCGTCCGTAGCCGATGCCGTTGCCGATCGTCCAAACGCGGGTCAGGCGATTCAACTGGCCGCGAGTCGCAGCCACGCCGGCCGCGATCGCATCCGCATCGTTGGCAATGTGCACCGGCGACTGAATTCCACGCAGCGCCAAAACCCTGGTCAGCTCATCGGCAAGCCGCATTCCCTTCAGCTGCGTCAGGTTCGGCGCGTCCTCGACCACTCCGTTGCGGACGACACCCGGAACCGCAACTCCGATCGCCTCAATGGTGCCTTCGCCGTTCGCCGCCAGCGCCTCAATCTGCTCGGCCAGTATTTCCACCAGTTCGCCGGCGGGAACCGCGATCAGCACGTCGACCTCGTCCTGATTGTCGGGATAGCGCAGCAGTTTGCCGGCGATCTGCTGGTCTTTGAGCCGGCCGGCCACAATGTGTTCCGTCATCACAACGCCGATGGCCGTGCTCATCCCAACCTCCGAGGTGATAATGTCAGCCCTTCCAAATCATCGTCCGTCGCCCGACCCATGCGCAAATTCGCAACCATGGCCTTGACCGTTGCTACCCGGACTGGTAGCGGTGCAGGCGCCCGAGCCCGTTAAACGCCGCCACCTTGTAGCACTCGGCCAGAGTGGGATAGTTGAAAACGGTAGCCACGAAGTAGTCAACGGTCCCATCCAGCGTCATCACCGCCTGGCCGATGTGGACAAGCTCCGCCGCGCCTTCGCCGATGATGTGAACGCCGAGCACCTTCCGCGTGTCGCGATGAAAGATCAGCTTGAGCCTGCCGGTGGTGTCGCCGCGAATCTGGCCGCGCGCCACCTCGCGGTAATAAGCCATTCCAACTTCGTAGGGCACGTCTTCGTCGGTCAGCTGCTCTTCTGTTTTGCCGATGAAGCTGATCTCAGGAATGGTGTAAATACCATACGGATAAAAGCTGGGATTGGAGGTCGTTGCGTGATCGTTAAACGCGCGCGAAGCCGCGATGCGGCCCTGCTCCATCGAAACGGAAGCCAGCGCAGGAAATCCGACCACGTCGCCCACCGCGAAAATGTGTTCCACCTTGGTCTGGTAGTGTTCATCCACGGGGATGCGGCCGCGGTTGTCCGCTTCGAGCCCGGCCGCAGCCAGGTTCAACTCGTCCACGTTGCCTTGGCGGCCCACGGCGTACAGCAGCGCATCGCCCGAGACGCGCTTCTTGCTCATCAGGTTGGCGACCACTCCCCCATCGGGCAGTGCCTCCACCGAGTCCACCTCTTCTCCCAACCGCATCGTCACACGGCTGTCGCGCAGGTGATAGCTCAGCGACTCGACAATTTCCTGGTCCGCAAACTCCAGCAGCTTGGCGCGCTTTTCAATCAGCGTGACACGCACGCCCAACACCGCAAACATGCACGTGTACTCCACCCCGATCACCCCGCCGCCCACCACGATCAATGTCCGCGGCAACTCGGGCAAATCGAGCACCTGGTCGCTGTTCACGATGGTCTTGTCGTTGATGGGGACCTTCGGCGAGGTGGATGGCCGCGTTCCCACGGCAATGATCACGCGATCCGACTCGAGCGTGGTGTCTGTTTGCGGTCCTTCCACATGCAGATGATGAGGATCGGTGAAATGGGCGATGCCGTGGACTACGTCAATGCCGTTGCGCGAGAGCTGCGCCTCCGTCACATCCACTTCCGTCTTCACCACCGACTGCACCCGGAAGGCAAGGTCGGCCATGGTGATCTTTTCCTTGACCCGGTAGTTCATTCCGTAGACGGAGCGGTAGTTGTAGCCGGACAGGTGCATCACGGCTTCGCGCATGGTCTTCGATGGAATGGTGCCGGTGTTGATGCACACTCCCCCCACTACCGAGCGCGACTCGACCACCGCCACGCGCTTCTTCATCTTCGAAGCGGCCACCGCAGCGCGCTGCCCGGAGGGGCCAGAGCCGATGACAGTGAGGTCGTACTTGACGGCGCTCATGCGGTTGTCTCCCCGTGATGGAATCGCGTACCAGCCGCAGGGATAGAACAAACCTGCGGCAGTGGCCCTCAATACGGGAGGCTAACATAGCACCCTTCGCCGGGGAAAAGCACAGGACGATGAACTTGACGGGCATTCGACGCCCGACACAACAACTTAGACCGGGCGCAACACCGGCTGAAGGATGCGGCGACCCGAAGGGGCCTGCACCAGCGCGGCCTGGCCATCCTCGAACCGGAATTGCCGAATCACTCCGTCCAGATCATTGGCAAGCGACGCCAGGTTCTTCAGAGCCGCCACCGCTTCCTCGGCGCCCTGCGTGTTTTCGACCGCCAGTTGTGAAATCTGTCCCGCCGACTCGGAGATCTCGGCCGAGGCCGAGGTCTGCTGGGTCGCGGCCGTCGCGATCAGCTCAATCTGATGTTCTACCTGCCTTGAAGACTCGATGATGGACTCCAGCCGCTCCTGCGCGCGGGCGGTCTCCTTCATGCCGTTTTCAACCGCGCCACGACTCTCCTGCATCACCTCGAGGGTGTCCCGGGTCTCTTCCTGAATGCTGCGGATCGTGGTCGCGATCTCCTCCGTTGCGCCCTTGGTCCGCTCGGCCAATCGGCGCACCTCGCCCGCCACCACCGCGAACCCTCGTCCATGCTCACCGGCGCGAGCGGCCTCGATGGCGGCGTTCAGGGCCAGCAGATTCGTCTGCTCGCTGATTTCCTGAATCACGTTCACCACCTTTCCAATCTCTTCCGACCGCCTGGCAAGCGAGTTGATCTTTTCTGAAACCGCGCTGGTTGCAGCGGCGATTTGTTCCATGGTCGCAGTCGCTGCCTTCATCACCGCGCCGCCCTGGTCGGCCGTTGCCGCAGACTCGCGACTCGCCGCCACCGCGCCTTCGGCGTTGTGACTGATCTCGCCGATGGTGGCTGTCATCTCGTGTGCCGCCGCGGCAATCTGGTTGGTCTTGCTCGACTGTGTCCGTGCGTTGTCTGCTGACTGCACCGCGCGCGTGCTGATTTCAGTTGTCGCCGACGAAAGCGTTCCGGCTCCCTGCGCCACCGTGTCAAGCACTGCCCTGATTGATGCGACGCTGGCGTTGAATGCCTCCCCCAGCTTGCCGAGTTCGTCCCTGCCGGTCACCCTCACCGCCGCGGTCAGATCCTTTGCCGCCATGGCTTCCACTGCGTTCCTGAGCCGGGCAATGCGCGGCGCGATTTCCTGGGTGAGCCGGAATCCGATCAGAATGCTCAAGAGAATGACGAGAACAGCTGAGCCGAGATTGATCCACTCAGCCCGCGTGCTTGACTCGTCAGCGTCCTCGGAACTCTCGACTTCGCGTTTCAGGTTCAGATCGAGCGCAGTCCCGAGGGCCGAAAGGGCATCCTCCGCGGCAGTGTCCGTCGTCAGCAGGGTTCTCGCCTCGGCAGTCATTCCCGCGCTCATCAGTTCCGCGGCGCGCGTGCTGACGTCGTTGTATTGGCCCGCAGCCGTCGTGCACTTGTCGTAGAGCCCGCGCTCGCCTTCGCTGTCGATGAGCGGCTCGTATGCCGCTGACGCCTGATGGAATGCAGCGATGGCCTTCTCGCGCCTGGAGCGGTGCGTAGCAAAACATGCCGGGTTGGCGCACTCGAGCAGATCAAGGTCTTCTCGCCGCGAATCGTTGATCGCTCCCCGCATCTCGGTGATGTGAGTGATGGAGAGAATTGCCGCGTGCCTCACATCGACAGAGTGAACCCTGATATGGCGGAGCGCGCCGAAGGTGTACAGCCCCTGAAAGATGCACAAGCAACAGACAATTCCAATCGCCAGGGAGATTTTTCGCGAAACGGGCATATCCCGAACCCATTGCCAGGTCATTGCACCACACCTCTCAGATGTGCTCCGTCAGGTTCATCGGCGTATCTCCATGCGACTTGAGGTTCGCTGCTCGCAACCTGGTCAATAGCTGAATTGCTCGACTCCCTCATGAGTCAGTCGATATCCTGAGGGCCGCCCGGCTTTGCGCGAACGAACCGGACCGAGGTTTGTCTCATGAAGCATGCGCGGATTGCGGTCCTGGCAGTGCTCTTCGCCCTGCCTTTTGCCTATGCAACCCAAACCCGTGACTCAGGCGCTCCGGTACACCTCACAGCTCAACAGGACCGGGAACGCTTGCTCAAACTTCTCGGTCTCACCGACGCCCAGATGCGGCCCCGGCCGGCCGGCAATCCCAAGGCTCCTGACGCCACCAACTATGACGAGGCAAAGGCCAACGTCTATCCAAATCTGCCCGACCCACTCGTGATGAAGGACGGCCGGCGCGTGACGACGGCGAAGATGTGGTGGGATGAACGCCGCCCGCAGATCATCGCGGCCTTCGAGCATGAAATCCTGGGTCGCGCCCCGCAAGACCTGCCCAAAGTGCGCTGGGAGGTCGTGAGTACGACTCCCGCGACCTACAAGGGCAATGCCGTTGTCACCAGGAGGCTTCGCGGCCACGTCGATAACACGCGCGACCCTCTCATCCCGGTCAACATCGACATGTTGCTCACCACGCCGGCGCATGCGCCAGGGCCGGTGCCCGTCATCATGGAGCTCGCGTTTGCTCCGACATTCGAATCAGCCTTGAAAGGTCCGATCCTCGGCGAACCGGAGAAATGGGGCGTGCCGTGGCAGCCGGTGCTCGACCGGGGATGGGGATTCGCCATCCTGTCGCCGACCAGCTTTCAGGCCGACAATGGCGCGGGCCTGACCGAGGGCATCATCGGGCTGATGAACAAAGGCCAGCCGCGCGGCCTCGACGACTGGGGCGCCCTGCGCGCCTGGGCATGGGGCGCGAGCCGGGCCCTCGATTATCTGGAAACGGACAAATCGGTCGACGCCAGGCAAGTGGGATTGGAAGGTCACTCCCGTTTCGGCAAAGAGGTTCTCGTCGCCATGGCCTATGATCCTCGCTTCGCCATCGGATACAGCAGCTCGTCCGGCGAAGGCGGTGCAAAGCTCTACCGGCACATCTTCGGCGAGCAGATGACGAACCTGGCCAGCCCCGATCTCTACCACTGGTTCGACGGCAACTTCCTGCGCTATGGCGGTCCGCTGAACGAAGGCGATCTCCCGGTCGACGCCCATGAATTGATCGCGCTCTGCGCGCCGCGACCGCTCTTCATCGGCGGCGGCTCCAGCGTCGGCGATGGCTATGCAGAACCCGGTGGAGACGCGTGGGCCGACACGCGCGGGATGTTTCTGGCCGAGGTGGCCGCCGGCCCGGTCTACAAACTTCTTGGCAAGACCGGACTCCAGACCACCACTTATCCCGCGGTGGGAACCGCGCTGATCCGCGGCAACCTTGGTTTCCGCCAGCACCCCGACGGACACACGCCTGTCCCCAACTGGCCCGCGTTCCTCGAGTTCGCGAGTCACTACCTGCACGCGGACACGCCGCGCTAGCCTCGAATCGATGCGGACTCGGCCTGTCTTACAGCAGCTTCGACATCACGATGCAATGGCACTCGACCCCGGGCTTGAACGGACGCGCCGGTCGGAACTCCTCGGTTCCCGTCTCGACATAGCCAAGGCGCTCATAGAGCGGAAGCAATTCCGGCCGCAGGCTGAGCACCGTGATATCGACGGCCTGGCAGCCGAGCTTGCGTAGCCGGTCTTCCGCGGCTTCCACGAGGCATCGGCCGAGCCCGGAACGCTGATGGCCGGGGTCAACCGCCAGCATGCCAAGATAGCCGCGCTCGCCACGCAGTTCCACGTACACAGCAGCGAGGATATTGCCGGTTTCATCCTCCGCCACCAGGATGCGGCCCTTCTCCATCATGGCGATGAGCCGCGCGTCATCGGTTCGGGTGGATTCGAGGAACGTTTCCACGGCAAACGCGGAATTGATCAGGGGAACGAGACGCGATCGATCTTTCGAGACCGCGATGCGGAAATGAAGCGTGGGGATCACTTCGGTATGCATACGCCCATTGTAGGACGCGATTCATCGAACCCCTGCAAAAAACTCCTGGTCGCGGCCCAATAGCCGTCAGGCGCGGTCTTTCAGCTCGGGATAACGCGCAAAGATGAGCTTCTGATCGCCGGCGCTGAGCTGGCCGAGCCGGACTGGCTTGTCCTGCGGCCGGGTGCCCTTCTGATTCAACACGTTCATCAGGCTCCACTCGCGCTGCAATCCCTGTGGCTCGTGCGCCGGCAAGTCGTAGCGCGTAAAATCAATCGCCATCCACGCGGTTGGCTTCATCCAGTCGCGCAGCAGCGCCAATCGAAACTCGCGGTTCATGAACCACTCGATTTCGAGGTTCTTTTCCGAGCCTGGCGCACCCGTGCCTTTCTCGTCGAACCGGTAATCGAGGCCCGCATTCGATCGATGATGCCGGCGCCACTCAAGTCCGAACGCGCCTTCCGTCATCACCTGCGTATCGGGCCAGCGGTCGTGCACCGCTTCGAGCCACCACGTCAGGTCCTCGTCGTGGCCGATCGAAACCTCCCAGATCGCCGTCACCCAGCCGAATCCGTTCAACGCATGGCCCTTGTCAAAATGCACCGCGGTGGTGTCCATCATTTCGTTCCGGCCGCGTTCTTTGCCGAGGTTGCCCACAGATTCGATCGGACCCACGCCCAGCCTGCTGTTAA
>Ga0335072_10012130_pt1 | contig 12310 bp, 10 predicted proteins | sample Lox_Sample_21_FD_206725 | JGI IMG/M metagenome (GOLD analysis project Ga0335072, IMG submission 206725) | Soil microbial communities from Loxahatchee National Wildlife Refuge, Florida, United States - Lox_Sample_2.1 | ecosystem: Environmental > Terrestrial > Soil > Wetlands | place: USA...
ACAACGTGGTCATTACGGTGGAACTGATCACCCCGATCGCCATGGACCAGGGGTTGCGCTTCGCCATTCGCGAGGGCGGCCGCACGGTCGGCGCCGGCACCGTGATCGAGATTATTAAGTAGGAGAAAGCAGCATGCCTCGCGATATCATCACCTTTCAGTGCTCGGAGTGCAAGAATCGCAATTACTCCAGCACCAAGAACAAGAAAACCACAACCGAGCGGCTGGAATTGAAAAAATTCTGCCGGCACTGCCGGAAGCACCAGCCCCACAAGGAGATCAAGTAGAAGCTTGGGCCTGGGTGCCGCACAGCGGCACGGGGGAGTTTGCAGTAGAATGTAGCTAGCCTCCGAAGTTTGGGGGTGCGACCCAGGGGCGTAGGTTTAACGGCAGACCAGCGGTCTCCAAAACCGCGAGTGGGGGTTCGAATCCCTCCGCCCCTGCCAAACCTTCCCCTTCGACAATCGGGAGCAGGCAAGGAAGAATCGAATTATGGCCGATGTCAAAGTTTGGGTGCAACAGACCAAGGATTATGTGGGTGAGTTGAGAGCCGAAATGCGCCGTGTTACCTGGCCCAATCGCAAACAGGTGGAAAGCACCACGGCGGTGGTGATTATCTCCGTGTTTTTGTTCGCGGGATATTTTGCCATTGTCGATCGGATTTTCGCTGCCGGCGTCAACCGGATTTTCGGCTATTTCTCGAAATAGGCGGTTATGGAAGACGAAGAGAACGTATCCTTCGACGAGCAGCCGGACGCACCCGAGGAATCCTCGGAGCCCGTGGCGTCCTCTCCCGCCGATCACGACGAACAACCGGCTCCCGCAGCCGAAGCTCCGGCTCCCGCTTACGACGAATCGTCCCCCAAGAAATGGTATATCATCCACACCTATTCGGGATTTGAAAACAAAGTGGCGGAGTCGCTGAAGACGCGCTCGGAAGCCTTCGGGTTTGCGGATAAGATCGGGCAGGTCCTGATCCCCACCGAGGAAGTGGTCGAGCTGCGCAATGGCAAGAAAGTCACCAGCAAGCGCCTGGTCTATCCCGGGTATGTGCTGGTGGAAATGGAAATGAACGACGCGCTCTGGCACGAAGTCAAGAACACGCCGCGCGTTACTGGATTCGTCGGCGGCGGAACGGTGCCCGTGCCGTTGAGCGCCGATGAAGTGAATTCGATTTTGTACCGCCAGGCGTCCTCCGCCGAGCGGCCGCGCCCGAAGATGACGTTCGAAAAGAACGATTCGGTGCGCATTATCGACGGCCCGTTCGCGAACTTCTCGGGCAAGGTGGACGAGGTCAATCCCGAGCGTGGGACGTTGCGCGTGATGGTCACGATTTTCGGCCGCGCCACGCCGGTGGAGTTGGAATTCCTGCAGGTGGAAAAGGTTTAGTTTGGTATGGCAAAGAAAATTACCGCGAACGTAAAGTTGCAGATTCCCGCCGGCAAGGCGACGCCGGCGCCCCCGGTGGGCACGGCGTTGGGCCCGCAGGGCGTCAACATCATGGATTTTTGCAAGGCTTTCAACGCCAAGACTTCCGGCAAAGACCAGGAAGGCCTGATCATCCCGGTGGTCATCACGATCTTTTCGGATCGGTCGTTCACCTTCATCACGAAGACGCCGCCCGTGCCGGTGCTGATCAAGCGCGCAGTCAACCTTGCGAAGGGCTCGCCCGAGCCTCACAAGACCAAAGTCGGCAAAATCACCCAGGCACAGGTGGAAGAGATCGCCAAAATCAAGATGCCCGATCTGAATTGCTTCGATCTCGATGCCGCCAAGCGCTCGGTGGCGGGCACTGCGCGCAGTATGGGCGTCGACGTAGTGTAAGATAAGAATTACCACCAAACGTGCGGATGTGGCGGAATTGGCAGACGCGCATGGTTCAGGTCCATGTACTCGCAAGGGTGTGGAGGTTCAAGTCCTCTCATCCGCACCAAAGTTTTCAGTAGTTTACAAAATCCATCAGACCTCCCCGAATCCGGTTTTGTGACGTCGTTTGTGACATAACCTGATTTAACGCTCCCCATCTGCGGTTGGTCTGTTCAGGAAACGGCGGGCTGGAACTGCCATCTAACCACGGCGCCGGCAGCTGCCCGATCTCTTCGATTCTGACCGCGTGAGCCGGTAGGATTTGGCAGACGTGGCCGGACGTAGAGAAATTGCCGCGATCGCGTCGTCCTACACGCGCCGGTCTGCCTCCAGGACCGCGGCTATCATGCGGGACCTCGCTAACGTTCGAATCCTACCAGCCCCGACGAAAAGCTCCTCGTTGAGGTGCTCCTGATTAAAATCCACTCGCCTAGAGTACTGTCGATTGCGTGACAGACAAGTGATTCGAGTCCGGAGCTCCAGGTGTCCGCAGTATCCCCGGCACGACCGTTTATCCTGAATGTTCATGGACAAGAGCCGGCGGTCTATCACAGCCGGAAATTTCCACGTCGCAATCATGGCTTGGACATGGCAATGAAGACCCCATCCCTCAAACGGCGCCGCGCCGTGCGCCCTCCTGCCGGCGCGAGCCGCTGGCTGAAACTCGCGTTCGCAATGGCGGCATTCGCCGCCGTCGGCGCCGGCGCTCTCATGGCGGAGTACACCGTTTCGCTTCGCTCGCCTGTGCGCGTACATTGGCAGTGGCCCGTGGTCATCGCACGCCGCATGTACGACCAGGAAACCAGCGAAGCGCAGGCCGACCAGTCCGGCCGCCGGCTCACCGCCTTCCAGCAGTATGCATGCAACAAGTTCGGAGAGGCGTGCCGGGTCGCTCTCGCCGTGCAGCGCGCCGAGAATCCCCGCGGGGAGTGCGAGATCTACCACTACAATTCCGACGGCACGCTCGATTGGGGTTATTTCCAGATCAACACCGTGCACCTGAAGCGCAAAGGAGTGAACCTCCGCGGGCTGCTGGATTGCAAAGCCAATATCGACTTCGCCTACCAGCTCTACAGCGAGCGCGGCTTTGAGCCCTGGACCACCTTTCGCGATGGCACCTACCGGCAGTTTCTGCGAAGTTTCTAGGCCGATCTCCGCCGCCACAGCAACAGGTACACCGCGGCCAGAACCGCATAATTGAGCGCCAACAGCCACGGTGTTTCCCAGCGCTTTCCATCCACACGCACCGACGACAGCGGCCAGAGAAATTTGATGGCGAACATGCCGCTATGGGTGAAAACATCGATCAGAACATGCAGCCCCCATCCGAGCATCTCCAGCACCGGCCGCCGCATGAACAGCCAGACGGCCCCGAAACAAATCGCGAAGATCAACGCGCTGTGGGAAGCATTGTAGACGTTCCATACCCAATCGAAGCGCGGCCCGGTGCCATCCGGCAGCAGCGATTTGGACGCTCCGGTCACATATCGCCCGATCCGGATGCACGCCGGCACGGTAAACGAGACCAGATCGGGAGCCACTCCCCAAGCCGCGATCCATCCCAGGTGTACCGGGCGTTTGAGCGATTCACGAATGCCGATTCCCGCCGCCACGCTCCAAAGTGCGTGAGCCACTATGTCCATATGCCCTCGGTTATTGCGTCTTCAATTGCAGAGCGAAGACTTCTTCGCTGCCGCGATCGAGAACCAGAACCGGCTCATCCGCCGGTGTCAACGACAACGAAAAACTGTAAAAGCCGGCGAGGCGCACATCGCGCAAATCCAGTACCGGCTGACATTGCCGGCCGTTCAGCGGAATCCGCATCACCGCGGGATTTTTCGACCCCTGAATGTGATAGATGAATTGTCCGTCGTGCGACCAGTAAGGGAAACTCAGGAAACTGCCCGTCTCGATATCGTGCCATGTGCCGGTGGAAAAATCGAACAGCCCGAGTCGGGATGCGTCCACGCTCAACGCCGCGAGATACCGTCCATCGGGCGACCAGCGCGGCGAAAAGTAATTCTCCGATCCCGGGATGTCGGTAATCCGGTGCGACTCCAGATCCACGATATGAATATTTGGTCCCGCACGGCGGCCCGCCGTGGCGGAGGTGCCCCCATAACAGATTCGTTTCCCGTCGGGCGACCAGTTCGGGTCCATTACCGCTTCGTTCGGCAGGGCCAATTCCTCCGGCCGGCCGCCCGCGAACGAAACAATATAAATGCGCGGCAACTTTCCGGGAGCCACCATGCCATACGCGATCCTGGCTCCGTCCGGCGACCAGCGCGGGACCAAGGCGTACGAATACGGCGCCGGTTGCGTGAGTTGAACCCGTTCGCCGTAGTCGACCCGGCTTCGCCACAGTACTCCGTCGGGGAACGTGACATACGCGATCCACCGGCCGCTTTTCGAAAAGGTCACGAAGTCGGCCGAAATTCCCTGGAGCAGCGGGACAAAGCTGTTTCTCCATTTGTCATAGCGGATCGCCTCTCCGCGCGGGGTATATCCTCCCGCGAACAGCCGGGTGCCGTCTTTGGAAGGCAATGGCGCGGCGAATGCCGTGGCGCCGGCCGTCAGTTGCACGGCGTGCGGAGCGCCGCGGCCGATTCCACGCGCCTCCGGCAGGATCCAGATCTGTCCGAGCTGCGAAAAAACGAAATTGCGGCTGTCGGGAGTCCAACGCCCACAGCAGGCATTTGACGGACCATGGCTGGGGAAAACCAGATGCGTGTTTTTGCCTTCCGAAGTCACCTCCCAGATCGCCTCCGAGTGATGCGCTTCGTCGGCCAGCGTGAAGCGTATCCTCTTTCCGTCCGGCGCCCAGGCCGGCGCCGTGACAGCCCCGGGAACTTCGCATAGCTTGCGCACGCCGCTGCCGTCTTTTTTCGCCAGAAACAGTTCGCCGCCCTTCGAATATGCGATCTGCTGCCCGTCCGGAGACCAGGCGCCGGACGATCCTTCCAGATTGCCCAGACGATACGGCGGCGCGCCCAGAACCGGCACGATCCACAACAATTGCCGGTCATAGGAGCTGATCTCCGCGGCCAACAGAGAGGTGCCGTCCGGCGAAACGTCGAGGAGCGCGAATTCAGGCGACATCATCGGAAGCCGGGACGGTTCGCCGCCGTTCACGGTCATCTCCGCGGTCCAGTGTGCCGCTCCCGAGCTCTCGTTCAGGTACAGGCGGACGCCGTCGGTGGCCACTAGCTGTTTCATTACACCGTCGTTGGTGAGCTGCTTATATTGGACGATTTCCGGGGGCTTTGGCGGACGGAGCAGGATCCAGCCCGCCACGCCCAATGACACCGCCGCCGCGAAGGCCAGCAGCCACCGGCGGAGGGTCTTCGAGGATTTCGCCAGCGGCCGGCGATCCGGCAAGGAACCGCGCTTGAGGCGCATCAGATCGCTGCGCAGCTCCGCCGCCGATTGAAACCGCAGTTCGCGATCCTTTTCCAGCGCCTTGGCGACAATCCGCTCCAGTTCCGGGGGCGCCTGCGGATTCCAATCCCGCATCGGCTTCGGCTGCTCCGCGACGATTTGATGGAGCGTCGCGATGCCCGAGTCTCCCCCGAACGGGCGATGTCCGGCCGCCGCCTCGTACAGCACGATGCCCAGGCTGAAAAGGTCGCTGCGCGCGTCCACTTCTTCTCCCCGCGCCTGCTCCGGGGACATATACGCCACGGTCCCGACGGCGATGCCGGGGTTCGTCAGCGAGGTTCCCGCCGCCGGGCTTTGGGGATCCTTCGGCTGCGGTTTCGCCAGGCCGAAATCGAGAACTTTCGCCTGTCCCGCCGGCGTTACCAGAATATTCGTCGGCTTGATATCGCGATGAATGATTCCCTTGCCGTGCGCCGCCGCGAGTGCATCGGCAATCTGAATTCCCAGGTCGATCACGGCCGAAGACTCGAGTGGCCCGGTCTCGATCGCTTCGCGCAGCGTCCGGCCTTCCAGGTACTCCAGCACCATGAAGGGAGCGCCCTCGTGCCAGCCTACGTCGTGCACGATGCAGATGTTGGGATGATTCAGCGCCGACGCGGCGCGCGCCTCGCGGCGGAACCGTTCCAGCGCATTCTCCTGCGCCGGCGATCCCAGCGGAGAACTGGCGGCGCCGCCCAGTTCCCGCCGCAGGAATTTAAGCGCCACCGGGCGGCCCAGAAGGGTATCTTCGGCCTTATATACCACCCCCATGCCGCCTCTTCCCAACTCCGCCACAATCCGGTAATGGGAAATGGTCTCGCCCACCAGTTCTTTCTCCGCGCTGGACTGTGTCTGGGTGGTGACCACCTGTTCCAACACTCCCGAGACCGCCTGCAACGCGGGAGTCTCCAGGAATCGATCCTCCTCCCGATCGTTTGCGAGCAGCGACTCGACCTCGCGTTTTAGATTGCCGTCCGCGCCGCACGCGCTGATCAGAAACGCCGTCCGCTCTTCCGCACGCAGCTCGCGCGCCGCGTGGTACAGACGTTCGATCTGCGACCACCGTTTAGACACCATAGCTTTTCTCCGCGCTCAGTTCGCGCCGCAGCCAGCTCTTGGCGAATCTCCAGTCCCGCTGCACGGTTTCTTCGGAGACTTTGAGCACCGCGGCCGTCTCCTGGATGTTGAGTCCGCCGAAGAAGCGCAGCTCCACTACCCGCGCCTTCCGCGCATCGCAGTCTGCCAATGCCGACAGGGCGTCGTCGAGCGCTACCAGCGCCGCGTCGGGTTCGCGCGCGCCCACAAAGGCATCTTCCAATCCCACCAGGTGCGCCCCGCCGCCGCGTTTGAACATGTTGTGCGAGCGCGCCCAATCTACCAGGATGCGCCGCATCACGCGCGCGCAAACGGCGTAGAAGTGAGCGCGATTCTGCCAATCGGCATGTACCGAATCCACTAACTCCAGATAGGCCTCATTTACCAGCGCGGTGGTCTGTAAGGTATGGCCGGAGCGTTCGTGGGCCATGTGGCGGCGCGCGAGGCGATGAAGCTCATCGTAGACGAGAGGCGTCAGCCGGTCGAGCGCCTGCGGCTCGCCTTCACTCCAGGCGTGTAAGAGCTGAGTTACCTGGTGCGACAACGGCTCCATTGATTTAGCCTTTACAGACCTATTTATATAAAAATACCGCAGATCCCGGTAAAAGGTTTCATCGGAGTTGGATCGCGCGGGATTTTGCGGCCGGGCGGGGGTTCGGATGACCGATTTACGCGTGATGAAGTGAATGCCACCGCGAAGATGGCAGACGACAAAATAGGGGCATTACGCTGCGAAACGGCCATCCACGGAATCCGTCAGCGCCTGCCCGCACCCATTGATAAAATACCGGGCAATGAGACTCACGATCGCTCTGTCGCTTCTGTGCGTCCCCGTCCTCGCCGCTGCGGACTGGAAGGTGGCTGACACGCCGCTTACGACCCCCTGGACCTCGCAGGTGAATCCTACTCACGCCTTGCCCGAATATCCCCGCCCGCAAATGGTCCGCAAAGACTGGATCAACCTGAACGGGCTGTGGGACTATGCCATCCGGCCGCGTGAAACGCAGGTGAAGGATTGGGACGGTCACATCCTGGTGCCGTTTCCGCTCGAATCCGCGCTTTCCGGTGTGAAGAAGGCGCTCGCTCCCGACCAACTGCTGTGGTACCACCGCTCGTTCGTCGCGCCTAACCTCAGAGGCAAGCGCCTGCTGCTGCACTTCGGCGCCGCCGATTGGCAAACCGAGGTGTGGATCAACGGCAAGTCCGTAGGCAAGCACGAGGGCGGCTACGATCCCTTCACGTTCGATATCACGCCCGCGCTCAAAAGCGGCAAGCAAAACCAGGAGATCGTTGTATCCGTCTGGGATCCCACCGACAGCGGCGGGCAACCACGCGGCAAGCAGGTGCTCCATCCCAACAGCATTTGGTACACCGCTGTTTCCGGAATCTGGCAGACGGTATGGCTGGAACCGGTTCCCGAGCATTACGTCTCGGAACTCACCATGACTCCGGACATCGACGGCAACCGGCTCCATCTGACGGTGCATTCGCCCTCTTCCGGCGAGTACGGTGTCCGGATTGCCCTTGCCGGACAGACGGTGGGACAGGCAACCGGGCAGCTCAACACGCCATCCGAGGTGCTGCTCAGCGACATTGAGCCCTGGACGCCCGATACCCCAACGCTCTACGACGTCGAGATCTCGCTTCCCGAAGGGGACCGCGTCGCCAGCTATTTCGGCATGCGGAAAGTGGAAATTCGCAAAGATTCCGCCGGGTTCAATCGCATCTTTCTGAACGGCGCTCCCTTGTTTACGATCGGCCCCCTGGATCAGGGCTGGTGGCCGGACGGGCTGTACACCGCGCCCACCGACGCCGCCCTGCGCTCCGACATCGAAACCCTCAAGCGAATGGGGTTCAACATGTGCCGCAAGCATGTGAAAGTCGAGCCGGCGCGATATTACTACTGGTGCGACAAGCTCGGCTTCCTCATCTGGCAAGATATGCCCAGCGCGATGCCGAAAGACCACCCCGCGGTGAAACGCAATGGCGGCGCCGACCTGCCTTTCACCACCGCCGAAGATGCCGATTACCGCCGCGAGCTGGAAGCCGAGATCCACAATCTGCACAATGTCACGAGCATCGTCGCGTGGGTGCCGTTCAACGAGGGTTGGGGCCAACACGACACCAACGCCATCCTGCGATGGGCGAAATCGCTCGATGGCTCGCGTCTCGTGGACGGTCCCAGCGGGTGGGAAGACCGAGGCTATGGCGACATGAAGGACATGCACGATTATCCCGGCCCCGCGATGTATCCCGTAATGGACGATCGGGCTTCCGTCCTCGGCGAATTCGGCGGACTCGGGCTGCCCATCGAGGGGCACCTGTGGTGGAACCAGCGCAACTGGGGCTATCGCACGTTCGCCGACACCACCGCGCTCGAGGCCGGCTATGAAGCTCTCATGCAGAAGTTGGAAGGCCTGGTGCGCCAAGGCCTCGCCGCCGCCGTCTATACCCAGACCACCGACGTGGAAGGCGAAGTCAACGGCCTCATGACCTACGACCGCAAAGTCATCAAATACGACGTCGATAAATTAGCACAATGGCACAAGCGCCTGATCGCGGAAGGCTCGGGCAAGGGGACTAAATGAGCGCCGCCTGAAGGGCGCGGAAGATTCCTTAAACGCAAGGCCAAAGCTCCCCGTGGCCGCGGCGCTGGACGCGTGGGCGGGGTCTCAATTATCCACCGGCTTTTCTTCGATGTGATCGATCACCAGCACCTGCACCGGACGCTTCTGCTGTTCGAGTTTCAGCCCGAGCTGTTTGGAAATGGCATCCGGCAGCGACAGAGCGCCCGAGGGATCCGACGCGCCTTGAAGGCTGGGGCCTGCGCTGGCAGCTCCGCCGCCATCGCCCCTGCCGCCTCCCCGGAATTCACCCGCACCGCTGAAATTCAGTGTGAAGGTCCAGCCGCCTTCGAGCCCCGTAGCGTCCAGGACATCGTTGTGAACGTATCCTGGCGCGATTTCCTGGAGCAGCTTCGCGAACTGCGCCATGGTCATATTCTGGCATGAGACGTAACGGCCCAAGGCGGGATTGGAGCTGCGCGTTTCCTTCTGGTCTCCCAGGGCGCCGTTGACCCACTTCGTGCGCGTCGCGGGGTCGGCCTTGAGCATCTTGGGCTTTACGGCCAAGAGCGTAAACGCGTTCATTGGCCGCTCTTCCATGTGGACTTGCAGCTTGAACCGCTCGATCAGTAAATTCCTGAGCATGGGCACGAGCGCGTCGAGATTGACGGGGAACTGTTTGTTGGATCTCGGCGTCAAGTCGCCCAGCGCCACGCCGGCCGGGGCCTTGGCGATAATGTCATAACGCGCCGTGTTGAGCCACTTGGGCGCGTTCACCAGAGCGCTGTCGTCGTTCGGATTGAAGTCCCAGGCAATCAGCACCAGGGTTTTCAGATCCATCCCGGGCAGAAGCACGCGTCCGTTCTTGATTTCGGGCATCACGTTGCCGTCGCGCTTGGAATCGCTCGGTTTGATCTCGGCGGCGTCGAACTCGGTCGGGATCGGAGGAAACGCCTTCTGTGCATCGGGAGGGTCCGCCGAGGGTGTTTCGTTGGCGCTGTCCACTGAAATCACGGGCATCGGCGCGGTGGAAAGCTCCAGTTTCAGGCCGAGCTGCTTCTCCATGGCGTCAAAGATCGGAATGGTCTCGCCCTCGACCTTGATATTCGCCGGAACTTTCGGGGTGTAACGGAAAGTGAAATCGTACGAACCTTTGAGTCCGGTCTGATCGACCACCGGCTTGTTTTCGAAATACCCGTTGGCGCCGGGAGCATTGGCGACGGTCTCCGCCAGATTGGCCATGGTCGTACCCTGGCAGGTATACGCCAGCGTGGGAAGCTTGATGGCCGGCCGGCCCTCGCCAGGCGCCGGCGGAGGGCCGGGAGGCGGCATGTTCTCGATTTTGAAGTTACATCCGGAGCCGCCCGACGACTCCTGCAGTTTCGGACTCGCGCCCGCCTTCAAGACATACGCCGTCATCGGCTTGCTGTCCTTGTGTAGCACCAGCCCGAACCGCGCGGCCAGCAGCGATTGCAGCATCAGGCGCCGCGCCTCCGCCGTCGAATTCGGCGGCGCCATGGCGAGCACATCGTAGCGATCGTACTCGAGCCAACTGGGACCGCCATACACGAGCTCCGGGTCGACGTTATACGCGGCATGAATCAAGTCGACCATGGTGGCGTAGTGGATCTCGTACCGCCCATCGCCGAAAAACGGTCCTTTGGTGGCCGGCAGGGCGGTGCGCGGGCTGGGATGCACGGACGCGACGATAAAGTGAGCCGCGGTGCCGGATTGAGCGACCGCCGCGCCGCAAAGCAGTAGCGATGAAATCAGTCCCCTCATAATTCAACCTCCAAACCACCCGTAGCCGGGCCGCGACCGCGTGGGAGCGCCGCTTTTAATTCACCAGCATCACGTGATCTTTCCAGAAGTTCACCTTCTGGCCGGTGGGATCTACCACCGTCACCTGGCAATCGTATTTTCCGGGCGGCAATTTATTGAGCGCCACGCTGAACCGCATGGATACCGCCTTGGATTTCGGATCCATGCCATCCTTGACGCTCAGAGGCGGTGTTTCGAAGGCCTTGTTCTGCCCGCGATAGAACGTGACGTACGCTACCAGCGGGCGCTGCGTCTCCGCGCCTTTCTCGTACGCCTGTAGAAACACGTAAAGATCCTTGTTCCGGTTAAACACGTTGTTGATACTGGGCATCAGCTTGATGCCGTCGAGAATCATGGGATTTACCGACGGCCCTTTATCCTGGTTTTTCGACGTGTACAACGCGTCGGCCTTATTGATGAGCTGGCTGCCGAACACCACCGAACTCATCGGGACCTTAGTCAGTTCTTTATTCAGGTTGGGAATGGTGAAGTTCTTGATGTAAGTGCCGATGCGGCCCGTCTCGTCGTCGCGGGCCAGCACTTTGATGACGTACTTGCCCGGCAGCAGAACCAGGTTGGTGTCCCACTCGATGGGCATGTGCTGGAGTTGTTGTGCCGTCTCCCCGGAGATTTTCTGATCCACGTGATCGCGAATGTTTCCGACGGTCGAGCCGTACTCATCCTTCACTTCGCCGACGAGGTCGATGGTGGTCCGCTCGGCGCCGCCTTTGCGTGCCAGTGCCAACTCGCTGCCTGGAATCTTCATGGCAATTCCCGTGAAGTACTCGGCGGAATTCAACTGGAAGTAGTTCACCTGCAGGGAAAGATCGATCTCGGTCATGGGATCGCCCATCATCAGCGCGTCCTGCAACTGGCGGTCCTTGTCCGAAGAGGTGAATTTCTCCCAGGTCTTATTCGCAAAGTAAACCTGCCGGTAGTCCAGCTTAGCCGTGGCGTCCTCTTTGAGCGAGATCTTGATGCGCCGCATTTTGCCATCGAGCTTGCTGTTGGTGGTGTTGTAGCCGATCAGGTAGTAGTCGGAAACCGAGGCTTCCGCCTGCTCGACGCCCGTAGAAAGATCGTTGTTGTCGAGCAGCGCCTTGCCGCCGGTATCGGTGGCGAGCGCGTACATGGTATCCTGCGATGCCTGGAAACGGTTGGTCTGCGCCAGCATGCCGCCGCCGTTGGCCAGCGCCGCGCCGCCGGGCGAACCCTGCGTGGCGTTGCCCATTGGCGCGAGGGCCACCAGACCGCGGGCGTCGATGCTGTAAATCACCGTGTTGGCGCGGATGGCAGCATTGGTGGTTGCCTGGAATTGGGCCTGGTTGTCGATGCCGCTCAGTTGTAAACCGCTGGCGAAGTAAATCAGCACCTTCTTCTCGTTGAGCGAGCTCAACATTTTGAGCGCGGTTTGCAGAGCGGCAAGCTGCCGGTTGGTGTTGAACAGATTGAACTCGCTGTCGTCTTCGCCGAAGGCTGACCCGGTGTCGGCGGCATCGGCATCGCTGTTCACGTCATCCAAGCCTTCGTCCGCGATGGCCATTTTAT
>Ga0335072_10012131_pt1 | contig 12310 bp, 5 predicted proteins | sample Lox_Sample_21_FD_206725 | JGI IMG/M metagenome (GOLD analysis project Ga0335072, IMG submission 206725) | Soil microbial communities from Loxahatchee National Wildlife Refuge, Florida, United States - Lox_Sample_2.1 | ecosystem: Environmental > Terrestrial > Soil > Wetlands | place: USA: Florida...
CAATTATTATAATGGTTCTACAGCCCAATGGGAACAGATATCGAACGGAGAAACCGTTCTCCTTAGCCTTTCGGATGACAATGAACAACAGGAACCTGGCTTTATAGGATTTGATGTCATTGCCACGAGCCAGGCTCAAAACAACGATTCGATTAATCTGACCTTGACCACCTCCGCGGCGACTCCAGGAGGCGGTCAGGAGCAATTGGGCACCGACAGCTCGCTCTTTACCTACAATCCTGTTCAACCCGATTTCTCGATGCCAATCGACGAAGCTTCCGGCGCGCGCTACCGGAAGATCGCGCTTAACGGGCAGCCGATGCCGGACGAAAAACCGCAGCAATCGGCCGAGAGCGACCAGGAAAAGGAGGAAACCTACGTCGATGCGCTGACGCTCGGCCTGCATCACAGCACGACCGACGCCTACATGCCGGTTTCGGGCAGCGATTTCTCGCTGTCGGCGCGGCGCGATTTCCGCTCCCAGGTTTGGAACAACCGCAGCGGCCTGCGCCCCCACGAGCAGCCCGATCTGCCGTTCGGCATGGGCTGGAGCAGCAATCTCGCCCCGAACATCAAGTTCAGCTACAACAACGATCCCAGCAGCACCACGCCGCCGGAAGCCGTCGTCACCGACGAGACCGGCGCGGTGCACACGTTCTTTATTTGGTACGACACCAACGGCACTCCGCAATTTTTCCCGATGCCCACGGCCAAAAACGAGGCGCAGGTTCCCAATCTCGAATCGTTGACGGCCAACGCCTCGACTTACGTCTTCACGCGCAAGTACGGGGCGACGCTGACTTACCAAATCACCCCGCTGGTCCAGCCTATTGAAAATGACCGCTTGACCGGGAGCCAATACACCACGACCTATCAGTATGCCCAATTGGTGAAGGCGGTGGACCGGCTTGGCAACACGATCAACTATCAATACCAGGGCGCCTCGAGCAATACGAACCTGATTCCGTCCACCATCACGGTGGCCAACCAGCCGGGACTCAAGCTTTCCATCGAGCAGGAGCCGGTATCGAGCCTGATCTCCACCACCAACACCCAAAGCGTGGTCACGGCGATCTGGGACGCCAACGGCAACGAGACGCAGTATGGCTATCAACCCGCGCCGGGGGATTCCGACACGGTGGTTCTGACCAGCGTGACAGCGCCGGGCGGCGCGGTGACCCACTATTATTATGGAGCTAACGGCCAGGCTGTGACCGAACCGGACCAAACGCCGGGCGCGCTGGTCAACAATTACCTGCACGTCGATCTTGCTTCGATCGCCGATCCGTTGGGGAACGAATACCAATTCACCTACAACCTCGATCACAGCAAGCTCAACTACATGAACAATCCGTCGGTCTATACCGGCTATTACAAGGAAACCGGCCTGCCGCAAAACATCGCTACGGTGACGATGCCGGACAATACCAATTCCAATCGCGATGTCGCCACCTTCACGAATAACTCGTCGGTCTGGCTGCAAAATGGATCGGGCTCGCCTCCGAGCCTGGTGATGGGCGGCAAGCGCCAGAATACCGTAACCGACGCGACCGGCTATACGCGCACCTACACCTTCAGCAACGCCGATGTGGTTCCGCTGCCGTCGTTCCCGCAGCCCGCCGACAACGTTTGCGAGTCGAAGATCGTCGCCTATCAGACAATGACCATCGCGTATCCCGGTTTCGGCTCGGAAACGTTCCAGTTTGACATCAACGCGGGCATGGCGCTCAAGCAGATCACCGACCTCAGCGGCAACACGACGACCTTTGCCCACACCGACGCCTGGAGCGCGCCCGCCAACTACGCGCAAATCATCTCCGGTGCCACCCTCAACGGCTTTTACGATGATCCGACGAGCCAAACCAACGCGCTGGGCGGGACAAAATATTTCACCTATCAGGCGGGCGACCGGATCATGCAGTCGGTGACCGATGAAAACGGCAATAAAACCGTTTACGGCATCGACGGGCTGGGCCGCCGCACCAGTGAAAGTATCTATAATCTCAGCGGCACTAAAGTCCAGGAGACCGACTTTGCCTATGGCAATTCGGCCTATCCCGGATTCATCACGCAAAAGACGGTCGACTTCCTCCATACCAGCACCGACCCATCGTCGTGGGGCGGCAATCTCGTCACCCAATATGTGCCCGATGCCAACGGCCGGGTGGCGCAGGAAATCACCGATCCGGGCGGGCTCAATCTGGTCACCTCCTACACCTACGACGCCAACGGGAACAAGCTGAGCGCGACCGACCCGAACGGGCACACCGCCTGGTTCGGTTACGATGCGCGCAACCGGCTGGTCACGGTGACCAACGCCGACGGCTCGCAGAAGCAGATGGTATACGACGCGCGCGGCAACAAGACCGCGGACTACGACGAAATGGGCTTCGAGACCCAATATCAATACGACGCGCTCAACCGCCTCGTCACGCAGACCCGGCGCATGAACGGCGACGGCGGCGATCTGGTCACCTCCTACACCTACAACAACGCCAACTCAAAGCTCACCATCACCGATCCCAACAACTTCACGACGAGCAACACCTACGACAACCTGCAACGCGTCACCAGCATTATCGATCCGCTCAACCACACGACCAGCTTCAGTTACGGGGCCAACTCGGGCGGCAACGGCTTCGACAGTTCCAGCTTCAAGCCGACGCTGACGACCGATCCGAATGGCTACACGACGAGTAACACCTACGACGCGCTCTACCGGCCCCTGTCCAGGATAGTCGAATACAGCAAGACGCCCGTGCTGACCTCGACAACCTCGACCGGGTATGACGCGGTGGGCAATCCCACCTCGGTCACCGATCCGCTGGGCCACCAGACCCAGGTCGCCTTCGACGCGTTGAACCGCCCCACCGACGTCACCAATCCGGATGGCACCACCAGCCATACCTCCTACACCTCGACCGGATTTAAGTGGAAAACCGTCGACGAGAATACGCACGCCACGCAGATGCAGTACGACAACGCCGGCCGCGTGGTGCAGGTTTCGAGCCCGCCGGTGAACGACGGCCATGGCAACACGGTGCCGGCGATCACAACCAACACGTATGACGGAGCGGGCAACCTGATCGCGACGGTCAATCCGCTGGGCAACGATCCCGGTTACAGCGACGGGCAGAGCCACGAGTGGGATTACGTCTACGACGCGCGCAACCGCAAAATCCAGGAACTCGAGCCGCCGGTGCTCGACAAGGATCCCCTCAGCCCCACCCACAACACGATGACGCGGCCCACGCTAAGCTGGCAGTACGACGCGGCGGGGCGGCTGACGGCCGCCATCGACGCGCGGGGCAAGGAAACCGACACATTCTACGATCCGGCCAACCGCGTCACCGAGGTCGAAGCCCCGGCGGTTCCGGTCAATGGCGGAAGCAGCCAGCGGCCCGTCACGCTGACCGGCTATGACCACAACGGCAACGTCGTGACCGTGACCGATCCGAATGGCTACACGACGAGCAACGCCTATGACGGGATGAACCGGCTGTTGACCACCGCCGACGCCCTCAACATCACCACGAGCAACACCTACGACCCGGTGGGCAACAAGCTTTCGGTAACCGACGGCAACCACCACACCACCAGCTTCTCCTACGACGGGATGAACCGGCTGCTCACCACCGCCGACGCGGCGAACCATGTGACGACGCTGCGTTACGACGCGCTCAACAAAACCCAGCGGATCGACGCCCTCAACCAAACCACAAGCTATCTCTACGACACGCGCAACCGGCTGGCCAATGTCATTTACGCCTCCAGCGCCGCGGCCAACTCGCAGCGCAATTACGCCTACGACAACGTGGGCAATCTCCTCTCGGTGACGGAGCCGTCGCAGACGGCGGCCAATGTCGGCTACACCTATGACGCGCTCAACCGGGTCGTAACGGAAACCTCGCAGGGGGTGACGCACGCCTACACGCTCGACCTGGCGGGCAACCGGATTCAAACCGAATATGGCCTCACGAACCGGACCATCGCCAGCGGATACGATGCGCTCAACCGGCTGAGCACGATGACCGAGTCGAGCCGCACCACCTCTTACGGTTACGATCTCAACGGCAATATCGTCGCCAAAACGCTGCCCAACGGCGACACCGAGACCGGAACCTTCGACGCGCTCAACCGGGACATCACCCTGAGCGCCACAGCCGGCGGCGGAGGCTCGTTGTACAGCTACACCAATTCATACGACTTGACCGGCAACGTCACCGGCGTGGCGGAGACCTATCCCTCCGGCCTCAGCAACCGCACGGTGACCAACACCTACGACAAAATCAACCGGCTCACCGTCGAGGCGGTCACCGGCAGCGCGCCGAACTCGACCACGAGCAACGTCTACGACAACGCCAGCAACCGCACCCAGCAGATCGTGACCGGCAGCGGGGCCGCCACGATCGATTATAATTACAACAGCCTCAACCAGCTCACCAGCTACACCAACGGGACGCGGAGCGTCTCGTTCGGGTACGACAACAACGGCAACCGGACGTCGCGCACCGTCACCGGCGGCAGCGACAACGGCACCGATGCCTACAGCTACGATTTCGAGAACCGGCTCATAGGCCTGGTGAAGGGAACGGCGGGCGGCGCGGGCACCTACGCCTACCAGTACGATTACCGGACGCGGCGGATCGTGCGGGATGAATCGCAGACCCCCGGAGGTTTCGTCACCGATCTCGTCTTCAGCGGCGGGACGAGCGCGCAGGAATACAGCGGCTCGGTCTCGAGCGCGAACCTTCAGGTCGAGTACATACGCGGCAGCGATTACGGCGGCGGAGTCGGCGGCATCCTCTACACGCTCAGGGGCGGATCGCCGAGCTACACCCACGCGAACCGGCGCGGCGACATCGTCGCCAAGACGAGCGCTTCGGGTTCATTGACCTATCAGGCCCAGTACGCGGCGTTCGGCAACCAGACCCAGACCAGCGGTTCCACGTCGGACCGGCAGAAGAGCAATTCGAAAGATACCGACCCGACAAATCTGGTCGATGAGGGGTATCGTTACCGCGATCTCGAAACGGGTGAGTTCATCACCCGCGACCCGGCGGGCATGGTAGATGGGCCGAACGAGTACACTTACGTCAACCAAAATCCCTACACCCATTTTGATCCAGAGGGGTTGATGACGGAGGATCAGTACAAGCAGGACATCGCCAAGAATCAGGGTGAGCTTGATGCCTACGACAAGGAGCATGGAGTACAAAAAAATACTCGAGGACAGACGATAGATTCCCATGGGCGGATTGTTACCGATCCTGCACGGGCCAAGCTCACGAGCCAGATCAGCGCAGATCAGGCGGGCATTCAGCATATTGAGGATCTTGTTAGTGAATTTAATTCCGCCAGCAAACTCGCCGGAGGGCCTCAGATTACGGAATCGCAAAAGGCCACCATTGATGATACCCCGTATAATGCCAAGCTTCAGAACTGGAAACCGGCAACCGAAGGGCAAAACGAATACGGCACTTTGCAGGATTTCCATGATGGCGTCGGAATGTCTGAATTTGCGGTAACGACCGCAGCAACAGGGCTTGCTGGAAAGGCAGTTGCGCCATACATATCCAAAGTCCTGGGAGCGTTCTTCAAGGCTCCAGGAGAGGCGGGAGGAGGAAGTTTACTCAATCTCAACAAGCAACTGGCGAGTGAGCAGCAATCAACAGAGCTCTTGTCAGGGCAAGGTCAACCGATGGCAGGGGCCGGTACGCCGACCGCAATTAGAGATGTTCCACGGTTGCAAGCCCAGTACGGGGGCGATGCAGCAGACTGGGTGAAGATCAGAAGTTCAAACTACAAAGCGGCAGACGGAACTAGCTTCGAGACTCATGCCTATCAAAATGTAAAAACTGGTCAAGTCGTTGAACTAAAAACTAAATTCCAATGACCATCCGATGTTTAAGTAAAACCATTCCGGAAGACATTCGGATGCGGCTAGGATGGGTGGATACCGTAAACCCACACTACCAGTTGACCGTTGGAAAGCACTATGTGGTGTACGGGCTATGCGCCTTAATTCAAGGAATATCTACCAAACTATTATGGAACGTGTTCTATATCGTCGATGATCAAGGACGCCTCACCTATGCCCCTGCCTGTATGTTCGATCTCGAAGACACAAAAACATCGATGCACTGGAAGATAAGAGTGTCGGCGGATAGACTGTCTGTTGGTTGCGACCTGTTGCTAGATGACGATATAAGTAATCGATTGGTAGAGGGAGACAAAGACCTCCAAAGTCAGTTTTTGATAATTAAGGCCAAAATTGACGCGGAAGCGCTGACGCAAGAAAAAACGCCATGATCGTGAAAAAAGACGAGGAGAATTAACGGTCACACACGGCCCCGAATCGCATTTGGGCGTTGCCTGCGTGAGTGGGGTTGCATGGCGGGCGTCGGACAAAAGGCAAAGCCGCCGACCCCGGCGCCCCCCGGAGGCCGGGGTTAATAGGGAAGTAAGCGTCCCGTGTAGCACCACTGGAAAAGGGAGTCATAGGGGCCATAGGATGTATGGCTATGGCGGATACGACTACGGAACATATCTTGCGGGTGGACTGTTTTGGTCGAGTGACGACGACACGGGAGCGGCGGGCGGCGTTGCTGGCGGAATTTGACCGAAGCGGAATGAGCGTTCATCACCCGCGATCCGGCGGGCAATCGCGTCAGGGTATCGCTCAGGTAAGCGAAGGGATCGAGTCCGCGCCGGCGGCAGCCCTCGACGATGGTGTAGAGAATGGCCCTGCGTTGACCCGCAGCGCGCCCGACTCAACGACGAGCGACCTCTATGGACAAAACTCTCTTCGCGGCGCCCCTCAATTATTCGACCGCGCCATGCCGCTGATCCGGTTGAAATTATTGCCCATGGTGGCCAGTTCCGCCTTGATCGCCTTGCGGTAGGCGATCTCGTCGTTGGCCCGCTGCTGGTCGAAGGTGTAGAAATTGTTCGGATTCTGAATCGCATCCATGTCGGTGTCCGCGATGTCGTTCATGTCCGATTGCCATTCCCGCACCGCGTCCATCTTTTGCGAAATATCGGCATCTCCCCCAGTCTGATCGGCAAAATCATTATTGGCCTTCACGATCTTGTCGTCTTCCAGATAAAGCAAATCTTCCGGTTTGTTATCGTTCGGCGCATTCAAATAACAGTCCAAACACCGGTTCCGTTTGTCGAACTGATCCAAAAACAGCGTCTCCGTCTGCAGGCGGTTCCAGTCGTATGGCTCCCACTTCGGCACGTTATCGATCCGCATCCCGAAATAGCGCATCGAATTGGTGATCGCCGAACTGCGGCTGGCAAAGGAAGCTTTGTCCAGACTGTCGGTCACGTCCACCTGGATCGCCTCCGTCACCACCCCGATAACCTTTCCGCTCTTGACATGAAAAATCGGCCCGCCGCTGTTCCCGTGGTAAATCGGATTGTCGATCTCCACCCGTTGCGGCCCGATCCCCAGCACCTTCCCGCCCGTGTTCAGCATCACCTCTCCGCCCTCGCTGTTGCCCGGCGTCACCACCGCGTCGCCCACCTGCACCGTGCCGGGCACATTGGTGGCCAGATCGAGATAGCTGTAGCCATTATCCTTGATCGCAATCATCGCCAGGTCCCGGTCCGTCGCCCCCTTGAAAGAGAGAATCTCCACCTGTGCGCCCGTGTTCGTCGTAATCTGAAGATGCGGATTGTCGGAAATAACGTGGATATTCGTAATGACCGTTGGCCCGTCCGCCGTTTTTACCAGAAATCCCGTTCCCTCGGCGGTATCGCCTTTGATCAGCACCACCGCCGCGGTCTGCGCCTCCGTCAGATTGACCGGTGCGGCGTGCTCGGCGGGTGGTGAGGATGGTGAAGATGTTGAAGTCGTTGGCGGTGAAGGCGTCGGCATGTTCTGCGGAGAATTGGTTCCGTCCGAAGATGAAGCGTTCTTTTCGGGAGCCTTGGCCAACATCGAATCAATGGTGTTGATGGCATGGGTAATATCGTCATTCAGTTTGGCTTGATCTTCGTTCTTCGTGTCGGTCAAGGCCGCTTTCACATAATCAGCCGCCTCTTTTTTCTCTCGAGCTCTTGGGGCCAATCTTTTTGATCGATCTTTTGCAATGCTTCGGTGAGTAATTTGGTCATGTGATCGTAATCCGGAGCGGAATGCGAGTTTTCCTCTTGGGCTGCTTTCAGCAACTGCTTTGCGAATCCGAGAGTGGCTCGGGCGGGCAAAGAAAAACTCAGGAAAGCGCCCACGGTCACGGCGGCCGTCAAAACAAAAACGCGTTTGGATTTCATGCTGGGATAAGCAGAGAGTTTAAAGGAGATTGCCTCTCCGCGCGATACCATTTGTCGTCCATTTGCCACCGCGAATCATCTATTTCTCCACGCCAGGCTGCCCAGCCGGTCGACATTCTCGGCAATGAGCGCGAGCTCTCTCTTCAGCGCCTGCCGGTATTGAATCTCAAACGTCGTCCGCTGCTGATCGAACGAATAGAAATTATTCGGATTCTGAATCGCCTCCATATCGGCGTCGGTCAAACTGTTCAAACTATCCAAAAGCTCAGTGAGCGCCTGCCGCCGTTGCGAGCCGTCCGCGCCCGTCGCCTCCTGCGTGCAATTAGCGACAGCCTCCCTAAGCTTGTCATCGGTGAGATAAAGCATGGCGGTATTGCCGCGCCTGCTATCGGGCGTATTCAGAAAAGAATCCAGGCACTGGCTCCGCTTGTGGAATTGATCCAGAAACAACGTCTCCGTCTGGAAACGGTTCCAGTCGTAAGTTTCCCACTTCGGCACATTATCCAGCCGCAGGCCAAAATAGCGCATGGAATTGATGATCGCCGAATTGCGGCTCTCAAACGACGTCTTGTCCAGCGCGTCGGTCATCATCACCGGCATCCCCATCGCCACCACTCCCACCACCTTGTTGCTTTTCACATGAAACACCGGCCCGCCGCTGTTGCCATGGTAAATCGGATTATCGATCTCCACCCGTTGCGGCCCGATCCCCAGCACCTTCCCGCCCGTGTTCAGCATCACTTCTCCGCCCTCGCTGTTGCCCGGCGTCACCACCTCGTCGCCCGGCTGCGCCGTGTTGCCCACATCGGTGGCCAGATCGAGATAATTGTAGTGGTCATCCTTGATCGCGATCATCGCCAAATCGCGATCCGTCGCCCCCTTATAGGAAAGAGGCGTGATTTGCGCCCCCGTGCTGGTCGTGATCTTTAAATGCGGATTGTCCGAAATCACATGAATATTCGTCACCACCTCCGGCCCGTCCGCTGTTTTCACCAGAAAACCCGTGCCTTCCCCGTTATCGCCCTTGATCAGCACCACCGCCGCCGTCTCCGCCTCCGGCAAAGTCACCGGCGCGGCATGCTGGGCTGGCGGTGGTGGCGTTGCCGTTCCAAAATCATTGTTGCCGCCTGAATCGTCGCCGGAGCCGGACGGAGGCGGCATTTTCCTGTCGGGCGGAATCTTGCCTAAATCTATATACAACTCCGTGATGGTATCGGTGATATCTTCGGTCACCCTGGCCCTGTCCCCGTTCTTCAAATCGGAAATGGCCGCTGTGACATAAGCCAGCGCCTTCGTTTTCGCATCGAGACGGCCCCATTCGTTATCCGGTTTGTTGGCGATCAGAAACGCGGTCCGGTTGAGCAAATCGGCCAATTTCGTGTCGTCGGGGGAAATGCTCGAATTCTCCTGCTGCGCCTGAGCCAGCAATTTGAGAGACATCGCGACATAGGGCTTGGCCGGCGCCCAAGAGCCGGAAAAGACGGCCATGATTGCAACTGATAGGAGAACAAAAAGGCGGTTGGCCTTCATGCGCGATGAATGCTTCGCTTACACATTTTTTCGGTACGCCTCAATTATTTAGCAACGCCATGCTGGTCAACCGGTCGAAATCTTCGCCAATGAAAGCGAGTTCCTTCTTCAATGCCTGGCGGTAATCGAGTTCATCCTTGGCCCGCTGCTGGTCGAAGGCATAGAAATTATTCGGATTCTCAATCGCGTCCATATCGGTATCGGTCAGGCTATTGAGACTGGTCAGAAGCTCGGTCACGGCCTCCTTCCGTTGCGAAACATCCCCGCCATTCGCTTCCTGGGTGCAACTATCGATGGCGTCCCTCAGCTTGTCGTCGGTCAGATAAAGCTTGGAGCTATTCGTCTTCGAAGCATTCAAGTACGAATCCAGACATTGGCTCCTCTTGTGGAATTGATCCAAAAACAGCGTCTCCGTCTGGAAGCGGTTCCAGTCGTAAGTTTCCCACTTCGGCACATTATCCAGCCGCAGGGCGAAATAGCGCATCGAACTGGCGATTGCCGAATTGCGGCTCTCAAACGACGCCTTGTCCAGCGTGTCGTGCATGATCACCGGCATCCCCATCGCCACCACCCCCACCACCTTGTTGCTTTTCACATGAAACACCGGGCCGCCGCTGTTGCCGTGGTAAATCGGATTATCGATCTCCACCCGTTGCGGCCCGATCCCCAGCACCTTCCCGCCCGTGTTCAGCATCACCTCTCCGCCCTCGCTGTTGCCCGGCGTCACCACCTCGTCGCCCGGCTGCGCCGTGTTGCCCACATCGGTGGCCAGATCGAGATAATTATAGTGGTCATCCTTGATCGCGATCATCGCCAAATCGCGATCCGTCGCCCCCTTGCACGAAAGAGGCGTGATTTGCGCCCCCATGCTGGTCGTGATCTTTAAATGCGGATTGTCCGAAATCACATGAATATTCGTCACCACCTCCGGCCCCTCCGCCGTCTTCACCAGAAACCCCGTCCCCTCCGAGTTATCGCCCTTGATCAGCACCACCGCCGCGACGTCCGCCTCCGGCAAAGTCACCGTGGCGGCCGGATGCGACGGCGCGGGAGGCGTTGCCGTTCCAAAATCATCGTTGGTGCCCGAATCGTTGCCGTCCGAATCCTCGCCGGAGCCAGATTTCGGCGGCGACGCCGTACCCGCTTCTTTCTTGGCCGCATCCTCGGCGTCGGCGGCGGCCAGGCACGACTGAACCGATTCAATCGCCACGTCGATATCGTGATCGATCTTGTCCGCGTCGCCATTTTCCGCATCCGAAATGGCCGCCTGGATCAGGGCAATCGACGGCGCCTTCATGTCACTCGATATCGCAGTCGCTTTCACCCATCCCAGCGCTGAACTGAGCTCTTTTTGCTTTTGCGACAAATCTGATGCGTTCTTGGCCGCATTCAATTTACCCAGGGCCACATGCAATCTCGGATGACCGGCCTTTGCGGGCAAAGAAAAACCCCAAAGAGCTACCAACGTCATCGCCATCATCAACGCAAAAGTACCTCCCCGCCTTATGCCGGGACTGGAAATAAGCGCCCCCGGCTGTCTCGGGGCCTTTCCCGCTCTAACAAATATCATGGATAACCTTTTGCCATCAGACTACATTAACTCAATAAAAAGTAAACCCGCATAATACTAACTGAATATACGCTAATCCCCACCCTTCAATCGAATCCTCCCATTCCGGCGATCATAACCAGGGCCAACGGCGGATCAACTTACTTTCATGCAACCTTCTCTCCTTCCCAGGTTGCATTTGGAAACGCCCCTTGCTCGGCGCGAAATTCTATTTCGCGCTAACCTGTCTGGACAATAAGAAATCGGCAATAGAATGCCATCCGCAGACCTCCCCATGCGCAGCACCGCGGCGCTTCAAACATGCAAAACCACCCCGTTGCCTTCAATCTGCTTCAGAAACGGATTCTTCCACGATCCTCGCCGTAACATCACACCCGGCGCATTGCCCACCGGCGCCGCCTCCGCGTGCACCCCGCGCCCGATCAGCCCGTGCAGCGCCAGCTTCACCGCGTCGAACGTATCCCCGTGCCGTCCCAGCCGGTCCGTTTGATTCTCAAACCCGCCCCGGTCCCGCCGCACCAGCCGGAAATCCTCCTGGAGATACCGCGACTCCGGCAGCGCCAGCAACCCCTCCTCCATCTGCCGCGCCAGCAGATTCCCCAGATACGTCTTGCAACTCATCTCCTCGCCGCCGTGCACCTTCTTTTCGCTCGCCACCACCAGTTCGCACACCGCCCGCCCCGCCAGCTCCTGCTTCAGCCCCGCCGCGAAAAACCTCTCATTCGTCGCGTCGATGCACACCCGCCGCGCGCGCCCTCCCGCTCCCGCCTCCAGCGCCTCGCCCAGCATCGCCCGGCTCTTCGCCGGATCGCTCGTCTTGAACACCACAATCAGCCGCGCGAAAAAAACCTCCCCCGCTTCCTCCACCACCGCCAGCGCCGAGGGATTGCTCATCCCGTTCTCCGTCGTCGCCGGATCGAACCCCATCGC
>Ga0335072_10012132_pt1 | contig 12310 bp, 8 predicted proteins | sample Lox_Sample_21_FD_206725 | JGI IMG/M metagenome (GOLD analysis project Ga0335072, IMG submission 206725) | Soil microbial communities from Loxahatchee National Wildlife Refuge, Florida, United States - Lox_Sample_2.1 | ecosystem: Environmental > Terrestrial > Soil > Wetlands | place: USA: Florida...
CGGATGGCAATGATGCTCCCTTTTACTACGATGAAACCACCTCGATCCAGAATGGGGTGGTGAGAGATTCCACCATGCGGAGCCTGATGTTTCGCAATTACGTCAATGATCTGACCGGTTACTACGATTACCGCTCCAATGATCCGGTCGGGACGGGGGTCGAGCCGCTGACGGGCGCGCTGAGGCCCTACTATGGCTTTGGGTCCTATTATCCAGAAGGCGTATTTTACTGGCCGTTTGACATGGTGGGCATCGATTGGGACGCCACCTACGCCCTGGCCGATCCCCTGGTTGATCCCGATCCCACAGGGGACGGTTTGGCCCGGCATGAGGCGTATTCGATGAACATGCTTTCGAGCAACGCGGCTCCGGCCCAAAACGGCGAGCTTTTTTACATGGGAACGAACGGCGCCCTCTCCAGCACCACCGCCGCCAGTTCGGTGATGAGCAGCGCCTCGAGCTGGAAGAGCGGCGCGCCCAGTTGGGTGATTGGCGCTTATGGCGTGAATATGACCACCGACCCAACGCTGAACACCAATATCAGTCCCAACCCGCAGGACTGGCGTCCCAACACTTTTGTGGGAACAAATATCGGCGTTTCCAACAGTTATCCCACTCCCGGACTCCTTTATTCCAATCTTTTGTATCAGAACCCTTCGGAGACGGGCGGCTATGTATACGATAGCAGTTCGGGGAATATTTATAGCAACACCATGTGCTGGAATGGACGGCCGACCCATTATTACGATTTTTCCAAGTCGACCTGGGTGGCGATCCCGAATAATCACTACCATAATTCCCTGTTTCTCCCTCTCGGATTTTGGAAGGCGCAGGAATATGCCTGGCATGCGCGGGCCGCGGGCGTGACGATCTTCACGGTGGGTTACGGCAGCCTGGTCGAGGATAGTGAGCAACTGATTCTGGCCCAGGTTGCCAATGCAACCAATACCACGGCCGGGGGCGGTTCGAATATCACTTACATTTCCAGCCAGCCGATTGGGCAGCAGTATCAAGCCTATAGCACGGCCGATATCAGCAACGACTTTTATCAGATCGGCACGGCCATTAACGCGGCCCTGACCGGGGGCGGTTGACGGGATGGCCCGGAGTTTGTTCCGGGTTTCTTTACGGCTTGGTTCCCGGTTCTGTCACCGCGACTTTGACTACCGCCGATTCGCCGGCCCGGATGCGGTTTTCGTAGCCGGTGGTGGCGCCGGGATCGAAGGTGATTTTGACCGGCACACGCTGGACGATTTTGGTGAAATTACCGGTGGCATTATCGGCGGGCAAAAGCGCGAATTCATTGCCGGTGGCCGGAGAAAAACTATCGACTTTACCGGGGAAGACCTTGCCGGGAATTGAATCGATGGTGATTTGCGCCGGCTGGCCGGGATGCATCCGGGCCAGCTGGGTCTCCTTGAAGTTGGCGACGATCCACAGTTCGGGTTCGACGATAACCAGGAGTGTCTGGCCCGGAGAGACCCGGTTGCCGGTTTCGACGTCTTTCCGGCCCACGTAACCGGAAGCGGGCGCTTTGATGGTGGAATAGTCGACTTGCAATTCGGCCAGGCGGAGCTGGGCGAGATCGACGTCGCGGGTGCTTCGCGTGGCGTCGAGATCCTCCGGCGAAACCGCATGCAGCGCGACCAGCGGCGTTTGGCGGGCCAGGTCGGCCTGCGCCTTGGCCAACTGGGCCTGGGCCGCCGCGACCAGCGCGAGGTATTCCGAAGAATCGAGTTTGACCAACACATCGCCTTCCTTGACAGGTTGGTTATCGTCGGCCAGGACATCGGTGACCACCGCGTTGATGCGCGACGAGACGTCATGAAGATGGCCGGTGACGTAGGCGTCGTCGGTCTCTTCATGGGTGTAGGCGTCGTAGGTATAGATGGCGGCGGCGATGAGCGAGATGATTCCCGCCATAATCAGGAGCGGGCGTTTGTATCGCCGGGCAAGAGGGGGGAGTTTTTTGCTGGAAACCGGCGTTGTGGGGGGCGCTGATTTTTTGTCCGACAGGGCGATATCTTCTTCTTGGAGGGGTGGAGCACTCATAGACAAATGAATTAGGAGGTGGCGGCGGGCCGGGGGCCTTTGCCGAGCAGGAAGATCAGAGGCAGCGAAAGCGCAAAAACGAGGGCGACGAAATAAAAGATATCCCGGTAACTGAGCAGAGCGGCCTGAAGATCAACGGCGCGGTCAATCAAGCTTAGCGCCTGATTTTTAGCCGCCACCGGATCGCCGGTGAAGTTGTGGAAAAAAGAGGTATTGGAGCCAAGACGGTCATGATAGGCGGGGTTAAGATCGGAAATGTCATACACAAGTTGGGCGCGATGAACGAACTGTTGTTTGGCCACCAGGGTGGTAATGACGGCGATGCCAATGCTGCCGCCCATTTGCCGGGTCAGGCTGAAAAAACCGGCGCCCGCGGCGATATCTTTTTTCGGCAGAGGTCCGAGGGTGGCGAGGGAAAGGGGCAGGAACATCAGCACCGTGCCGAATCCGCGCCAGATGAGGGGCCAATAGAGCTGGTCATAGCCGGTGTCGGGGTTGAGGTTGGTGAAGGAAAACATGACCGCGATGGTGATCAGGCATCCGGTGACGATGAGCATGCGCGGGGAAAGGAGTTTTCCCAGCGGCGCCAGGGCGAAGGTGCCCGCGGCCGACGCAAGGGCGCCGGGGACCAGGAGCAATCCCGTTTTGGTGGCGGTGAATTGAAGGATGTTTTGGGCGAAGACGGGAACGACGAAGATCGTCCCGTAAAGCCCCATGCCGACCACGAGCGAGATCAGGCTTCCGGCGGTGAGGGAACGGTGGCGGAGCACCCGCAAGTCGACGGCGGGATGTTCCACCCGCAGTTCCTGCCAGACGAAGAGGGCGAGCCCAAGGATGCTCAGGAACGTCATCCGCTCAATAAAGGGCGAGGAAAACCAGTCGTCCTGCTGGCCCTGCTCGAGTACGGTCTGAAGCGCGCCCAGACCGAGGGCCAGCCAGAGAATGCCCATCCAGTCGACGGACTGGCGCGCGCGAGCATGGGGATCATCCGGCAGCAGGAAAGTGTTGCACATGAGGACGGCAATGATGCCGAGCGGCAGATTGATGAAAAAAATCCAGCGCCAGCCGAAATTGTCGGTCAGATAACCGCCCAAAGCGGGGCCAATGGCCGGACCGGCGATAACGCCGAGAGTGAAGACCATGCTGGCGCGGGCCTGTTCTTCCGGCGGGAACGTCTCGAACATCAACCCCTGGGCCTTGGCCAGCAGGCCGCCACCCCCCAGGCCTTGAAGAACGCGCCCGATGATGAGCATCGACAGGCTGGTGGCAAAACCGCAGAGAATCGAAGAGAGGGTGAAAGCGATGAGCGAAAAAACAAAGTAGCGCTTTTTACCGAAACGGAGTCCAAGCCAGGCCGAAAGAGGAATGACGATGACGTTGGCAATCGAGTAGCCGGTGGAGACCCAGCCGATTTCCGAGAGGGTTGCACCCAGGTTGCCTTGCATGTACGGGAGAGCGACATTGACGATGCTGACGTCAATCACCTCGAGGATGGCCGCAAAGGAGGCGCTGAGCACGATGGCCCATTTCAGCCAGCCTTGTTCCGCCGCGCGTTGCGCCAGACCGGTCAACCCCCGGGGAATGGGAACGGCCATCGCCGGGTTCACGGCTCGATTCCCCTCAGGAAAAGTTCCAGGCAAGTTTTGACGTAGTCCTCGTTGCGGTACACCGTTTCGGTGAGGGGACGCCGGATCACGCCGGCCAGCAGCATGCCACTGAGGGCGTCAGCGGCGGTGGTGACGTCAAGGTTACGCCGTACCAGCCGACGTTTTTGCGCGGCTTGAAGGTAGGCGATAAATTTTTGCCGGGCCGGCTTGGCTGATTCGATAAAGAGGCTGCGGCACAGTTTGGGATGGCGGTTGAGTTCGCCCAGAAAGGTGCGGACAAAATCCTCTTTTTCGTGCAGCATGGCGACATAGACGGTGGTGTAAGCCAGCACGGTCCGGCGCAAATCGGCCTGGGTTTCAAAGGGCGCTGCGGTAAAGATGTGTTCGAAACGTTCGGAACAGAGAAGCACGACGCGCCGCAGAAGCTCGTTTTTGTTCCGGAAATAACGGAAGAGGGTGACTTCATTGACCCGCGCGGCGCGCGCAATTTCCCGGGTGGTGGCGCCCGCGACGCCCTCGCGGGCGAAAACGCGCAAGGCAGCATCGAGGATTTTCCGGCTGGTTTCTTTCATGCAAGTACATGCTTGCATGAAAATTCACGAAAGGCAAGTTACTGATTTGCCAACGGAGCCAAGACTAATGGCGGCAGTGGAGAAAGGCTTGTTCGCGTCCTTCGTCCGCCGCTAATCTCGCGGTTTCTTCATGAATGCTGTTTCCGTCCGATTTTTGGGACTTGCGCCCGCGCAGGCGGCCATTTTTATCATTGTGGCGGCGACGGCTCTCCGGTTTTTTTATTGCGTGTGGCTGCCGCTGTTGCCGGACGAGGCCTATTATTTCCAATGGTCACTTCATCCCGATGCCAGTTATTACAGCAAAGGCCCGGCGGTTGCGTACACCATCGCGGCGGGAACGGCGCTTTTTGGCGGCAATAATTTCGGGATTCGCTTTTTTGCCGTGCTGCTTTCCGCCGGAACAGCGTGGCAGATTTTTCTTCTTGCCCGGCGCTGGTATGACGATACGGCGGCGTTGCTGGCGGTGTTGATTACCGGAGTGACGCCGATTTGCGCGCTCGGCGCGGTGGTGATGACGATTGATCCGTTGTCGGCTTTCTTTTGGGTCTGGGCAGCGTGCCATTTTTCCCGCGCGGTGCAGGAGGACCGTCTTTTTGATTGGGTTCTGGCTGGATTCGCCACCGGTTCCGGTTTTTTGGCCAAGTACCTCAATGCGCTTGAGCTGGTGTCGTTTTTGTTTTTTTTGCTTTTGGTTCCGGCCCGGCGCGATTTGCTGCTCCGGCGGGGTTTCTGGCTGATGCTGGCCGTTGCGGTTTTATGCACACTGCCAGTCTGGTGGTGGAATGGGCAGCATGGCTGGGTGAGTTTCATCCAACTGCGGACCCGGGGAAAGCTCAACGGCTCGTTTGATCTTCATGGTTCCACGTTTCTCGATTTTCTTGTCATGCAGGCCCTGGTCATTTCGCCGCTGCTTTTTCTCGCCTTGATGGGCACGGTTCTGGGATTGCTGGCGCGGCGATGGGGCGAAAGGAGCGCAACGGAGACGGAAGGCGATCTTTTCATGTTGCTTCTTTTTCTTCCGGTCTTTCTTCTTTACGCCGTACTGGCCTGCCATTTCCGGGGCGAACCAAATTGGCCGGCGATTTCGTACCTGAGCCTGATCATAGTTCTCGCTTCCTACTGGCTGCGGATTCTGGCCAGCCGTAGAATGCGTCTATTTGTGGCCGCGGCTTTCCTGCTGGCCTGGATTCAGACGGTGCTGATGCACAATCCCGAAATTTTGCCGCTGCCACCGAAACTGGACCCGATGAGCCGTGTCGCCGGTTGGTCGCAAATCGCGGCTGAACTCGGCCGGCTGCAACAGGAACAGCAGGCCGATGTGCTGATTGCCGATGCCTACAAGGAAGCGGCCATTTTTTCTTTTTACCTGCCGGGCCATGAGTTTATCTACACACTGCGGCACCAGCCGCCGGCCACTCAATACGATTTCTGGCCCAGTTATCCAATGCAACCGCCGCACCGCGCTCTTTGGATTACCGGGGAGGCTACGCCTGCGGCCCTGCAGCGCAATTTCAACACGATCACGCCACTTGAGCGCGTCGTCGTCAGTTTTCGCGGCCATTTGCTCCGTGAATACATGATCTACCGTTGCGAGAATAAATAGGCGCATTGAAAAGGGAGGGTTGGCCATCTATTTTGCCAAGAGACGACAATCATGACGTATCACGATGCGCTTTCCTATCTTGGCGAGGCCCGCCGTTTTGGCGTGAAGCTTGGCCTTGGCCCGATGCGGCGCCTGGCGGGCGCGCTGGGAAATCCGCAGGAGCGCCTCCGGTTTATGCATATTGCCGGAACCAATGGGAAAGGCTCGACCGCCGCCTTTTGCGAGTCGTGCCTGCGTGCGTCGGGGCACCGCACGGGGCTTTACACCTCGCCGCATTTGGTCAGTGTGCGCGAACGGATACAAATCGACCGGCAACCGATTTCCGAGACCGATTTTGCCGCCGGGATGGGAGCGGTTCGCGGCGCCTTGGAGGAGATGGAAGGTTATTCGGCCACGTTTTTTGAAATCATGACCGCCTTGGCGCTCTGGTACTTTGCGCGGGAAAAGGTGGAATGGGTGGTTTGGGAAACGGGGCTGGGCGGGCGGCTCGACGCCACCAACATTGTGCGGCCGGAAGTTTGCATCATCACCAATATCGGCCTCGATCATCAAAAACATCTTGGAAGCACACTGGCCGAAATCGCGGCGGAAAAGGCGGCGATCATCAAGCCGCGGGCGCCGGTGGTGAGCGCGGTTGATCCCGGCGAAGCCCGTGAAGTCATTGTCCGGCGGGCCAGGGCCAAAGGAAGTGGATTGACGCTGGTCCAGCGCGACATGAAGACCGAGGATTTGGGTTTGGATGGAAACAGGCAGTTGGCGCGCATTGGTGGGCGCGCGTACCGGCTCGGTTTGATCGGTTCGCACCAGGTGATGAATGCCGCCTGCGCGGCGCAGGCGGTTAAGTATGCCGGAGTTTCCAGGGAAGCGCTGATGTGCGGGCTGGAGAGCGCCCGATGGCCCGGACGATTTGACATCATTTCGGAAAAACCGCTGATGGTGGTTGATGGCGCGCATAATCCGGCGGGTGCCATGAAGCTGGCCGATACATGGCGCGCTTTTCTGGCGGCACGTTTTGGGTGGAGCGCCAGGGAAGCCGCAGGCCGCGCTCATCTCGTCTTTGCCTCGGTCGCGGACAAGGACGTGGCGGAAATGGCCCGCCCTTTGCGGCTGCTGGCGCAGCGGGTGTCGTTGGTGCGGTTGGCGAACGAACGGACGGCGGATCCGGCTTGGCTCGAGGCGTTTTTTCCGGACCTGCCGGTGACCTGTTACAATTCGGTGGCGGATATGTGGCATGACCTCGTTACCGCTCCCGGCGATATTCCTGTGCTGGTAGCAGGATCGCTTTTTCTGGTTGGAGAAATGCTTGCGCAACGGCAGAATGACACGGAAGAATATAGATTGAATGAGCGTCTCGATGCGCCTGTAACCGCCCGATAAGATTTGTTCTGATGTCCCGGATTCGCGCCATTGTTTTTGATGTGGGAGGAACCTTGCTGTACCCGGCGGATCCCGTTGGCGAAACGTATGCGCGTTTTGCCCGCGCCCATGGAGTTAAAATTCAAGCCGCCGCGGCCACGGCGGCTTTCAGCCAGGCGTTTAAGAATGGATTCTCGGGACCGAAGCGGAAAGTGCCGCGCGACGGCGACGACCGGGAATGGTGGAAACAGATTGTGCGGCGTTCATTGCCGGAGCAAGCCTTTGCCGGGACGAAGGCATTTGAGGCTTTTTTCGAGGAGGTCTATCTTTATTTTGCCAAGCCGGAAGCGTGGGGGATTTATCCTGAAGTTCCGGAGGTTTTGCAGGCGTTACGCGATTACGATATTGAGATGGTTCTTTTGTCCAATTGGGACGCGCGGCTTCACCCCGTGCTCGATGGCAACGGCCTGGGGGAATTTTTGACGAACCGCTTTATCAGCGCGGAACTCGGCTGGGAAAAGCCGGACCCGGCGATTTACCGCCACGTTTCCGATGTGCTCCGGCTCAGACCCGAATGTTTGCTCAGCGTGGGGGACGACACGCGCAATGATATCGAGGGGCCGCGGAAGGCGGGCTGGCGGGCGGTTCAGATCGACCGTCCCAAGCGCGATCTTTGGGTTGCGATCCGTGCGCTCAATGGGAGATAGCCTGGTTTTACGGTCCGGAGGCGAGTTCCGCCGCGCGGACGGTGTTGCTCAGAAGCATGGCGATGGTCATCGGGCCAACGCCGCCGGGATTGGGAGTGATCGCTCCGGCGACTTGGCTCACCGCGTCAAAATCGACATCGCCAACCAGCCGGTAACCATTTTTGGCCTGGGGATCGTCGATGCGGTTCACACCGACGTCGATGACGGTGGCGCCGGGCTTGACCATGTCAGCCTTGACGAAATGAGCCTGCCCCATCGCGGCGATGAGAATGTCGGCGCGGCGGCAGTGCCCGGCGATGTTTTGGCTGCGGGAATGGAGCAGGGTCACGGTGGCGTCGGCGTGTGTGTCTTTTTGCAGAAGAATGGCGGCCATCGGTTTGCCGACAATATTGCCGCGGCCCAGGATGACCACTTCGGCGCCACGGATGGGAAGGCCGGAGCGGATCAGCAGTTCATGAACACCGGCAGGCGTGCACGGTTTGAAAAGAGGATTTTGACCGAGGAGAAGTTTGCCGACGTTGACCGGGTGGAAGCCGTCGACGTCCTTGTGGCAATCGATGGCGCTGAAAATTTCGTCTTCCCTGATCTGCTTCGGTAACGGCGCTTGGACGAGGATGCCGTGAATTTTGGGATCGCGGTTGAGTTTTTCGATGAGAGCCAGAAGCTCCGCCTGCGGCGTGGCTTCATGGAGAACGATGGTATCGGAACAGATTCCGAGTTCTTCCGCCCTGGCCCCTTTCATGCGGACGTAGGCGCGCGAGGCGGGATCTTCTCCAACGCGGACGAAGGTGATGCCGGGAATGATCCTGTGCCGCTCTTTGAGAGCCTGGACGCGGGTCTTGGTTTCGGAATGGATTTGCGCGGCAATTGCTTTGCCATCAATGAGTCTGGCGGTAGCCATGTCTCCCAACTTAGGCCGGTTTTTACAGAGAACAAGACTCTGGGCCTGCGGACGGCATTATGCTTTGCCAAAAAAATATTGCCATGCGCGGCCTCCCTGGCCCGGCGCCTGATCTCAGGACAAAAATTCTTTCGGCGTGACCTACGCCTATTTTTCGGACAACCTCCAGAGAATGCTTTTGGTGCGCGCGCTGCTGCTCTGGTCTCTTGTTTCCTTGCACGTAGTGGCGGGAGCTGTACTGTTCCGACGGTTGTTTGGCCGCGAATCGGTTTGGTTTGGTTTTCTGGTGCCGATGCTGGCTTTCTGCGTGGTGTTGAATTTCATCGAGTATTTTATACCTCTCTCTTCGTTGCTTTGGCTCCTGCCATTGACGACGGTCGGGGCGATTGTACTGGTCATCTATCCGGGTCTTACCTGGCAGGGATTGCGGCATCTGCTGCAGTCTGCATCATCTCCAACTCTGGCCCCGTCATCCGGTCCGGCAGATGAGACATCTCCCGAGCGTCCCGGCCTTTGGAGTGAAGGATTGCGTCCCGCCGCGCCGGTTGCGGCCAACCCGGCATTGGCGTCTTCTCCGGCATCATCGAGCTTTTCCTGGGATGGTTTGCGGCTGCCCGTGTTTATTTTTCTCGTCTCTTTTGCTTTTACTTTTTTCATTCGTTGTCTCGAACCGGACATTCTTCCCTCTTCAGATGGGCTGGCCGATCTCAACTTGCTGGCCAACTTTACCAAGGGCGAGACGTTACCGCCGACGGATGGTTGGCTGCCGCCCTTCAAGCTGCAGTATTACTATACGTTTAATCATTACGCGGCTTCGGTGCTGACGCGGCTGCTCAAGGTCGATATCGGTACAGGATACAATCTTTCCCATGCTTTTCTCTCGGCCGTTACCTGCTTTGCGGCGGCGGCGGCGGCCTGGAGGATCACGGGAGGGCGGATCTGGATCACGCTTCTTCTGCCGTTTCTCATCGAAAGCGCGGCAACAGGATCGAGCGCTTATCTCTGGCTGACGGAGAAAGAGCCCAGTCCATGGACCACGGCGGACCTTTCCGGAGGCTTGAACGATCCGAACCGAAATCCGCATAATCCGATATGGGCTCTGCTGGCCACGGCGCCGTACCGGGAGTCGCTCCGGTTGCAGCCACCCGGCTACTGGACTTACCGCGATGAATATCATCCGAATGCGGGCGGACATTTTCTCACGATCTTCGCTGTTTGGATATTGATGGAACTGGCGGCGGACGAGCGCCGGAACTGGCCGTGGATTACCGCGATGCTCATTCCCTTTATTGCCATCCTAACCTCGACGTGGGCGCTGCCCATTACCGCCATGCTTTGTGGCGGAGGGTTGGTCCTTGCTTTTTGGCGCAAGTACCGGCCTGAGAATCCGGCGTTTGTTTTTATTGTGGTGGCTGTGGGATTGGTCTGCATGTGGCCCTCGCTTCAGTCGATTTTTGGCACGCCGAACGCCCCGCCCATCATTTTGAATCGCAAAGAATGGCGGACGCCGTTCTTTGAATTCATTTTTCAGTGGTGGCCGGTCCTTACGCTCTGGCTGGGTTTACTTTTTGTCTGGCCCAAACTTCCGTTGGGGCTGAGATGGGCGCACGTTGTCGTGCCGCTGATGCTCATTCTCATTGAAAATTTTAACATCGAGGAGGGACGCTATAACACGATTGAAAAAATGTGGGGTTATACCTTCGGCGCCGGCCTGGTGGCTTTCTTTCCGGCCGTGGCCATGCGTCCGGCCATCGCCTACCGGTTTTTGACCGGTGTGTTGGTGGTTTCGGCGGCGATTTCCTTTTGCGGCTGGATGCATACGACGTTTCGTTGGGTCGATTGGAAAAACTTCTGCCATCTTGAGGGCAACGGCGTTCTGCGCCGTGATCCGCCGGCGGCGCGGATGCTGCAGGTGCTCTCGCAGCTCCACAATGCGACGCTCTTGACCGGAAAAGTCGAATGGGATTACAATCCATCTCCCGCCCTGGCGGTTTTCAGCGGTAATCAGGCGTACGTCGCCTGGACTTATTCTGAGGAGCGTTACGGGCATAAGGAGGAAAGCGATTACCGCGCCCAGCAGGTGGGTGATTTCTACGCGGGCAAGATAACGGATCCGCTCGCCTTTCTGACCAGTCACTCGATTGCGGCGGTGGTGATTTGGCCCGAGGATAAGATCCCGGATGATTTATTGGCCACGCTCAAGAGCCAGCTTGCCTCCTACTATAATTACGTCGATTGCCGGGGCGATGGACAGAACAATGCGGGGGTTTTTATGTACCAGCCTTCCGCAGTGGAAAAAACGGCGGATGTGAAATAGCCCAGGCAACTTTTTCCACTTTCTTTATTTGCATTTTTAACTTCAGAGCGGGATTTCACTCATGGAAAATGATCCTTTTGGGCAGGGGATTTTCACCGCGAGTCGAACAGTTTGTCCCCTGGCCGCTTGGAATCTTGCGCACCCTTCATTTCATGCATTTAAGCATTGAAAAGAGATTTGTTCCACAACAGTGTTTCTAATGCGCGTTACCCGCCGGGGTGATTTGGAAAAAAAATCTCAACGCCCTGGGCTGATTGTGGCAGCGGTCGCGCTTTTATTGATTGCCTCCGCGATCAGAATCTGGGCGGCTCAGAATGACCTTTGGTTGGATGAAATTTGGTCCATTGATCTGGTCAGCCAGGTTTCATCACCGTGGCAAATTTTCTATGCGATTCACAGCGACAATAATCATTACCTGAATGCCTTGTGGATTTATTTTTGTGGATTTCGGGGTAATTGGTCCGGGTACCGTATTCCTTCGATTGTAGCGGGGATCGGCAGTGTGGTGGTAGCGGGATTGATTGGTCTGAACCGGAGCATGATGAACGCCGTGGTGGCGATGTTTTTGATTGGCTTCTCCTATGTGCTCATTCTCTATTCATCGGAAGCGAGGGGCTATTCGGCGCTCATTTTTTTTTCGTTTCTATGTTACTATTTTCTGGAGCGCTATTTGCGGGAACGGCAGTGGCCGATGGCGTTTTTGTTTTCTCTCAGCGCATGTCTGGGTCTTCTGGCTCATTTGGAATTTCTGACTTTTTTCTTTTCGTCGTTTTTATGGGCTGCTTACCGGCTGATTAAATCTGCTCCGGGATGGAGAGATATCGCGGCGGCTCTGTTTTTTTGTTATACCCTGCCGGCGTTGTTATTCATTCTGCTCTATTGGATCGACGTTCGTCACATGGTCATCGCCGGGGGGGACCATCCGGGATTGGCGAACTGTTACGAGACTTCTCTGGCTTGGGCTTTGGGCATGCCTTCTCTGTTCCCAACATGGGTAGTCTTTGGCGTGGCGATGCTTGTTTTCATTGGTTCTCTTTACCGACTCTGGAGCGAAAGGCCGGATTTGATTGTTTTTTTTGCAAGTGTTGTTGCCATTATGCCCATTTTGTTGGCGTGGGCGGGGGAGTCGGAAGTCCTGTACGTCAGATACTTCATTGTCTCGGTTGCTTTTTTTGCGCTTTTGATGAGTTTTTTT
>Ga0335072_10012134_pt1 | contig 12309 bp, 12 predicted proteins | sample Lox_Sample_21_FD_206725 | JGI IMG/M metagenome (GOLD analysis project Ga0335072, IMG submission 206725) | Soil microbial communities from Loxahatchee National Wildlife Refuge, Florida, United States - Lox_Sample_2.1 | ecosystem: Environmental > Terrestrial > Soil > Wetlands | place: USA...
CAGCCGTCCCAGACTCGCTGGACGACGTCCACGAACTCATGAGCCCGCTGGTACCGGTCGGCGTGCTCGGGGTGGCCGCCTTCGCCGAAGTTCGCCGCCACCAGCGGGTTTCCCGTGGTCACGATGTTCCATCCAGCCCGCCCTGAGCTGATGTGGTCGAGCGTGGCGAAGCGCCGGGCGAGGTCCCACGGCTTGCTGTAGGTGGTGGAACCAGTCCCGATCAGGCCAATCTTGGTGGTGACCCCGACCAGCGCCGAGAGCACGACGACGGGATCGAACTGCGTCTGCGGCAGGTGCGTTACGCGGTACTCGGGAATGGCGATGTTGTCCGCAAGGAAGATCGAGTCCATGAGCGCGCGCTCGGCGATGCGGGCGATCTCGGCGTAGTAAGGCAACCCGAGGACGCCGCGCACGTCGTCGTCCACCACCCGCCAGGCCGACTCGTGATAGCCGTTCGGCCAGATGAAGGCATTGAAGTGCAGGGGGCGGGGCTGGCGCGTTGAAGAGGTCACGGCCCGACTGTAGCGCGATTATTATATAAAATCGATCGGATAAATAGGATTTAGGCAATGGTTCCGGCCCAGGCGGCGATAAGCTGCTCGGCGGCGGATATGTCGGCGTCCAGCGGGTGGTCGGCCTGGTCGCCGGGCAGGCTGGCCAGGCACTGGGCGTATACCGAGCGCAGTTCCGGGCCGTGGGGCTGGAGGCGCCGCTGGCGCAGCGCCCTGGCGGCGGCCACCAGCTCGCAGGCGAGCAGGGTGCGCAGCCTGGGCACCATGCGGGCCGCCGCCCGGGCGGCCTGCGGTGAGAAGGCGGCGTGCTCCTCGGTGCCGCGCGATAGCACGGCGGTGCCGAGCGAGGCCGGGGCGGCCAGCTGCCGCAGCTCGGCCAGCGCGGCGCTGGCCGTGTACTCCAGGACCATGATCCCTGAGCTGCCCTCGGGGCCGTCGGCCAGGAACGGCCGCAGGCCGGTCCGCTCCGGGTCGGTGAGGGCGGCCAGCCTGGCTGGCGACAGCGCGGCGTTGGCGCACAGCGCCAGCCGGGCGCAGTCGAGGGCGAGCGCCAGGTAGGCGCCGTGGAAGTTGCCGTTGTGCAGCACCTGACCGCTGCGGGCGTCGATGAGCGGGTTCTCGGCGGCGGCGTTGATCTCGGTGTTCAGCACCCGCTCGACGTGGCCGAGGGCGTCGGCCGCGGGACCGTGGACCTGGGGGAGGGCGCGCAGGCCGTACGGGTCCTGCACCCGGGCGCCGGGTCGGGCGGCGTCCGGGCCGAGCAGCTCGCGCAGCCGCCGCGCGGTACGCCGCTGGCCCGGGTGCGGGCGCGCCGCCTGGACAGCCTTGGCGTACGGCTGCGCCGAGCCGGACAGGGCGAGGTGACTGAGCGCGGCGATGCGCAGTTCGGCGTCGAGCAGCGCGGTCAGGTCGTGGTGAGCCAGCGTGGCCTGTGCCAGGGTCACGGCGTTGGAGGACAGGAACGCGAGCGCCTCGGCGTCGGCCACCTCGGGCGCGAGCATCTCGCGCCGCACCGGGCCCTGGGCGCTGCGCCACGGACGCTCGCCGATGAGCGCCAGCGCGGTCGTCGCTAGCCCGGTCAGGTCGCCGGTGCCGATCGCCCCGAGAACGGGGAAGTCCGGGGTCAGGCCGGAGTTGAGCGCCGCCGCGACGGCCTCGATCCAGGCCGGGCCGGCCCCGGAGCCGCCTGCCGCCAGCTGATTGAGCCTGATGGCCAGGGCAGCGCGGGCCACGTCGGCGGCCACCGGCTCGCCCGCTCCGCCGGCGTGGCTGCGCAGGAGCCGCAGGCCGTGACCATGTCCCGTCTGCACGACCACCCGATGGTTAGCGCCAACCCCGGTGGTCCGGCCGTAGAAGGCGTACGCGCCCACGGCGTCGAGCGCGGCCTGGCGCGCCGCCGCCGCCCGGGCCAGCCCTTCCGGTGCCACGGTGACCCGCACGCCCCGGCGGGCCACGGTGGCCAGCGTGTCGCACCTCAGCGTGCTGCCGTCCACCACCAGCGGGTCCTCTGCATGCAGCACGGGGGAGCCACCATCCGTTCCGAATAATCAGGAGATCATTATGATCATGAGTGGCCGCTTCCGCATCATCTCCAGGCAGGACCTCGCGGAACGCGCTGATGGACGTTTCGGCCGGACAATGCCTTGCTGGCCTAGGCGTCGTTCGCGGCCTGACTGATGAGGTCCAGGGTGCGCTGCCTTTCGCCCGGCGGGGACGCGACCGAGATGACCAGGTCGGTGGCGCCAGCGTCGCGGAAGCGCCGGAGCTCGCCGAGGACCGCCTCTTCTGGTCCCGTGATGACGGTCTCGGCTGGGCTGGACAGGCCGCCCCGGTCGAGGACGGCGCGGTAGGCGGGGAGATCGCCGACGGCCCTGAACCTGGTGGCGATGGCGGCGCGGACGCCGTCCGGGTCGTCGCTGACCGCCACGATCACGTTGACCACGACCCGCTTTCCCTCTCCCAGGGCGGGGATGATGTAGCTGGCGATCGTGTCAGGGCGGACCCAGACCGCGATGGTGCCGTCGGTCAGGTCCCGGGCGATCCGGAGCATGCGCGGGCCGAGCGCTGACAGCAGGACCCGAGGCGGCTCCGCCGGGACGGTGATCTGGTAGTCCACCGTGAAATGCCGGCCGTTGTGGCGAACGTGCTCGCCGCGCATCAGCGGGAGAAGGACTTCCAGGTACTCGCGGGTGTGGCTGGCTGGTGTGGTGTAGGGGATGCCGAACATGCCGGTCATCACGTCCTCGTGGCTCGGGCCGATGCCGAGGGTGAGGCGGCCGCCCGTCGCGCCCTGCACGGTCAGTGCCTCGGCGGCCATGGTCACCGGGTGGCGGGGGTATGTCGGCACGATGGCGGTTCCGAGCTCGGCCGGGCCTTCCTGGCCGAAGGCACCCAGGATGCCGAGCGGGTCCCAGCTTCCCATCGCCTGGTTGGTCCAGGCGCTGTCCAGGCCGCTGGCGGCAGCGTCCGCCGCCTGCGCCCGCAAGACGTCGATGCCGAGGGTGTCGGGCAGGGTGAGCAGGCGGCCGATTCTCATGCTTCGCATGGGTCAAGTCCACCGGCGCAACGATCGGTTAGCCAGCCTCGATCCGCACGTGCAACGATAAGACGGACTTATCGTCGCTGTCCAGGGGAGGATCAGTGGAGCTGCGCGCGCTGCGATATTTCGTGACGGTTGCCGAGGAACGGCACTTCGGCCGCGCTGCCGAGCGGCTGCACGTCGCCCAGCCGGCGGTCAGCCAGCAGATCGCCCGCCTGGAGCGCGAGCTGGGCGCGCGCCTGTTCGATCGCTCGCCCCGCGCGGTCGCCCTGACCGATGCCGGCACCCGGGTGCTCGCTGCGGCCCGTGATGCCCTCGCGGCCGCCGAGCGGGTCGCGGCGGCGGCCCGCCTTGCCTGGGGTGGTGCCACCGTGCGCATCGGGACGGCCGCGGGGCTGACGGCCCGGCTGGAGCGCGGGATCGACGCGCTGCACGCCCAGCACCCGGAGTTTGAGCTCGAACTGGCCGACTTGCCGCTGGCGGACCGCCTCGCCGGGCTGCGCCGGGGAGAACTAGACCTGGCGCTGGCCCGGGGGCGGATCTTCGGGCCAGGGCTGCGGGCACTTCCCGCGTGGACAGAACCACTGCACGCCGTCGTGTCAGTGCGCCACCCCCTGGCCGGGCGTGATGTCGTCGCGCTCCATGAGCTAGCCGAGACCGCGCTGCGGCTGCCGTGCAAGACCAGTCACCCGGAGTTGCATGACGCGGCCGTCTCCGCGCTGAACGCCGCCGGCGTGCAACCGCTACTCGGACGCCCGGCCGGATCGGCGGCGGACACCGTGGTGGAGATCGGCTCGCCCGGATCAGACGGCCCGGGCAGCTGGGCGCTGCTGCCCGCCGACCTCGTGGACCTCACGGGATCAAGCCGGGTGCTCTCCATCCCGCTCGATCCGCCCGCTCATGCGACGGGTTGCGTGATAACGGTCGCCGGCCACCTGCCCGGCTGCGTTGAGAAGGCCATCGAAGCATTCCGGGCCGCCGTCGCGTAATAGCGCCCGCTGTCGTGGCAGTAGCGGGAGGAGGTGCTCGGTGATAAGGGCTAGCTGGCCGCGCGGGTCGGTGGACAGCAGCTCGAGGGCGATGTGCGTGGCTCCGGCGTCGACAAGGCCGGCGATGAACGCCGCGGCCCGCTCGGGCGTGCCGATGGCGCCGATCTCGCTGAGGTCTTCGGCGCTGATGTTCCTGGTGGACTGCTGGGCCCACCTGGCGGCGGCATCGGCGTAGGCGGCCTGCTCGTCCGGGTTGACGTTGGTGTTCACGAAGACTGACACCGGGTAGTCCGGGCGCGTGTCGCCGCGTGCGGCGCGCAGCTCTGTCAGCCGGGCATTGCGGGCCCGGAGGGCGTCTGGCTGCACGTTGTAGGTCATCCAGCCGTCGGCGAGGCGGGCGGCCCGGCCGAGCACGCGGTCAATCGTCTTCGGCCCGGCGGCGGGCGACGGGTTGGCGGCCATCCAGATCGGGAGCGGGCGCTGCACGAATGCCGGGCGCAGGGTCAGGTCCGCGACCGTGACATGCTTGCCCTGGTAGCCGAAGGCGCCGTCGGCCTCGCTCGCTCGCCGGAGGAAGTCAACGTACTCCTCGAAGCGCTCGAGCTTCTCAGGGTAGCTGAGGCCGAAGACACTCAGCTCCTTCTCGACCGCCGGGCCGGAAGCGTTGCCCGGGCAGGCGACGAGCACCATCCGCCCGCCGGACAGCGCGTCGAGGTTGGCCCACTCCTTGGCCACGATGACCGGGTGGCGGAAGCCCAGGCTGGCCAGGCAGGCGACGCCGAGCGTGACGCGGCTCGTCCGGGCGGCCACGGCGGCGAGCAACACGGTGGAGTCGTAATAGGGCAGCGCGAGGATGGAGTCCGGCACCCACAGCTGGTCAAGGCCCGGGGTCGCGTCGACGTCGCCGGCGATCGCCAAGAGCTCCCCCAGCGGCAGCGGGGCGGGGTTGGTACGGGTCGGCAGGACGACGCCGAGCTGCACGCTCACTCGCCTGTCCAGCCGTTAGCCGCGGCGACGTAGCGGTCATGGTCGGCGTCGCCCGCCGCCGTCGCCTGGTCCGCGATCAGCGCCGGGATGCCGTCGATGACGGGATAGGCGCGGCGCAGCCGGGGGTTGTACAAGATGGTGTCGCCGACGATGGCCAGCGGGCCGTGGTCGACCGGGTCGGCGAGTATCCGGGCAAGGGCCGGGGCAAGAGCCATGGCGGTCCTCCTTCAGGCGCCGAGAGTGGACAGCTGGTCCAGCAGGGCCACCGCGAAGCTGCCGGTCGCCGTGCTGACCTCCGCGGCGCGGCTGCCGGCCGTGGCGAGCAGGGCAGACGCCGACGCCGCGGCCCGCAGCGGCTCCTCGACGACCGCGGCGTAGGCGGCGATCAGCGCGCCAAGCGAGCAGCCGACGCCGGTGACCTTGGTCATGGCCGGGTGCCCGCCGGGGACGGCCAGGGTGGTCTTGCCGTCGGTGATGAAGTCGACCTCGCCGCTGATGGCGACGACCGCGCCGGTCGAGCGGGCGAGCTCGGCGGCGGCATCGAGCGCGTCGTGGGAGGTCGCGGTCGAGTCGGGGCCCTTGCCGCCGCCCGCGGCGGCGGACAGGCCGAGGATCTCCGAGCCGTTGCCCCGGATGATGGTGGGGTGGTATTCGAGGAGGTCGGCCGCGACCCGGTCGCGCAGCCGCAGCCCGGCGCCCACCGCGACGGGGTCGAGCACCCAGGGGGTCCCGGCCCGGTCGGCGGCCGCGGCGGCGTGAATGAACGTGTTGGCGGTCTCGGTGGTCACGGTCCCGACGTTGAGCAAGACGCCGCCAGCCACCGCGGCGAACGCGCTTACCTCCTCGATCGCGGCGACCATGGCGGGGACAGCCCCCGCCGCCAGCAGGACGTTCGCCGTCAGGGGAGCGGCGACATAGTTGGTCAGGCAGTGCACGAGCGGCGCGGCGGCGCGGACAGCGGCGACATCCCGCTGTGTGTCGGCGTCATCCCAGGTCCGTTCGGGAAGCTGAGTTTGCGTAGTCATGGGGAAGCTCCTTGGGGCGTGTTAGGAGAACTCGGTCGCGATCAGGGTCAACGTGGCTTGCGCAGCAGGAAGGCCAGCTGGTTGGGGAGCGGGTCGGTGCCGTCTTCGGCGACTTCGAGCAATTCGAAGCCGGCCCGCAGATAGGTGTTGAGCTGGGCCGCGAGCGGCCGGTGCCACGACCCTGTCTTGCCGCGCACGGTCGAGGAGAAGTGGCCGGGCTCGGCGAACCCGGCGTCCCGGTATCCGGGGTGCTGCACGACGGTTCCGTCCGGCCGTTTCTCCGCGTAGTTGCCGTCGAAGCAGGGGTGCAGGCAGACCGGCACGTACCGGCCGCCGGGGGCGAGCACCCGGTACACCTCGGCGACCGCGCCAGCGAAGTCGTCGAGAGCGGAGGAGACGAACGTGGAGTAGGCGGCGGGAACCGAAGCGTCGGCGAGCGGCAGCCGGGCCGCGTCCGCCTGCGCTACCGGCAGCCGGCCCGCGGCGATCCGCAGCTGGTCGATGGACAGGTCCAGGCCAACGGGCTGGTAGCCCGCCGCGAGCAGCGGCCCGGCCGACAAGCCGGTACCGGTCCCCAGGTCGAGCACCACGCCGCTGCCCGGGCCGAGAAGGTCCGCCACGATGCCGAACGCGATGGTCGCCAGGCCCCGGCGGTCGCCGGGGTCGGTCATCACCTCGTCATACCAGGTGGCGAGCCCGTCGTAACGGGCACGCGGCGCCGGGGCTGCCGCCTGGGGCCGGGCTTGCGCTGGGGGGCGTGTCATGAGGGTCCTTCGCTGGTGTCGTTCGTCCTGGTGTCGATCGCGCTGGTGCCGGTGAGCTCGACGGGCAGTTCCGGGTCGGCCGTCCATTCCTCCAGGGACCCGTCGTAGATCGAGATGCCGGTGGCGCCGTCCGCCGTGAGGCCCAGCGCGAGCAGCGCGGCCGAGATCCCGCCACCGCAGTAGAGGATGAGCCGGCCGCCGTCGGCGGGAACCGCCGGCCGGACGGCCGCCCGCAGCGCGTCGGGCGGCAGGAGCAAGCCGTCGCCGTCGAGCAGCCCGCGGGCGGGCACGTTGCCGCTGCCGGGGATATGGCCGCGCCTGGCGTACCGGGTGGCGGCGCGGCCGGAGTACACGTCCTCGCTGAGCGCGCAGACCAGCGTGGCCTCGGCCCGGCCGGCCAGCACGTCGAGCACGTCGCGGCGATCCGCCCAGGCCGGCGCGGGCACAGTGTCGTTGTCAAGCACAGTGTCGTCGTCCAGTACAGTGCCGTCAGGCACGTATGGCGCCGCCTCGCTAGGCTCCGCCTGTCCCGCCTCGTCCTCCTGCCCGGCGCCGGCTGACTCGACCGGCAGCCCGGCGGCCCGCCAGGCCGGCAGGCCGCCGTCGAGGACCTGAACCTGAACGCCGATCGCGCGCAGCTCCCACCACAGCCGGGCCGCCCACAGGGTGCCGCCCTGGTCGTAGGTCACGACCGGGCGGCCGGCGGCGACGCCCCAGTCGAGGGCCCGGGCGGCGAGCTGGCCCGGCGGCAGGTGCGCGAAGTGGTACCCGGCGGCCGGGTCCGTCAGCTCGGTGGTCAGGTCGACGTGCCGTGAGCCGGGGATGTGCCCGGCCGCCCAGCCGGGCTTGCCGCTGGCGATGCGGTAGTCGCCGTCGGTGCGCGGGGCGGGCAGTTCGACGGTGGCGTCGAGCAGCACCACGTCGCCCAGCCGGGTGGCGAGCTCGTGGACGCTGACAAGAGGGCCGCCTCGGCCTGGCTCGCCGGGCCTGGTGAAAGGGGGTTGCGCTGTCACGGGATATCTGTCCTGGCTCCTAAAATCGCTGTGCCGGGGCCGTCTCGGCCAGGCCGAGCGCCGCCAGCTCGGCATTGCTCTCGCTGATCGCCTGCTCGTCCCTGGTGAGGTCGAGGGACCGGGTGACGGCGAAGTAGACCGCGCTCGTGACCACGATGCCGACCACCCACGACAGGTCGATGCCGTTCAGCGCGGCAACGGCCGGGCCCTGGAAGAACGTCAGGTTCGCGAACGGCACGATGGCGGCCAGGCCCACTACGTAGGCCAGGATCCCCCGCCAGGACCAGGCGCCGTACACGCCGTCGGGCCGGTCGAGGTGGGTGATCGCGTAACGGCCGCGCCGGACGAAGAAGTAATCGATCAGGTTGACGCTTGTCCACGGAACAAGGACGTAGAACACGATCAGAACGAGATTGTTCACGGTCGCGTTCACATTGTGCAGCGGGATGCCGATCGCCGCCCCGATCGCGGCGAGCGCCGCGATGATGATCCCGCGCTGCCACCGCCGGTCGGCCTGGCCCCGGCGGATCAGGCCAAGGCTTTCGGCCCCGGTCAGCGTCTCCAGGCCGGCCGAGTAGACGCACAGGCCCATGGTGATGATGAGCACGAGCGACGACACCGCGACGAGGGCGTCGCCGAAGTGGCCGAACACGGCGTTGCCCGCGACGTCCATGCCTGTGAGAGCGTCAGTCACGTTGAGCCTGCTGGCCAGCCAGGCGCCCAGCGCGACCAGCCACACCAGCGACGCCGAGGCGCTGAAGAGCACCGCGGCGATCACCCGCCGGAACGGCGTGCTGCGTGGCAGGTAGCGCGAGTAGTCGGAGACCACCGGCGCATAGGAGATGTTGATGCTCGCCGCGTAAGAGAACTGCGTCGCGAACGGCACGAACACGAAGCCAAGGTGCGCAGCCGGCGCGTGACCGCCGGCGTCGCCGAGCAAGACAGCCACGCTCAGCGCGAGCCAGAAGGGCAGCGAGATCCAGAAGAACCAGCGGAACGCCCTGTGCATCCAGTCGTAGCCGAAGACGGCAAGCGCGACGGCCAGGGCCCCGGCGATGACGCCGACCAGGATCTCGTTGAGGCCGAAGATCGAGTGCAGGCCCACGTCGAGGATGACCGTGTCCAGGATCACGTAGGCGACGTTGCCGAACAGCGGGGCCAGCAGCGGGACCACGACACCCCGGTAGCCGAACTGCGCACGCGACTGCAGCATCTGCGGCAGCCCAAGGTGGGGTCCCTGGGACGCGTGCAGGGCCATGAACGTGGTGCCGAACAACGTGCCGAGCAGCGTGGCCACCACGGTCCACCAGATGGACAGGCCAAGGGCCGGGCCGAGGAACCCGACCGCGACCGACAAGGACTGGGTGTTGCTCAGGAACCAGAACACGCCCTGCTGCGAGACGCGGCCGTGCCGCTCACGCTCGGGAATGTAGTCAATGGAATGCCGCTCGACGACGCCGTGCGCCGCCGGGAGCACTGACACGGTCGCCGTGTCGTCTGCAGTAGTCATGGCCCGCCTTCCCGGAGGAACGATACCAGACTATATCTACAGAGTTAGTAGGAAATGTCAAGACAGCATTTAGTGATGATGGATCACCAGGCTGCAGATATCCCTTGGCTGGCGGCGACTGGCGGGTCCGTCATGGTTCACTGTTCAACAAAACGTATACATAGGTATCCACAGCGGGCGCATGGTACGTTCTGACCGTGTACACCCCGCAGCCGTCGTCCTCCAGCCATCCCGGCGCGGCGGGCCGCGGGTACGAGATGCTGCGGGCCGACGTGCTGTCCGGCAAGTTCGCTCCGGACGAGGTGCTGCTAGAGACGGTCCTCACGAAGGTCTACGGCCTGTCGCGCACACCCATCAGGGAAGCGCTCGGGCGCCTTGAGCAAGACGGGCTGCTAGAGCGCGGCACCCGGGGCTACCGGGTCCGGTCAGGGACGCCGCAGGACGTCCTCGACATCTACGAGGCCCGCAGCGCCCTTGAGGGCGAGGCCGCGGGCGCCGCCGCGACCAGGCGCACCGACCTCGACCTGGCCAAGCTGCTGCACATCCACGAGCTAGCGTGCGCGAGCACCGACCACGAGACGGTGCGGCAGCTGAACGCCGACTGGCACTCCGCCCTCTGGGAGGCCGGTCACAACCGGACCATCCAGGGCCTGCTCGGCAAGCTCGTCGTGCAACTGCGGATCTACGACCGCGAGCCGCACGAATCTGGCGACGACCTCGCCAAGACGCGGACCGAGCACGCCAAGGTACTCGCCGCGATCACCTCACGAGACCCCGACTACGCCCGGCGGGCCATCACCGAGCACCTCGCCAGGGCCCGTGAGCTGCGCCTGGCCTCGTTTGCCCGGCTCGCCTCGGCCGTCCAGGATTAACAGCCGCAGCGTGCTCGGTTCTGTAGCGCAGGGCCTCGTGGAATGAATGCCCGCGTTGAGGTGCGCCCGATTTCCGGTGGCATCGGGCCGGGACTCCCCGCGATCATCGTCTTATGACAGAACCGTCCCGGTGGGCCGGCCCGCACCAGCAAGCGTGGGACGCGGCGCTGGCCACGCTGCGCGAGGCCGGGTGGCGGGTGGTGATGACCTGCTCAGCCGCGCCGGTGCAGCTTGAGGGCGTGCTGCCGTGCGGCGAGCAGTTCTACTTCCGGTCCCGGCACGATGAGGTCTTGCTGGCCGTGGGTGGCGAGGACCCAGCCGACAGGGCTCCCTGGGAACGGCTGGCCAGCTACGGGCCACCTGGGGGAGAAGTAGCCTCGTATCTCCCGGCCCAGCCAGGGCTGGACCTGCTCCAGGACCTGTCAACCCAGCACTGGCGCGACTGCCGACGGGCACGCGGCCTCCCAGGGGTGCCAGTGCACCGGGACTTCTGGTCCCTGCAGCTGCTGAGCGACCAGCGCATCGATGACCCGGCGGTCGGTGCCCAGATCATGCGCACCTTGCTCACGGTGCTCCCCGAGTTTCGCCCTGTCCGGTACGGCGAGATCGAGCCGGATGCCGGGCGGTGGACCGACGACCTGGTCGAGCGCCTCGCAAGCATCTGGCCGCGCGCTGGGATGTCTTTTGCCTTCGAGGGCGCGGACGGGACACAAGGTTCCATGGCATCCATCGCCGGCAACCACATGCACTCAAGGGTGCATCTGGACGCTCCCGGCGCGGGTCCCGATGACGACCGGGCGCTGCGGTTCCTGACGGCGGTCGCCGGCCTCACGGGCGGTGAGTTCGGGCTGATTCACCGGTTCGACCAGCGGGAAGCACAACGCGCGGCCCGAAACGGGACCCTGCTCAGCGCCCAGGTCTTCACGGTCACGTCACATGACCTGAAACGCGGGATCCCGGACATCTACTGGGCGACGCTCTTCGGACCCGGGTACGTCGACATGCTCGGGCCAGAACGGCTACGAACGGCACCCGCAGCGAAGGCTGAACTGCTCCCGGACGGCTCTGCCCTCCTGCAAGCCAGCACAAGCTCCGGCGACGTGCTCGCGCCCGCCGACCCGTTCGGCGCAGCGCGCGAGGCGATCATCGAGCACCTGGGCCGTAACGCGTTCTACGACCCCCTGCACCCGGACGCCAGGACGATAACCCCGGCCTTCGGCGACACCATCTCCCGAAGCCTACGGCGCACGGATCCAGCCGCTGTCGAGGCACGTCGGCGAGCCGGCATCGAATAGCCCGCCATGTCCGCAACGCGCCTGGCCTCGGCGTAGCGGATCTAAAGCTACTTGCCCGTGTGCTCTGCGATGATGCGAAGGTGCGCGATGTCCTTCGGGCGCAAGAGCATCCGCTTGGCCGTTGCGATTATGTCAAGACTTGCGAAGCGAAGGCCGTAGATAATGTCCGCACCGTCGATCATCTCGTCCACGGTCCAGTGCTCGGGAAACCACCCGTTAAGAATTTCAACTTTTCCGTCAAACAGGGACACTTTGCGAACTCTTGAATCATGGACCGGATGGGCCGCGCCCAACTGAAGTGCGGCATCCCAGGCTGATGCTCGCGCCACGACGTCGATGTCGCCGAGGCTGTCGATCCAGCCCCGAGCAAATAGTGGAGCGCTGCCGATAAATGCGAAATCTGAGACGTCCAAGCCTAGGGAAATAAATTCGCGCACATGCGGATGACCGAGAAACGAATCCATGCGAGCACCTTGCCTTCTGATGCCCCGGTAGTAGCCGAGGAAACTGCTACCGGGGCTCTTGATCCGCTTACCCACCGCCGCGATCAGCGGGAATTTGTACATGATCTGGGCCCCATGGCCGATAAGGGCCCGGCGCTGCGAGGTTCCTTGTTTGTCGGGTGTCAGCTCCGTCGGCCGTCTCCGGGGAGCGCGCCCAGGCCCGAACGACAGCGCGCGTCCTGGTGACGGGCTTCAGCTGCGGCGTCGCCGAGCTGGCGGAGGTCGGCTGCCAGGTTGTGGGCGGAGTTGAGGGTGTCGGGGTGGTCATCGCCCAGGATGCGCTGGCGGCGGCTGAGGGTG
>Ga0335072_10012136_pt1 | contig 12308 bp, 10 predicted proteins | sample Lox_Sample_21_FD_206725 | JGI IMG/M metagenome (GOLD analysis project Ga0335072, IMG submission 206725) | Soil microbial communities from Loxahatchee National Wildlife Refuge, Florida, United States - Lox_Sample_2.1 | ecosystem: Environmental > Terrestrial > Soil > Wetlands | place: USA...
CCATGTGGTACTCACGTGAATCAACCTCACCCGCGACACCCGCCCGTTGCCACCAGGCGTCGGGTTTGGCGATGAAGTCCCCGTCCGGGGTATACAACCGGGCGTTATAGAGCGGCTTCTCAAGGTCCGAGCGGTCGATCAGCTTCTTGAGGTCGGCTTCGGCCGTCGACCGGACGCCGTCGCTCACCTCGGCCAGCGCCCTTCGCAGGGAGCGCGACCCGGCCGAGGGGCCTTCGTTCAGCTCCTCGATGAGCAACGGCAAGGCGCATCGCTTCCGCTGCAGGGCCGCACAGACCACGGCCTGCACGTCGCCGAACGATGTCATCTTCCTGGCGGCGTCCGCGACAGCGCGGTGGGGCGGGGCGAATCTGATCGCGCCGGTCTCGTGGACCTTGTCAGGCATCCTCGTCGTGCGCTGGATCCGCACGAAGCCCGTGCTCGCACGCTGTTCGTCAGCAGGGATCAAGACGTCGATGAGGTTCAGGCCTGCACACGTCAGGTGATGCCGCCGGACGGCCACCGCTCCGGTGATCATGCTCCCCGAACCTGCGTACAACAGGGCCGCTATCTCCCGCTGCTCTTGTGTGGGCGTCCCCGTCATGGTCAGGTATACGCCGGGAAGCATGGCCCGCCACGGTCCCCCTCGGCGGAGCCGGTAGTCAATCGCTCTTGGCGTCAGCCCGCACTCAAGCGCTTGCCATCGTGCGACGACGCCGTACTGGATCGGTAGCAGCGCCCACAGGCGTGCCTGATCGTACTGGCAAATGTTTGGCATATGCACAGAGTGTCAGCGAGGTGTGACATTCCGGCGAGCGGCGATGCCGCCAGCCCAGGCCCAACGGGCCGTCAGCCCAGGCTGGCGATGCCGCTGGGGCCAGGCCGAACGTGGTCGATGTCCCACCGACCACACTCTTTGGTAGACGATGTCACATCGACCACGTTGGGGTGCGGGGAGGCCGGGGCGCGAGGCGGGGCGCGGGCGGGTTACTCGAAGCGGACGGTGTTTGGGGCGGTCATGCGGTTCAGGAGGGGGAGCGTGACCGTGATGACGGCGACGGCGGCGACTAGGCCGATGGCCATCAGGGTGTAGTAGTCGTGGCCTAGTTGCGGGATCGCCGTGCCGGCCGGCGCCAGGCCGGTCACTGACCGGAAGGCCGCCTTCGGGTTGTCGGCCAGCCGCCGGCTCGCCAGCAGCGCCGACGATCCCCGCGCCACGCCGCCGAACAGCCGGGCTGCCTGTGCTGTCAGCCACGGCCCGGCGATGACCAGGCCGGCCATGGTGATCAGCAGGCCCGGGTAGGCGGGCGCGCCGATGGAGTCGCGGCTCGTCGCCGACAGCCCGACCACGAAGAGCGCCACTCCGAGCATCAGCGGGGCCAGCCGCCAGAACGTCGGCGGCTTCGGCGTGGTGCGCCGGCTGGCGCCGAGCGGGGAGATCTGCACCTTGCGTAGCGAGATCAGCGCCGCGACGGCGGCCGCGACCGGCACGCCGGCCAGCATGGCGAGGTATCCCCAGGCCGTCGGCGTCAGGTCGGACTCGAAGTACGGCGTGCCGATCAGCGCCGCCCCCGCGAGCGCCGGGCGCACCAGCAGGAAGATCACGGTCCCACCCGCGGCGCCGAGAAAAGCGCTGACCATGGCCTCAACCGAGGCGATCACCCGGATGTCGGCAGGTGTCCCGCCGACCAGGCGCAGCGCGGCGAACCGTTCCTCGCGCCGGTCGGCGGCCAGCCGGGTGGCCGTGCTGATCAGCACCAGCATCGGGAACAGCACAGCGAGGACGCCGACAAGGAACGCATAGCGGAAGAACGAGGTGAACACTTCCGGCGGCGGCGCGGTGGCGATCGAGGTGACCAAGGAAGTACCGGGAACCGCCTTGAGCGCGGCGGGCGTGTACCCGATGTAGACCACCAGGTCATTGGTGCCGTTCAGGGCCGGCTGGCCGATCGTGCCCGCCAGGCGGCCGGGGAACCTGTCACCGAGTTCGGCGGCGGGGACGGCGCGGAGCAGCGCGGCCAGCGCGGGTGACGCGTAGTACTCCCCGGGAGCGGGCAGGCGGGCGATGCCGGCCGGAACCGGCGCTCCGGAGCCGAGTGCGGCGACGTCCAGCCGCGTGATGGTCTGTCCCTGGTAGAAGTCCACGCTGTCGTTCCACAGCTCACCGCGGGCCGGCAGCGCGGACGGCACCGGCGCCCCTCGCGTGCACGACCAGCAGGGCTGGCTGGCGTTGGCCTGGAAGGCGTGGAACTCGGCGAGCACGCCGAGCAGCAGCGCGACGCCGACCGCGACGGCCGCGGCCGTCACGAGCAGCCGGACGAAGGCTTCCCGGCCGCTGTGCAGCGTCAGCTGCAGGCCGAGGCGGATCATTAGCGCACGGCCCTCGCCGAGGCCGAAGCGGAAGCCGCCGCGGCGGCCGGCGAGCGGGGGGCGCCGCCCGTCCCGAGATCCGCGGAAACGCGGCCGTCACGGACCATGACCACGCGGTCGGCGTACGACGCGACCCGCGCGTCGTGGGTGACCACGACGACCGTGGCGCCTTGCTGGCGGGCCAGCCCGGTCATCAGGTCCATGACCTTCTCGCCGGCCAGCGAGTCCAGCGACCCGGTCGGCTCGTCGGCGAAGACTACCTTGGGCGCGAGCGCGAGCGCGCGGGCGACCGCGACGCGCTGCGCCTCGCCGCCGGACAGCTCACCGGTCCGGCGTCCGCCCTTGTCACCGAGGCCGAGCCGGTCCAGCCATGTCCCGGCCGTCTTGTACGCCTGCTTCCTGCTGGTCCGGTTCAGCAGCAGCGGCAGCGCGATATTGTCCGCCGCCGTGAGCTCAGGCACCAGCTGCCCGAACTGGAAGACGAAGCCGAACGCGGTCCGGCGCAGCCGGGTGCGTTCGGCCTCGCTCAGCGTGTCCAGGCGGTGCCCGTCGAACCACACCTCGCCCCGGTCGGGCTGGAAGATGCCGGCCAGGCAGTGCAGCAGGGTCGACTTGCCCGACCCGCTCGGGCCCATGATCGCCAGGATCTCGCCCTGGCCGACGGCGACGCTCGCGCCGCGCAGCGCGAGGGTCTGGCCGAAAGACTTGACGATATCGCGCGCCTCGAGCAGGCAGCCGCGCAGGACAACGGGGGTGCTCATCGTGTGCCTACCGCCTCAGCTAGTTCCGCCAGCCGCGCTGACGTCAGGTCGATCCATCGGAGGTCCGCTTCCAGGTGGAACAGCGCGTGGTCGGCGAGCAGCACGTCGACCAGCGGCCCGGTTCGCTTGATTTCGGTGAGTTCCTGCATGCGCCGGATGTGCGCGGCGCGCTGGGTGTCGAGGTAGGCCTCGGCCGGCTTGCCGAGCATGAGCGCGAGCGTCACCTTCGCGAACAGCACGGTCTGGAGGTGCGGCTCAGGCTCGACCGCTTCGGCCAGCCACGTGTCGACCTCGTCCCGGCCGGCCTCCGTGATTGCGTAGCGTCGTCTGTCCGGGCCGTCGCCCGGCTCGGCGGCCCCCGGGACGATCTTGCCGTCGCGGGCCAGCCGGCCGAGGGTCGCGTAGACCTGGCCGAACGGCAGTTGCTTGCCACGCCCGAAGAACGCGTCGTAATCGCGCTTGAGGTCGTATCCGTGGCTCGGCTCGCGTTCGAGCAAGCCGAGAAGGGTCAAAGGAACGCTCACGAGCTGACTATACATTGAGTGTATACGCGACGCAAATAGCCAGGATCGGCTGCTTTCTCGTTGCGCAGGCGCAGTTTTTGGCCAATGTGACGCGTGTCATAGTTGCTACCAGAGAGTAACCGTACTCCCTGGTAGACGAGGGATTTCACGTGCGCTGTGGCGGCAACGGCGCCTCCAGGAGGGCTGGGAGTGCCGGAATGTGGTCTCGCAATCGTTTGTCCCATGGCATCGTTGACATCCGACAGCACCCCGCCCGCGTGACGATGACTGCCTGAGGCAGCCGGCACCCTGTCCCGTGCCTAGTCCGTGAGCTGATGTTCGCCTGCCGACGCCGTTGCGCGGACGTGGCCATCAGGGGTGAACGCTGATCGCGCCAGGCGCGAATTACTAAAGGTTCATTTTGGTCCGGCATCTCTCCATGCCATCGCTCATGAACGGCAAGCGTTCCAGGCTGATCATCATTGCCGCCGCGGGGACTCTCACCCTCGCGACCGCCATTTCGGCGGCCGCCGCGACGTTGCCCGCCGGTTCCGCGGCCGGCGCCGCGGACGCGCACATGCTGACGCAGAAAGTCCACGTTGACACGTTGAGCCCGGCGCAGCGCCTGGTCTCGTTCGACACGATGCGGTACGGTCTCGCCCAGCGGCAGACAACGTACGAGTCGGCGGCCGCGAAGGCCGCGGTCGCTAAGGCTGCCGCGCAGAAGGCGGCAGCGGCTAAGGCCGCCGCCGCGAAGGCCGCCGCGGCCAAGGCAGCGGCCGCGAAGGCCGCTGCACAGCAGGCAGCACAGCAACAGGCCACGCAGCAGCAGGCAGCGCAGCAAACGGCTGCCCAGCAGCCAGCGGCCAGCGCGCCCTCGGGTTCACCGCAGCAGATCGCGGAGCAGATGCTGAGCCAGTTCGGCTGGTCGAGCGGCCAGTTCTCCTGCCTGCAGCCGCTGTGGGCGCTTGAGAGCGGCTGGAACGTCTACGCGAGCAACCCCGGCTCCGGTGCTTACGGCATCCCGCAGGCGCTGCCCGGCTCGAAGATGGCGAGCGCGGGGCCGGACTGGGAGAGCGACGCGGCCACCCAGATCCGCTGGGGCCTGACTTACATCCAGGGCACCTACGGGTCGCCGTGCGCCGCCTGGTCGCACGAGGAAGCGGACGGCTGGTACTGACCCGCTAAGCGGCACCAGCCAGCCAGACAGCCCGGCCCGCGAACCCCCTACGCGGGCCGGGCTCTTTCACGCCCGGTTGACGCCAGGCCACACGCCGGCAGTCAGGACGAGGTCGTCTGGAAGGTGTGCAGCATCTGCTCGAAGAGGGGCAGGTACGTCGCGTTCCACCCGCTGTTCGGCGCCCTGAAGTAGATGGCGTACGACTGCGGTCCCGCCGATGTCGGCATGATGAACAAGATGTCGTCCGTCAGCTGCTTGACGTCTCCCGCCGGCGTCCAGGTGAACTGCCAGAACGACCCCTGGGTACCCCGGACCGGCACGCCCTGGAGATGGTTCTGCTTGTACCCGGGGAACGCGCCCTTGGCCAGCGACTGCCTCTTGATGTACTGGGCCTCGGTCACCATGTTCTGGTAGGTGTGCGGCGTCAGGTCAACTTCGAGGAAGATGCCGTTAGGTCCATCGAAATGCGTGGCCAAGCCCGAACGAGTCTCGGACCAGCCCGGCGGCACGTCGATCGAGAAGCCGCCCGCCGTGTGGGTGTCGGACGGCCGGACGGCGTCCGTGGTCCAGCCCGACGGGAGGGTCGTTGACAGGGTGTTGAGCGCGTTGACCGAGCCGAACGGCGTCTTAGGGCTCGGCTTCACGGTGTTCGCCGTCGCTCCCGATCCAGTGGTCCCTGAGTGGCTCAGCGCGAGCGCCGCCCCGCCGCCCGCGGCGGCTGCTATCACGACGGCGCCGGCGATCAGCGCGATCTTACGGCCCCGCCGGGAGCGCTGCGGGCGGCCGCTGGTGCCGGGCGCGTACTCCTGGGCGAGATCCGGGTACGGCTGCGACGGGCCGGCGTACTGCTGGTTCGGACCGGGGGGCTGGGCGTTCGAACCGTACTGGGCGCTCGAACCGTACTGAGCGCTCGAACCGTACTGGGCGTTCGAGCCCCATTGCGCGTTGGATCCCCGTTGCGGGTTAGCGCCCCACTGGTCACCGGATCCTGCCCGCCATTGGGCGCTGGAGTCGCTGTACTGCGTCTCTTCGTACGACGGCGACGGCTGGGGCGTGGTCGGCGGGTCGGTGCGCGCCGGCTGCGCCGCGGAAAACGACGGCCTGGGTTTCGGCGGCGCCAGGTTGTGCAGCACCGGGTCGATCGACGTCGCGGCGGCGGGAGCTTCCGGCGCGGGCGGACCGAAGACTTCTGGCGCCGCGGCCCTGGGCTCAGCCGCGGCCGGCCCCGGATCGGATGCCGGCTCGGCGGCGGCCACGGCGGCTGGCGCTACCGGGGCTACCGGGACCACCGGAGTGGTCACCGCTTCGTCCACGCCCACATCGGCCGCGGCGGCGGCGCCCACGCCGGCCAGGGCGGCAGCGGCGACAGCCGCGCCCTCCCCGCCAGCAGGCTCCTCGCCCGCCACGTCCAGGTCAGCAGCGCCGGCATGGCCGGCGTCCGCGGGCGCTACTTTGGCTGAGCGAGCCGGCGGCTCCTCCACGGCCTCGTCGACGGCGGGCACGGACGCTGGCGCCGCTGGCGCCGCGGCCTCCGCGACAGCGGAAGCCGCCGGCGCGGCGGGCGGCGGCACGTACGCGGACATCACCGTGGCGGGATGCTCGGGCTCCGCGGCCGGGCCAGAAAGCAGCGGCAGCACGTCGCTGAACATCCGCGCGGCAGCCGCCGCGGACGGCCTGGTGGACGGGTCGCGGCGCAGCAGTGCCGCGATCAGCGGGGCGAGCCGGCCTGAGCCCGACGCGACCGGGGCGTCCTCGTTGATGATGGCGGACATCGTGGTGATCGCGCCGCCGCGCTGTTCGTACGGCCCGCTCCCTTCGACCGCCGCGTAGATCGTGGCACCGAGCGACCACAGGTCGGACGCGGGCGTCGCGGCGCCGCCGCGGATCCGCTCCGGCGCGGTGAACCCGGGGGAGCCCATGACCATCCCGGTCTGCGTCAGCCGAGGATCACCCGCGAACTGCGCGATGCCGAAGTCGGTCAGGACCGCCCGCTCGTCCCACTCGCTACCGGACCGCTCCCTGGCGATCAGCACGTTGCTCGGCTTCACGTCCCGGTGCAGCACCCCGACGGCGTGCGCGGCCGCGAGCGCGGCGAGCAGCTGCTGCCCGATCCGCCCGGCGCGCACCGGTGTCAGCCGCCGCTCCACGGCCAGCACCTGGTCGAGAGACCGCGACGGGACGAGCTCCATGACGATCCACGGGCGCCCGTCTTCTTCGGCCACGTCGAAGACCGTGACCACGCCGCGATGCGATAGCCGCGCGGCGGTGCGCGCCTCGCGGAGCGTCCGCTGGTAGGCATTCTTCCGCTCGTCCGCCCCGATAGAAGAGGAGAGCACGACCTCCTTGACCGCCACCTCACGATCGAGGAGCTGGTCCCGGCCACGCCACACGACGCCCATGGCGCCACGGCCGATCGGCTGGTCGAGAATGTACCGCCCGGCGATGACCCGTCCTGTCATTGGGGGCATAGCCGGACCATACCAGCGTTTAGGGGTGGCTGCCGATGGAGAGCAGCGGACCCGCCGCCTCGGCGAAGAAGTCGTTCCCCTTGTCGTCCACGATGATGAACGCGGGGAAGTCGCGGACCTCTATCTTCCACACCGCCTCCATGCCGAGTTCCGGGTATTCCAGGACTTCGACCCTGGTGATGCAGTCCTGCGCAAGCCGCGCCGCCGCACCGCCGATCGAGCCGAGGTAAAACCCGCCGTGCCGTTTGCACGCCTCGGTCACCCCCGTGGACCTGTTGCCCTTCGCCAGCATAACGAAAGACCCGCCGGCCGACTGGAAGCGCTCAACATAAGAATCCATCCTCCCGGCCGTCGTCGGCCCGAACGACCCGGACGCGTACCCGGCGGGGGTCTTGGCCGGCCCCGCGTAGTACACGGGATGGTCGCGCATATAAGAAGGCATAGGCTCGCCGGCGTCGAGCCGCTCGGCGATCTTCGCGTGCGCTATGTCGCGGGCGACGACCATCGGCCCGGTCAGCGCGAGCCGGGTCTTGACGGGGTACTTGGACAGTTCGGCCCTGATTTCCGCCATCGGCCGGTTGAGGTCGATCGTCACGACCTCCGCGCGGTCCGATGTGACCGCGGCCGGGTCCGGCAGGTACTGCGCCGGGTCCGTCTCGAGTTGCTCGAGGAACACGCCGTCGGCCGTGATCTTCGCCAGCGCCTGCCGGTCAGCCGAACACGACACGGCGATCGCGACCGGGCACGACGCGCCGTGCCTGGGCAGCCGGATCACGCGCACGTCATGGCAGAAGTACTTGCCGCCGAACTGCGCGCCGATTCCGATCTTCCTCGTGATGTCCAGGACAAGGGCCTCGAGTTCCAGGTCCCTGAACCCGTGCCCGTCCGGGGACCCCGAGGCCGGCAGCGTGTCCAGGTACCTGGCCGAGGCGTACTTGGCCGTCTTGAGCGCGAACTCGGCGCTGGTCCCGCCGACCACGATCGCCAGGTGGTACGGCGGGCACGCCGACGTCCCGATCGCGCGGATCTTCTCCTCGAGGAACGACGCCATCCGCGCCGGGTTGAGCACCGCCTTGGTCTCCTGGTACAGGTACGACTTGTTCGCCGATCCGCCGCCCTTGGCCATGAAGAGGAACTTGTACGCGTCGCCGTCGGTGGCGTACAGCTCGATCTGCGCGGGCAGGTTGGACCCGGTGTTCTTCTCGTCCCACATGGTCAGCGGCGCCATCTGCGAATAGCGCAAGTTGAGCGTCGTGTACGCGTCGTAGATGCCGCGGGCGATGTGCTCCTCATCGCGCCCGTCGGTGAGCACCTGCTGGCCGCGCTTGCCCATCACGATGGCGGTCCCGGTGTCCTGGCACATCGGCAGCACGCCCCCGGCGGCGATGTTCGCGTTCTGCAGCAGGTCACGGGCGACGTACCGGTCGTTGGGGCTGGCCTCCGGGTCGTCGAGGATCGCTCGCAGCTGGCGCAGGTGGGACGGCCGCAGCAGGTGGGCGATATCGCGCATCGCCGTCCGGCTGAGCAAGGTGAGCGCTTCCGGGTCTACATAAAGAAATTTTTTCCCGAACGGGCCCGTGGTCTCCGCCCCGCCGTCGGCGATCTTCCGGTAGGTGGTGTCGTCGTGCCCGAGCGGAAGAAGTTCGGTGAAGGAAAACTCAGCCATGACCCCATCCTAGGCAGGCGCGAGATGTCCGTGGATGTCACGACTTGTTTGCGTATCCGCAAGCTTGTATTGTGACGCTGTGCGGCGGCGCTGCGCCACGCGGTGCCCCCGTCCGCGAGTGGATTGCTCGCCACGCAGCGCCCCCGTCTGCGGAGGCAGAGCTGCGGCGCCGTCGCACGTAACCTCTTACACCGCTAGCGATTCGCGAGCCTCGGCAGCAGCAGCGAGGCGCAGGTGATGCTGGCGAGCGTCGCGCACACCAGGACCACGACGTCCAGCCACAGCGTCGTAGGCCAGCCGATCAGCAGGCCGCGGAGGGCCTCGACCTCGTAGGTGAGCGGGTTCACCTTGCTGATGGCCTGCAGCCAGCCGGGCATCACGTAGGTGGGGTACAGCGCGCTCGAGCTGAAGAACAGCGGCATGGTGATCGCCTGGCCGATGCCCATCAGCCGGTCCCTCGCGAGGGCCACGCCCGCGATCGACATCGACAGGCAGGCGAAGAAGGCCGAGCCCATCACGAGGACGATCGCCGCGCCGACGAGCTTCAGCGGGTTGTGGGTGAACGACACGCCGAGGATCGTGGCGATGATCACCACGACCACACCCTGGATCAGCGACCGCACCCCGGCCGCGAACGCCTTGCCGGTGATGAGCGCCGACCTCGGGGTGGGCGTCACCATCAGCTTGGTGAGCACGCCCGCGTCCCGTTCCCAGATGATCTGGATGCCGTAGAAGATCGCGATGAAGAGCGCGGACTGCGCGATGATGCCCGGCGACAGGTAAGCGAGGTAGGACACGCCGGGGGGCAGGGGGATGGCGCGGAAGCGGGTGAATACCTCGCCGTAGATCAGCAGCCACAGCGCGGGCTGGATCGCCCGGGTGTACAACTCGGTACGGTCGTGCCGGATCTTGCGTAGCTCCACCCAGCACAAGGTGGCGATCCGGCTGGCCAGGCGGCGCAGCGCCGTCACCGGGTCGTCGTGGATGACGGGGAGTTCAGCCGAGGCGGCGGGCGGTGCGCCGGGAGCGGCGTACGTCACGGATGCCTCCTTCTTCCGGTGCCTTGTCCAGGGTGTCGCCGGTGTAGTGACGGAACACGTCGTCGAGCGTCGCGCCCTCGCCGAGCCCGGCGCGCAGGTCGGCGGGCCGGCCCGTGACGCGGATCGTGGCGCGGTGCATCAGCGAGACCCGGTCGCAGTACGCGTCGGCCTCGTCCATGTAGTGCGTGGTCATCAGCACGGTCATCTGATGCTCGTCGCGCAGCCGCGCGATGTACTCCCAGACGACACCGCGGGCGATCGGGTCCAGCCCGACCGTCGGCTCGTCGAGCACCAGCAGCCGCGGCGCGTTGATCAGCGCCTGGGCGAGCTCGAGCCGCCGGATCATGCCGCCGGAGTAGGTGCCGGCCAGCCGCGTCGCGGCCTCGGTGAGCCCCATCGCGTCCAGCGCGGCGGCGACCTTTTCCTTCCGCTCCTTGCGCGGCACGTCGAAGAGCCTGGCGAACAGCTCGACGTTCTCGACGCCGGTCAGGTTCGCGTCCGCGGACAGCATCTGCGGGACGTAGCCGATCACGCGGCGCACGAGCATCGGGCGGGCAGCGGCGTCGATGCCGAAGACGGTGACCGTGCCGGTGGCGGGCTTCAGCAGCGTGGTCAGCATGCGGATCGTGGTGGTCTTGCCCGCGCCGTTCGGCCCGAGCAGGCCGAACATCTCGCCGGGCTCGATGGTCATGTCGACATGGTCGACCGCGGTGTGGGTGCCGAACCGGTAGGTGAGCCCGGTGCACAGGACCGCGTCCGTGACGGTTCCCCCGGGTGCCCGTTCGGCGGCGCCGACGCTCACAATGCCTCCATCTGCTCCGCGAGACGGGCCAGCGCGGGCACGGCGGCGCCGATGGCCCGGCGGTCGGCGGCCGGCAGCCGCTCGAGCGCCCGGCCGGCCAGCTCGGCACGGATGTCCCGCCACTGCGCGACCCGGGCGGCGCCCTCATCGGTCACGGTCAGCCGGACGGAACGCCCGTCCGCCACGGCCCGGCCCCTGGCCAGCAGGCCGTCCGCGGCGAGCTGGCTGACCATCGTGCTGACGCTGTTCGGCGCCAGCCGCAGTTCCTGCGCCGCCTCGGCAACGCTGATTCCCGGCCTGCGGGCGGTGAGCCGCAGCAGCTCTGACCTGGCCGGCGGCAGCGCTCCGGCCAGCGCCGACGAGCTCACGGCGCGCCGTGCGACCCGGCGGATGGCGGCGAGCGCCGCGAGCAGCTCGACCGCCGCTGCCTTGGCCGTTTCGTTAACAGCGATAGTTACCTCGTTCACAGAGCTAACTATATGAGCGGCAGGGAACGCCGCCAAGCCCGTCCAGGCTGTCCCGTATCCCGCCCCGGAGTACGGGGCGGGCGGCCGCGGCCGCGGGAGCCGCGCGGTCAGCCGATGTTGTGGCGGTGCGCGTAGCCGATCGCGGCGGCGCGGTCCCGCGACCCGGTCTTGGCGAAGATCCGGCTGATGTGGGTTTTGACCGTGTGGTTGCTCAGGAACAGCTGCGCGGCGATCTCCGGGTTGGTCATCCCGCGGGCGATCATGCCCAGGATCTCCGCCTCGCGCTCCGTCAGGCCGTCGGGAGGCGGCGCGCTCCGGGCGGGCTCGGGCTGGCCGGGTGGGGCAGTGGCGGCGAGCAGCGTCGCGTGCACGCGGGGGTCGAAGACCGTCAGCCCGCTTACTGCCGCGCGCAGCGCCCCGGCGATCTCGGTGTAGTCGGCGTCCTTGGTGAGGTAGCTGCGCGCGCCGGCCCGGAGCGCGTCCAGCACCGAGCTGTCGTCCGCGTATGTGGTGAGCACGATGATCGCGACCTCGGGATGCTCGGCGGTCAGCCGGCGGATGGCGCCGATGCCATCCAGGACGGGCATGTGCAGGTCGAGCAGGATCGCGTCGGGGTGGTGCTCGGCCACGAGGTCCAGAGCCTGCTCCCCGTCCGCGGCGGCGCCGACCACGTCGATGTCGGGTACCGCGTCCAGCAGCAGGACGAGGCCCTGGCGCACGCTGGCCTGATCATCGGCGATGACGAGGCGCAACGGCGCCCCCGTCGGCGGGGTGGTCATGAAGCAATGGTCTCAGGCTGGCGGCGCGGTAGTTGGGCGGTCACGATCCACTGGCCGTCGCGGCGCCCCGCCTCGAGGGTTCCGTTCAGTAGCCGGAGCCGTTCGTGCATGCCGGTCAGCCCGTAGCCGCCGTTGACGGTGCTCACGTCCCCCGGCTGGCGGGTGTCCGCGTCCGGGGGCAGGTCGTTGCGGATGGTGAGCCGGACATTGGCGTCGCCGTAGTCGAGGCGGACCGCTACGGGCTGCCCCGCGGCGTGCTTGGCCGCGTTGACCAG
>Ga0335072_10012137_pt1 | contig 12308 bp, 12 predicted proteins | sample Lox_Sample_21_FD_206725 | JGI IMG/M metagenome (GOLD analysis project Ga0335072, IMG submission 206725) | Soil microbial communities from Loxahatchee National Wildlife Refuge, Florida, United States - Lox_Sample_2.1 | ecosystem: Environmental > Terrestrial > Soil > Wetlands | place: USA...
TGCTCGATGTCGTTCACGGTGGTGGTCAGCGACCGCTCCCCCAGCGTCACGATGCGATCCGCCATCTGCTCGGGGGAGAATCCCTGATACTGCCAGATGATGGAAACCACCGGAATATCGATGTTGGGGAAAATGTCCACCGGCATGTTCAGGATGGCCAGAGGCCCGAGAAGCATGAGCAGCAGCGCGACCACGGCAAAGGTGTAGGGCCGTCGCAGCGCGAGGCGGACTATCCACATATCGGTTCAGCTTCTCCTGCAGCTTCCCGGAAAGTTCCACGCCGGGGTGCGGGATTCCAGAGGCAAGTCAGTCGTCGTGGTGCGGGGACACCATGCCCCTGTGTAACAGTATCCATCCTTTACCTGTAGGGAAGGAATTTCGAAACGCGACAACAGCTGTACGTTTTAGGAGACGAGCGGGGTGCCGAAAAAGTCTTCACCGGCAGCGTCAATGACTACTACATAGATGTTAACGGATGACGGCCGATGCAGATTTTCGCCTGTCGGTACGCCCCTGCTTACAGGTTCATCCGTTTGAAAAGTCGTCGCGGGACGCTGCGCACCAGCAGCATGATGATGGCCCAGAAGGGCGGCGTGTACACGACATCTTTGCGCTTCTCGATGGCACGAACGATATCCTGACCGACCTTGGTGGGCTCGGCGAAAAGCGCATTCTTCTTCAGGTGCGCGGTCATCGGCGTTGCGACGAAACCGGGCTTGATGGTGAGCACCTGCACGCCGGCACGATCGATGCGATTCCGGACTCCATCGAGAAAAATATTGAGCCCGCCCTTCGAGGCACCATAGACGTAGTTGCTTTTCCGCGCGCGGTCCCCGGCTACCGATGAAACGACGGCGATGGTGCCGCGCCGTTCCGCCTCGCAGTAATTGGCCAGCCAGGTCACCAGCGAAACGGCGGAAAGGAAATTTGTGCGCAGGACCGCCTCGGCGACGGCATAGCTTTTCTCCGCCTCGTTCTGATCCCCAAGAACGCCGTGAGCGATGAAGGCGACGTCGATCCCACTCAGCACCGAAACGGCGTAGGCCAGCATGGCCGGATGGGCTGCGGTGTCGTCCAGATCGGCAACAAAGGCCGTGACCGCGCCGGCTCCGCGTGTCAGCAGGTCATCGCGAACCGCTGCCAGTTTCTGCGCGTTGCGCCCTGCGAGGAAGAACGAGGCGCCCTTTTCCGCCATCAGGCGCAGCGTTGCCTGCGCAATCGCCGACGTCGCCCCCAGGGCCAGCACACGTTGGGGATCCGCGCTTTCCTGCCGGTCAGCCAACGAGCGGCCTCCGTCCCGTGACGCGCTGCCAGAAAGCCGAGTCGAATCCGGGATCGACGTAGCGAGAAAATTCCCGCCACTGCGGATAGAAGGCCTGGAACTGGTCGGCCGTCATGCGGGCGTCCTTGGCGGAATACATGCGGCCGCCGTGCTCGAGGGTGATCTTTGCCAGGCGGTCCACCAGATCGAAGCTGACCTCGCGCCGGATAGGAAAATCAAGCGCCAGCATCGGGCCCGGCCTGGGAAACGACATCATGCCCACCGAGGGAACATCTCCGAAGAACTTGATCACCGCGAGGAAGGAAGCCAGTCCCGACCTGGTAATCGCCTTCAGGATCTCGATCATGCCTTCCCGGCCGCTTTCGTGCGGCAGCACATTCTGGAACTGCAGGAGGCCGTGGCGGCCGTACATCCGATTCCAGCGCAACACAGCATCGAGCGGATAGAAGAATGGCTCATAGTCCACCGGGCCGATTTTTTGTTTCCCGAGCTGCTTATGGAAGTAGAGTGTGTTGAACGCCGCCATCGAAAAGCGATTGAGGGCGAACTGCGGCAACTCGAAGGGGAACGTCAGCCTGGCCTCTTTGCTCCGGGTGAGCGGGCCGGGCTTCTCGGAGTGATCCCCCTGCATGAAGATGCCGCGGGCAAAGTTGCGCCCAGTGGAAACGCAGTCGATCCAGGCGACGGTGTATTCGCTGCTGGCCGACTGCGACAGGGCGAAGAACTCGTCGATGCCGTGAAACTTCTCGCCGCGGTACTCGATTTTGCGTGAAACGATGGGGCGAAGGTGCAGTTCGACCCAGGCGATGAGGCCGGTGAGCCCCATGCCGCCAATGGTCGCTGCAAACCATGCGGGATTCTCGATGGGACTGCAGACGAACCGCGTTCCGTCGGACCGAACCAGCTCGAAGCGCTGCACGTGGCGCCCGAAGGTTCCGGCCACATGATGATTCTTGCCATGGATGTCGTTGGCAATGGCTCCGCCCACGGTTACATATTTTGTGCCTGGGGTGACGGGCAGAAAATACCCCCGCGGCACGGCGAAATCGAGGATCTGCTGCAGTGAAACACCCGCCTCACAGCGCAGCAGGCCGGTTGCCGGATCGAAAAAGAGCAGCCGATCCATGCCCGAGGTCTGGAGCAGGGTGCCGTGCTCGAGCAGACACACGTCGCCGTAGCTGCGCCCGAGGCCGACGGGCAACTGCCTGGTCCCCGACGCGTGGGGCAGCGGAAAATCGGTGGTCCAGTGCAGCGGAACCACGTCCGCCTGGAATTTCGGATAGCGTCCCCAGGATTCGAATTGTGAGGTCTGTTCTGCTGGAACGTCGGACTTCGCCATGAAAGGTCTCTTCTTCTGCGTTACAGGGCTGCAAACGCTGCAATGGCCGCGACCGCAGCGCCCGTGAGCAGGCTGATGCGATCGGTGACCGCAAAAATGACCGGATCCTCGTCGAGTTCGCCGCGTGAAGCCAGCAACCAGACGCGGCTGATCCAGTAGATCATCAGGGGCGTAATCAGCCATAGCCGGGTCGGATGCAGATAGAGACTGCCGGCCTTGCGCGACTCGCCGATATAGAACGAAAACACCACCACCGAAGCGTAAGCGCTGGCGGTTCCGAAGCTGCGGAGTTGCTCGATATCGCCCAGCAGATAGCCGCGGCCGTTCGCGAGGGCCTGACCGCGTGCGCGCGTATTCTGCAGCTCGCTGAACCGCTTGACCATGGCCAGGCTGAGAAAGAGAAAGATGGAGAAGGCCGCCAGCCAGGGTGAGATTTCGAGGCCGGTGGACGCGGCCCCGGCCAAAAGACGGACGGTGTAGAGCCCGGAGAGGACGAGCACATCCACCAGTACCGCGCGTTTGAGCACCAGCGAATAGGAGAGCGTCCCCACCAGATACAGGGACAGCCACAACAGGAACGACAGAGGCAGAAATGCCGCGGCGATGACGATCGAGCCTGCCAGGAGGGCTGCGCTCATCAGCACCCCGGTCAGGACGGAAAGATCGCCCGCTGCAAAGGGCCGGTTGCGCTTCCGCGGATGCCGGCGATCCGATTCGATATCGAGCAGGTCGTTGGCGATATAAGTGGACGACGCACAAAGACTGAAGCTGACGAAGGCAATCGCGGCATTCGCGAAAGCATCGGCGCGCAGGACATGGGCCAGCAGCATGGGCACGAAGATCAGAATGTTCTTGGCCCACTGATGGAGGCGCAGGGCCTTCAGCATCGCCTTCGCCGCAGTATTTTTGTCGCGAAACTCGCGCTCTACGGTGACACCGCGCGAGCGCAGACGCGCGCGCAGAGCCGGCGCCGGGTTAGCGAGCATCGCGATTCCGGCATGCTGCAGCAGAGGAAGATCAGGGCCTGCATTGCCGATGTAGTCGTACCCCTCGTCTCCAAAGGTCCGGCGCAGGCCATCGAGTTTGTTGCCTGCCGTCAGGTTGGTCCTGCCGTCGCTGGCCAGCACGCCGTCAAACAGCCCCAGATGATCGGCGATCCGTTGTGCGAGCTGGCGATCCGCACCGGTCGCGAGATACAGTTTTCGCCCGTTGCCGCGCTGGGTTTCCAGATACTCAATGACCGACCGGTTGTAGGGCAAGTGCCGTACGTCGAGGGCAACGCGTCTGCCGACCTCCGCCTTGACCGCAGCTTTGCCGCGAAGCAGCCAGAGCGGAAACTGCAGCGCGTCGAGCGGCCGGCTGCGGAACAACAGCAGGAGCGAGTCCATCAGCGTGTCGCTCTTGACCAGGGTGCCATCCACATCGACGCACAGCGGCCGGCGCGACACCTCCTGCGCCAGGGGCGCGATGGAAGGCTGGTTCAAGAGAGTCTCTCCCATGGTTTCCGGGCAAAAAACCGAGCGAACAGCGCCGTGGGAACGATGCGCGGCTCGTCACACTCCATCGGACGAGAGCGTAGAAATTCTGGCCAAGTATAGCATCGCAACTCGGCCCCATCCGCGCAGGGAATCAGCGTCGATACAGGCGTTCAGGCACTACGGCAGGGTTGCGCCGATTACTGGGCGACTGAATTCTCGAGGTCCGGCTGTGGCGTTTCCGACGGCTTCTCGACGCGCTTCTCGGGAAAGTACGCATTGATCACGTACTGCTCCAGCATGCGCTGCGTGTTGAAGAACGATCCGTTGAGCGCGATGGTCGAACGCATCACGCGCCGCCACTGGCCGGTGTCCTTGTAGTAGAGCGGCAGGATCTGCTTCTCCAGATGCTCGTAGAGCGACTTCGCCTCGCCCGGTTCGTCGTCGTGATCGTCGATCGCCCAACCGGTGACGCCTTCGATCCAGCCCTCGATCCACCAGCCGTCGAGGATGCTGAGGCTGGGCACGCCGTTCAAAGCCGCCTTCATGCCGCTGGTTCCCGAGGCTTCATAGGGACGGCGTGGCGTGTTCAGCCACAGATCGACGCCGCCAGTCAGGACCGCACCCAGATGCCACTCGTAGTTCTCGAGGTAGACCACCTGCAGCGGCGTTGCACGCAGGTCGCGCGCCAGTTCGATCACGCGGCGAATCCTGGCCTTGCCCGGCTCATCTGCCGGGTGCGCCTTGCCCGCGTAAACAATCTGCAGGCCGCCGAACTTCTCCGCCATCTTCACCAGCCGCTCCGGATCGGTGAAGAGCAGGTCGGCACGTTTGTAGGTGGCCGCGCGGCGCGCAAATCCGAGGGTGAAGATTTCCGGCTTCATCTCGACGCCGGAAGCCGCCTTCACCGTATTGATCAGCGTCTGCTTCGAAGCCGCGTGGGCTTCCACGATCTCGTTTTCCGGGATATCGATGGCATAGCGCAGGGTGACGTTGTCCTGGCGCCAGCGGGGGAGATGCTTGTCGAAGAGCGCCTGGACTGACGGCGCGGTCCATGTGCCGGCATGGACGCCATTCGTGATGGCGTCGATGGTGTAGTCGGGGAACATCTGACGCGAGACCTTGCCGTGCTGCATCGCCACGCCGTTCACGAAGCGGGAGAAGCGCAGCGCCACGTAGGTGAGGTTCAGCAACCCATCGTGGAAGCAGCCGAAACGCTCCAGCATGCCCGCGCGTTCGACCCCGAGAACCCGATACGCCTGCTCGCCGGAGAACCGATCGTGCCCGGCCGGCACCGGCGTATGGGTGGTAAAGACACAGCGGCGGCGTACGGCTTCCAGATTCTGTTCGGTCGCGGTCTGCAGGCCCGCGCCGTGGAGTTCCTGCTCCAGGACGGGGATGGTCAGCAGCGCCGCATGGCCTTCATTCATGTGATAGACCGAAGGCTCGTACTCCAGAGCCCGCAGGAGCCGCGCGCCGCCAATCCCGAGGATCGCTTCCTGACGCAGGCGGTAGTCCGGGTCGCCACCGTAGAGCTGATCGGTCAGAATGCGATCCTTCGGATCGTTCTGTTCCAGATCGGTGTCGAGGAAGTAAATCGGAATGCGGTGCCCGGTTACACCTTCCAGGTCGTAGCGCCAGCCGCGAACCGCCACCGGCCGCCCTTCGAGCGTGACCGTCACCACCGGCTGTTCGGCCGTGAGAATGCTTTCCGGACTCCACGGCTGGGGTTCTTCCGTCTGCAGACCGGTGTTGGGATCCAGATGCTGCCGGAAGTATCCCTTGCGGTGGGCCAGCGTGACCGCAGCCAGCGGCAGTCCCATATCGGCTGCGGAGCGCAGCGTGTCGCCCGCGAGCACGCCGAGGCCCCCGCTGTAGGTGGGGAACTCCGGTGCTACGGCAATTTCCATGGAGAAGTAGGCGACCATGTCGCCTTCGCCTGGCTCTTCCGGGGAGAAGTACTGTGTAGGGTGAATAAAGCGCATCGCTAAAACGTTTTCCCAGTCTTTGCTGCTGCCCATCAGGATACCAATCTCTTCTGCACAGATGCAGCCGGGCGCATCCGCTTATTTGCGATTGTTTACCCCCTTGCGATTGTTACATCGCCATCGGAGCCGCCGGTATGGCTCTTCTGTGGAATACTTCGCTGTCTTCAAAGAAGATTCCCCTCCCGTCAGGAGGGACGTTCGTCTCCGGATGGACCGTAGATTGCCGGAACTTTGCTCCCCATCGGCCGAAGGTACGTTGTCAGCTGCCCACGATGATGGATCGCGTCGAAGTGGATCATCCACAGGAACGCCGAGGCCGGCTGCTCGTTGACCATCTTTCCGTTGTAGTAGAACCTCGCGGGTGCATCCCACGCCGCGTCATCCATTGCCGCCACGAGTTCCACCAGTTCGGTGGCCGACCGCTCGAACTGCGCGATCATCTCTTCCAGGGATGGCGCCGGATCCGATCGCCATTCTCCTCGGTGCTCGCGCGCGACCGTCACGCAGGTGGCCAGTTCCGAGGTCAGCGTCGATACGAGTTGCTGCGCTGAGGGCGATCGCTCGTGCGGCTTGTAGTCCATGCGATCGGCGGGAAGAGCGCGAAACACCTTGAGAAAAACCGGCAGCTCTGCGCGCCGCCGCTCCAGATAGAACTCCCGCAGGGTCGGAATTTGGCCTCCTCCTTATACCGCGTGCGCCGCCGCCGAAGCATGGCATCGATAAATCTCGGCATCGATCCCGGTGCGCGCCCGATACTCATCGTGCAGGCGCTGGGCAAATTCTTTCGCCAGGTCGGCGTGCACCAGATTAACAGTGCAACCCCCGAAGCCGCCTCCGGTCAGTCGCGCCCCAATCACCCCAGGCAGGTGCTGCGCCGCCTCCACCATGGTGTCGGCTTCCTCGCAGCTGGCCTCGAAGTCGTCCCGGTAGCTGGCGTGCGCCGCGGCCATCAGATCGCCCAGCTTCTTCATCTGACCCGCTTCGAGGGCGTCGGCCGCGGCCACGGTTCTTAGGTTTTCGGTAATGATGTGCCGGCAGCGGCGCAGCACGTTATCCGGCATCTCGGCGCCCCACTTTTCCAGATCTTCCGGCGTCGCGTCCCGCAGCAACTGAACTTCAGGCCGATGACTGCGCAGGATTGCGGTACCTTCCTCCACCTCGGCACGGCGTATCCCATACTCTCCGCCGGCTACGTTGTGGCGCACCATCGTATTCGCGATCACCAGGCTCACCGAAGCCGGAATCGGCGCCAGGCGATATTCCAGCGAGCGGCAGTCGAGCAGCAACGCGTGATTCTCGGCTCCATTGCAGGCGATGAACTGATCCATGATCCCGCAGGAGGACCCGACGTAGACGTTCTCCGCCCGCTGGCACAGCTTCGCGATCTCCTCCCGCCGCGGACTCGCTCCGGCCAGGCTCAAGGCAGCCAGCGCTGTGGCTACTTCGATCGATGCCGACGAGCTGAGCCCCGCGCCAAGGGGCACGTCGCCGTGAATGGACAGGCTCAAAGCCGGCACCCGGAATCCGGCGTCGCGCAGGATCTTCACCACGCCCAGCGGATAGCCCGACCAGTGCCCGCCGCCGTTTTTCGGCAAGCCGTCGATCGCGTGGCTCACCTCTTCGTGGAAATTCTCCGACCAAAGGACCACCCGGCCATCGCGGCGCGGGCTGATGGCCGCCAGGGTGCCAAAGTCGATCGCCGCCGGCATCACGAAGCCGCCGGCATAGTCGGTGTGCTCGCCGATGAGATTCACGCGCCCGGGAGCCAGGAAGACCGCGGGCTCGGCGCCGAATCGTTGAGCGTGCTGCGCAAGGATACCGTTTACATCCAACATGCAGGACCTTTCTCTGCCGGAATCCATCCGACGCGTACTCTCCTTTATCTGACGGAACGGCGGATCTGCCAGGCGGCGCCCGGTGTCGAAAGACAGTCCGCTACCGTTATAACGCCTTTTGCAGCCGCTTTCCGATCTCCTCCACCCACGTGAGATGCTCCGGCTTCATCAACACCGACCGGAGGCAGGTGACGGTCGCCCCGTCATCCCCATCCGGCCACTCCGAATCCTCAAAGAAGCGCGCGGGAAGGTGGGCCAGCGCCAGGTGCAGCCCGTGATGCGCTGCCCGATCGAAAACCTCCTGGGCCCGTCGCGACGATTGCTCCCGGGTCGGAGCCCGCATTGCCCAGGTTACGATATCCAGCTCCGGCATCGGCCCCGCCACAAAATGTGGATCGGCCGCAATGATGCGATGGAGCCGCAGGGCCGCTTCCCTGCCCTTCTCCAGACCGTGGGCGAATTCACCCGCACGCACCAGCGGCAGCAGGCGCTGGGTTGCCCACAGAGCCACGGCCGACGCGCCCGCGCGCGAGCACTCCAGGCTGATTTCGCCCAAATGCAGCTCCGCCGACGTGAAGTAGGTGTACGGCGAATCGTGTTTGTACCACCGCCCCATGCCGGGATCGCGAAACAGGATGCAGCCACAGCCATAGGGCTGCAGGCCGTGCTTGTGCGGATCGACGACGATCGAGTCCGCCTCGCCGATGCATTCGAAGGCCTGCTGCGCCTCAGGATCGAGATTCGACGCGAGCCGGAAATAGCCGCCGTACGCTGCGTCCACATGGAGGCGGAAGCCGTACCTCTGCCGTAACCCCAAAATCCGATGAAGCGGATCGACCGCGCCAATGGCTGTGGTTCCCAGCGTCGCGACCACGGTTCCCACATCGCCCCTTTGCAGCGCCGCTTCCAGAGCACCCAGGTCCATACGGCCGCGATCGTCGGTTTCGACCGAGGCGAAGGGCAGCTTGAGCACCCCACTGATCCGACGGTGGGTATAGTGCGCCTGCTCTGCAGCGACCACTTTCTTACCCGGCGCCATCTGGCCGGCTACCCAGAGCGCTTCCAGGTTGGCGAAGGTCCCGCCGCTGGTCAGATGGCCCAGGAACTGGCTCCAGCCAAACATCGCGGCGATCTCGCGTACCGCCTCCACTTCCATGCGCGAGCTGGCCCGACCGCCGTCCAGGGCGTGATTGTTCGGGTTCAGCCGCATGGCCAGAGCGTAGGCCGCGCGCGCCACCGGATGCGGCGGTTTCAGCATCTGGCCGGCATAGAGCGGATGGAAATAAGGGAAGTTGTCGCCGAGCCGCTGCGCCGCTTCGGCCAGAACCCCGGCCATCCGGGCCTCGCCAGAAACCTCTGGAGCGTAGGCTGGGAGGCCGGCAAACTCACGTTCCAGCCGATCCAGGGCCTCCGCCAGCAGTTCTGTGTCGTGCGCCAGGCTCGGTTGCATAGAAGCCATCAGGATATACCGGCTGCAGACAGCCCCCTGGGGATTCAGGGATGGATCTTCGGCGATTCAGCGAGCCACAACTCCCGGATCGCGGACTCCCGATGCGCGAGCCGGAAGATAGCCTCCAGGATTCCGAGTGTTTTTCGCGCGTTTGTGGTTTGCACCACCAGATGAAGAGCGATTCACTTACGAGGTGCGCCATGAAATTCGGAATGAAAGCCGCCACGCTTCTGCTTGCTACCCTCCCTCTGCTGGCATGCACCGCTTACGCCCAGGATCCGGGGGCTGAAGCAGCGGCGCAGGCCCAGATCGCGACCGAGCAGGCACAGATGAATGCCCAGCAGGCCATGACCGACATGCAGATCTCCGGGGAGCAGGCCCAGGTGAACATGGATCAGGCCACGGCCGACCCGAGTGACGCGATGGCTGCGATGCAGATCCAGATGGAACAGAGTCAGATCGACACCGAACAGGCGATGGAGCAGGCCCAGGAGGCCAGCGATCAGGCACAGATCGCCGCGCAACAGGCGATGCTGGCCGCAGCGATCCCCGACTGAGGCCACCGATCCCACCCAGCCCGCCTCAGCTGGAACACGCCCTCCCGGCGGCCCCGGATAATCGGGGCCGCCGCCGTCTTTCCCGGGTCGAGGCGCAGGATAAAAACGGCGAATCTGGTACACTGGAATAGCGTTAGAACCGAACCGGGCAAGCGCAGTCTTTCGCCTCGCCCAACAAAGCAGGATCAGCAGGTCTGCCAGTTCGCTCCGATTCACTCCAGCGCAATTCAATCATCAGGACACAGCAACAAAATGGAACAAGGTACCGTGAAGTGGTTTAACGACGCGAAGGGCTACGGCTTTATCTCGCGCCAGAACGGCGAGGATGTCTTCGTGCACTACTCTGCCATTTCAGCGAATGGCTTCAAGAGTCTGCAGGAAGGTCAGGCCGTGCAATTCAACGTCGTGAAGGGGCCGAAGGGCTGGCAGGCAGCAGACGTACAGCCTTTGTAAGAGACGCAACCGTTCTTAGAACGTCAACTGGTCAAGGGCAGGCTTCGGCCTGCCCTTCGTCTTTGGGGGTGGTTTCGGATCTGGATCCCGTGCCCAGCGACCGATTCCGGTTACTTCGGCTCGCCGCCCGTCCACACCTGCTCCACAATCAGCCACACCGCATTCCCGTTGTGCGCTTTCGTCCGCCGGTAGATGGTCAGATAGTCGCCCGCCATCGTCTGCGTCGTCCCCGCGGCCCGGTTCTTCAGGGTTTCCTCGTAGGTCCCCGAGTCGTAGGCGAGATCCCCGGAGATCTCGACCCGCTCGGAGTGAAAGCTCAGGTCGCTGTCGAAGGTCTTTGTCATGGTCGTGAACAGCTGGCGGAGCGCCGGCATGCCGTGGGTGCGCCCGGCGTCGCTGATGAAGTCGGCATCCTGCGCGTATTGTGCCAGCGAGTCGTCGATGAACTTGCCCTTCAGATCCCGAGCCCACTGATCGCGCAGCGCGGCAAACGGATCCTGAGCGGTCGCCGGCGCCGGCTTCGCTGCACCCGGAACCTGAAAGGCCAGAAGCAGCATCCATAGAAAGCGCATCGTGCCCTCAGAACACGCCGGCACGCCGGGAAAGTCAAGGCTCTGCCCTCAACCATGCCCAACGACCTCGAAGACCCGCGCACATACTTCGCAGCCGAGCGCACCTTTCTGGCCTGGATCCGCACCGGCCTTGGTCTGATGGCCGTCGGCTTCGCGCTCGCCCGCTTCGGCCTCTTCCTCCGCGAGTTCGCCAGCCAGCAGCACGCAGCGCCGCATTCCACCGGCCTCTCGGTGGACTCCGGCGTTGGCCTCGTCGCGCTTGGGGTCCTGGTGAATGTCTCTGCGGTTATCGGCCATCTGCGCACGGTGAACGAACTCCGTTCCGGCACCTGGATGGGCGGCCGCGTCGCCGGGCCCGCGGTCGTTCTGGCTCTGGTACTGGCCCTGTTTGGGGTCGGCGTGGCGGTTTGGCTGCTGTTGCTCCGCTGAAATGCCGGGCTGAGGGGAACAACACTTCGGTCACATTGCCATCACCATCGTTCGTTGCTCCATGCCCGAAGCCGTTCGACAATGGCCCCAATGTTTCTCCGGCTCCGCGTCAATCTGATGCAATCGGCGGTCAACGCCCTGGAGCGAGCGGCGGATCGGCGGCGGCCCGAGCGCCCCGAGCATGTCCGCGTCGGTCTGGAAGGGGAGCGCGCGGCGTTCTTCTGGCTGATGCGGCGCGGCTACGTCGTGGTCGCCCGTGCGTGGCACTCTTCGCGTGCTCCCGGCGATCTGGACCTGATCGCCTGGAAAGGAAACACGCTCTGCTTCGTCGAGGTCAAGACGCGCACCACGCGCGAAGTCGCGCCCGCGCACTTCGCGGTCGACTCTCATAAGCGGCGGGTGCTGCGACGCCTGGCTCGCCATTACCTGCGCCAGCTTCCGCCGGGCGAGATCGAGACCCGCTTCGACATCCTCTCGATCTACTTCGAGCGGGACAGGCCGCCGGACTTCGAGCACTTCCCCGGCGCTTTCGGATGGGCCGAGGTCGAGCGCTGAAGAGGCCGCCCCGAAAGAAAACGATGCGCAGAGAAGCCGGAGCTACACCGGCTCCAGATGGGCCGTGAAGTGGCGCAGGAAGGGCGCCTCATGGGTCAGACGCAGGCCGCGGATGCAGTCGCGCTGCTGCCACACCTCGAGAATGACTTCGACCAGGTAATCGATGTGGCTCTGCGTGTAGACGCGGCGCGGGATGGCGAGGCGGACGAGGTCCATCTGCGCGGCGGCGGCGAACATGAGCGTGCCGATCTCGACCGAGCGGACGCCGCCTTCCAGATAGAGCTCGGCGGCGAGGGCGACACCGGGGAACTGGTCCTGCGGGATGTGGGGCAGGAAGGCGCGCGCGTCGAGATAGATGGCGTGACCGCCGGGC
>Ga0335072_10012139_pt1 | contig 12307 bp, 9 predicted proteins | sample Lox_Sample_21_FD_206725 | JGI IMG/M metagenome (GOLD analysis project Ga0335072, IMG submission 206725) | Soil microbial communities from Loxahatchee National Wildlife Refuge, Florida, United States - Lox_Sample_2.1 | ecosystem: Environmental > Terrestrial > Soil > Wetlands | place: USA: Florida...
AGAAACTGGGGATGGCCAGGTGCGGCCACCGGTCGGCCTGAGAGCTGATCATGTTGTGCGCGGCGACCTCGGCTTGGGCGACTGCGTTGCCCCAGTGCGCGAGTGCCAGGAACTGGTAGTTGTACAGCGGGTGCGGGAAACGCGCCACGTCTCCGGCGACGAAGATGTCGTCGGTGACCATGGCGTCAACAGTGAAGGCCCGGGTGCCCGCATCGCAGGCGACTCCCCACGGGCCTACCGCCAGCCCGGAGCCGTCAAGCCATTCGACGTTAGGCACGCTGCCAAGCGCGACAACAGCCACGTCGGCGTCGAGCTCGGTGCCGTCGGATAGCTGAGCACTGCGCAGCCGGCCGCTGGGGTCGCCCTCCAGCCCTGTGACCGACACGCCGCAGCGCAGATCAACCCCGTGGTCTCGCTGGATGTCTCCGGCGATCGCGCCCACCACCCGGCCGAGCGCGCCGACCAGCGGCACCGGGCCACGCTCCGCGACCGTCACGGCCAGCCCAAGCCCGCGGCAGACCGAAGCGACTTCGGACCCGATGAAACCGCCCCCGATGACCAGCACCCGGCGCGGCCCGGCAGCTAGTCGTTGCTGGAGGTCGGCCGCGTTCCTGCGGGTGTCCAGCACGAACACCCCGTCCAGCGCGGCCTCGCTCGGATCGGGCCACAGCCGCGGCCGGACACCGGTCGCGATAAGCAGCCGGTCAAACCCGACCTCCTCGCCGTCTGCCAGGCGAACCTGCTTGGCGCCCAGGTCCAGGCCGCTCGCGGCGACGCCGAGCCGCCACTGCGCGTCGAGTGCCGGGGGCTCGGGCAGCGCGGTGCGCTCTGCGGGCACCCATCCCTCGAGAACCTGCTTGGACAGCGGCGGCCGGTCATAGGGCTCATGAGCTTCGTCGCCGACGAGCGTCAGCGAACCGGTAAACCCCTCACGACGGAGCGTCGCCGCGGCCTCCAGGGCTGCCAGCGATGCGCCGGCGATCACGATGCGCCCGGTGCGCCGGAAGGCGTCTGCGTCGGCGTGCTCTGCCGGGATGGCCGGGCGGGCCTCGTGGCTGAGCGACGCGCCGTCCACTCGCATGGCTTGGACCGGACACGCCGCTGCCGCACGGGTTACCTGATCCCGCTGCCAGTCGGCCGGCTCGGGGTCGTACCAGAGCGCCTCGTCTCCGTGCATTGTGAACACGTCTGGCGCGAGGAATGCGCACTGCGCGTATCCCTGACAACGCGTAAGGTCAACCACGAATCTCAAGGCAATCCCCCGTGGATCAGGCCCCCGAATCGGCACAGACCGGGCGGCGGCTGGCCTTGACCGACTAGAGCCCTTCCCCGCCGCCGCACGGCGAACCCTCAGGTAGCCCGGCTATCCGGCGCGCTGATGTCGGATGACGCCGACGAGAGAGCTTGGCTGCGCAAAGACGCATAGGTGTCTGACGAGAGAAACATCGGCACCATCAGCGCAGCCGAGGTCGAAAGATCACGGTCCAACGCCAGCTCTGGAGCGATGAAGCCGATCCAGCGGCCCTCGCCCAGCACGATGTCCTGCTGGACGGCATCGGTCCGTCCGCAAAACCAGTACATGGTGATCGGGTGTTCGACACCCGGCTCGGGCGGCCGAGGGCCGGACCAGAACGGCTGCAGATCGGCGACGACGAGCCCGGTCTCCTCAAGAAGCTCCCGGCGCGCCGCGGCGATCGGGGTTTCGCCGGGTTCAATCCGTCCGCCCGGAACTCCCCACGTATTAGGACTGATCGGCGCATGCTCGTCACGATGTTGCATCAGCAATGCGCCATTCCGGTCGATCAGCAGGACTCCGGCCGTTCGGAAGTCAATCACCAGGGCACGGTACATGCACGGACTGGTTCCAACCAGTAGATTCACGGGGACTCAGAAGAACGCTGACGTTGCCTGGCGACTGGTCAGCGCCGAGGGAAGCGACGGTCAGCGGATGGCTACCCGATGAAGATCCTGCACACCAGCGACTGGCATGTCGGCAAGGTGCTGAAGGGGCGCGACCGCTCGGACGAGCACGCGGCCGTGCTCGGCGACATCGTTGCGACGGCCAGGACCGAAGACGTCGACCTGGTCCTGATCGCCGGGGACCTGTTCGAGACGTCGGCGCCAAGCCCCAAGGCTCAGGGCCTGGTCATGCGTACGCTGCTGGCACTGCACGCCGACTGCCGCCAGGTGGTTGCCATCGCCGGCAACCATGACAACGCCGCCCTGCTCGACCGCGTGTACCGCCCGGTCCTCGGCGAACTGGGACTGCACGTCCTCGGTACGCCGAAGGCACCGGGCTCCGGCGGCACGCTCCGCCTGACCCTCCGCAACGGCGAGCAAGCCTGCGTGGCGGCAATGCCGTTCCTGTCCCAGCGATACGCCGTCCGGGCAGCGGAACTGATACTGCACGAGGCTGCCGAGCACGCCCTCGATTACGCCCGCCGCGTCGCGGCCATCGTCAGTGCTCTCACCGCGGAGTTCAGCGCCGACAGCGTGAACATCGTGATGGCCCATGCCACCTTGCTCGGCGGCCGGCGTGGCGGCGGCGAGCGGGATGTGCAGACCACATTCGAGTACGAGGTGCCGTCCAGCATCTTCCCGTCCTCCGCGCACTATGCCGCGCTCGGGCACCTGCACAGGCAGCAGGAGATCCCCGCGCCCTGCCCGGCCTTCTATTCAGGCTCGCCGCTGGCGATCGACTTCGGCGAGGAAGCGAACGAGCCGGGCGCGCTGATCGTGACCGCGGCCCCCGGCATCCGCGCCGACGCCCGGCGGGTGCCCGTTACCGGCGGCCGCAGGTTGCGGACTCTGCGCGGCTCGCTCGACCAGGTCATCGCGGAAGGCGAGCAGGCAGGTGACGCCTACCTGCGGGTCATTCTGGCCGAGTCAGCCCGGGCCGGCCTCGGTGACCTCGTCAGGGAGAAGCTTCCCGACGCGCTGGAGGTGCAACTCGACGAGGCGCACCGGCGCCGGCCAGGCACTCACGGAAGCGACAAGCCAAGCCGGGCCGGACGGACGCCACTGCAGCTGTTCGGCGACTACCTCAACGAGCAGGACGTAGCCGACGAGCGAGTCGAGCGCATGTTCGCCGCACTACTCGACGAGCTGACCGACGCCGGAACAGGTGCCGAGAGCCCGGGTGCGACTTCCTAGCTACTGGCTCGGGCTGCCTTTCCGGCGACGTCCTCGAACGGCTCGGCCTGACCCGGCTTTCTGATCTTGCTGGCGAGAGAGGAGTCACAGGCTCCAGAGGGCCTGCGTGGGCGATAGGCGGGCGGCGCGGATTGCGGGCAGCAATCCGGCGAGGCCACCGATGAGGGTGGCGGCGGTCAGGCCGCCAGCCCAGGCGTCGGTCGGTATGACGGTGGCCCAGCCTTTGGTGTGGGCGTAGATCGCTGTGGCGGCGGCACCGGTGATGACCCCGGCCGCGCCGCCGGCCAGCGACAGCACGATCGCCTCGGCCAGGAACTGAATCCGGATGTGGGCGCGGGTAGCGCCCATGGCTCGGCGCAGCCCGATCTCTGACCGCCGTTCGAGGACCGCGATGACCATGATGTTGGCCACGCCGATCGCGCCGACCAGCAGAGCCACGGCGCCCAGGCCAAGGAACAAGGTGTTAAACGCGGCCTTGGCGTCGGTCTGGGCGACCAGGGCGTCGGATGGCTGAGAGACGCTGACGCCGCTGGGGTCTTGCGGGTTGGCCTGGGCGCCGAGCAGCTTGTACACCGCGTTGACCTGGCTGCCGGCCCCGCTGACTTTGAGATAGATCGTGCCGGGGTGGCCGTCGAAGCTCAGGTAGTGCTGAGCGAACGGGAAGCCGACCAGCACGGACGAGTCGACGTCGGAGGCGAGCACGTCCGGCTCAAGGATTCCGGCAACGTACAGCCAGAAGCCGCCGTTCCCGTTGGCACCAGTGCCGGTCACCCAGACTCGCTCGCCGGGGAACACCGTGTCGATGCCCAGCAGCTGCGCCGCGGCGGCTCCGAGCACGCAGACTGGCTCGCGGGCGGTGGCGGCATTGAGGAATTCACCGTGCGCAAGGGTGGTACCGGACGTGGCCGGCAGGCCAAGGCTGGCGGCGTCCACGGTCAGCGCGTTCGTGTCCGCCGCGGGGATCAGCGACGAGCGGTAGACGGCCGCGTTCGTCGCCCCGGTGGACTGCACCTGGTAAACGCCGGGCAGCCGGGCGATCATCGCGGGCGCGGTGAGCGGCAGTTCGGCGGTGCCGCCGGTGATGCTCTGCCCGGACTGCACCGTGAGCAAATTGGTGCCGAGCGCGGCGAGCTCCGCATTGAGCGCGGCGGCCGAGGACGACGACAGGCCGAGTACCGCCACGATCGCGGCGACCCCGATCGCAATGCCGACCGCAGACAGGCCGGCCCTCAGCTTGCGGGCACGCAGGCCCACGACGGCGAGCCGGGCGAGGTCACCGGTCCGCAACCGGGCGGCCGCCGGTTGGTTTCCGGCGTGCGCGCGCCGCGCGGCGCGGGATCGGGGCATCGTCGCGGTCATCGGATTTCTCCTGCTGGCTGACCGGGCCGGGCCGCGACCGGTTCGCCGGCCGTCACCGGCCCGCCGCTGGCCGACTCGGCAGCAGTGTCGGAGACGATCAATCCGTCCAGCATCCGCACCTGGCGGCGCGTCCGCGCGGCGACCTGCTCGTCGTGGGTAACCAGCACGATCGTGGTGCCGGCCGCGGAATTGAGCTGGCTGAGCAGAGCGAGGATCGTTGCGCCGGTGGCCTGGTCCAGGTTTCCGGTGGGCTCGTCGGCCAGCACGATCGCGGGCTGCCCGGCAATCGCCCTGGCGATCGCCACCCGCTGCCGTTCCCCGCCCGATAGCTGCGTGGGCCGGGCGCCTAGCTTGTGGCCAAGTCCCACCCGGGTTAGCGAGGCCGCGGCCAGCTCACGGCGCTGCGTAAGGCCAACCCCGGCATACAGCAGCCCGTCGGCCACGTTGTCGATAACCAGCTGGTGCTCGGCCAGGAAGAACTGCTGGAACACGAATCCGATGCTCGATGCGCGCAACCCGGCCAGCTGCCGGTCGCGCAACGTAGCCACATCCAGCCCGGTCACCCGCACGACGCCGGCGCTCGGCAAATCCAGCGTGCCCGCCAGGTGCAGCAGCGTGGTCTTGCCCGATCCCGAGGGCCCGAGCACCGCGACCAGTTCCCCGGCCGCCACCGACATGCTCACCCCGCGCAGTGCGGGAACTGGTGGCCTACCCGGGTAAACCTTGGTCACCGTCTGCAATTCCAGCACCGCCTCGGGCGCTGCCCCCGGCGCCGGGCGCATCGGCACGGCAGGCCGGACGGCTACTGCGTGGCTGCTCATATGCCCGGCACCACCACACGCTGACCGGGTGTCAGACTCCCGGTGACCTGCACCGTCCCTGCCGCGTCGTCGAACATGCCCGGACTCACCGCCACCAGGTGGTGACCGCCAGGGCCGGTCACCTCGACCGCGTAGTCACCGCCGGGCCGGGCCAGCAGCGCATCCACCGGGACGATCAGCACGTCATGCACCGCGCCGGTAGTGATCATCACCTCGACCGGGACCTGGTTCAGGCCCCTGGCCGCCCCCGGATGGGTCAGCGACACCACCACAGTGATCGTCGCCGCGCCGGCGCCCGAGCCCTGGCCGCCAGCCGTGGATGACGACGCGGACGACGCGGACGAGGAAGCCGACGACGCGACGCTGATCTGGGAGATCACTCCCGGCGTGACCGACCCGTCCGGCAACGTCACCGATACCGTGTTGCCGGCCGCGACCTGCGTCTGCATCGAAGCGTCCAGGCTGACGGTTACCACCGGGGTCAGCGAGCTGGCGGTCAGCAACGTGGCCCCGGCCGCCGCGGACCCGCCCGGCACCGCCCCGGCGCCCTGGCCGGTCACCTGGACCGGGCCCGGCAAGAACACCGCCTGACCCAGCGGCAGCGTCCCGGTCACCGTCAGCCCCGCATGCGCCTGCAGCAGCCCCAGCGCGTACGCGGTCTCGCCGCTGAAATAATCCCAGCCCGACTTCGGCCCCATTGCCGCCGCGGTGGCATAGCCGAGCCTGACCAGATCGGTGTTCAGCTCCCGTACATCCGCACCAGTCACCCCCTTCGACAGGTCGCGGTACGCCGGGACCTTCCCGTAGAGCAGCACTACCGGGGCGCCGCTCACCTGATAGATCATCTGGCCCTGCCGGATGGTCTGACCCACTGACGGCAGCCAGGTAAGAGTGGCCGCACCCGGACCCGAGGAAGACGTCAACGACGACGAGCCCGGCGAGGCCCCCGAGCCCGCCGCGCCCGGAACCACCACCGTGTACGACCCGGCGTCACCCAGCGTGCCGTTCTCCTGGGTCTGCTCGGTCAGCGAGCCGCGCGTCACCGGCTCCGTCTGGGTGGCGTACCCGCTGTTGCTCACCACCAGCGGGCGGGAGGAACCGAACGCCCCCACCGCATCCGCGCCCGCGACCCCGATCGCTGCCATCACCGCCAAAACGACCGCCACGACCCAGCCGCGACGCCGCCGGTATCCAGCGACCACCAACTCGCCCGCCACAGGTCCGCCCGCCACAGGTCCGCCCGCTACAGGCGCGCGTGCCTGCTCCACCGCATCGCTTCTCATCACCAATCACCCCTCATGCGGCCGGTCATACGCCAGGTGGCAGGCCGCAGGTCTTCGCCGCGGCCTGGAATTGCGATGAGTTCGTGTCGATGCTGGCCGGGACTCTGAAACCGGGCCTCGCCGGACTCGGGTCGGGCCAATCCGGGTAACCGTGCGACCGCATGCAGGCCGCGGACTTCAGCAGCTTGAGGAACTGCTGATGCGATGCACGCGGCGGGTTCAACGAGAACGGCGCCAGGCGCTGGCACTTCTGATAAGCCGCCTTGAACGCCGGCGAGCCGGGATCGAACGCGACGTTGTATCCGTGGTCACCAAACTCCGCCCCACCGGGCGGCGGGCTCGGAGTACTTGTCGTGAAATAGAAACCGGGAACGCCGTGGCTGCGCATGCATGACGCGAAGGAGTCCAGCGCCACGGCCAGGCTCTGACCAGAGCCCGATCCGGGCGCGTGGGAGCCGCTGCCACAGCCAGCCGCCAGCAGCGCGGCAACAGCCAGAGCGGACCCCATTACCGCCGCCCGCCACGGCCTGGCGTTCCTCGGGCGGGAGGCCCTGTCGTTTTCCTGATCGCCCTTGTTCACCTCGTCACCTCGCTGATCTGCAGCACTGCGCCAACGAGCCAACGGTGCCGAAACCCATGGCCGCGGCGCATCGGGCCGCGGGCCACAATCACGCCAGCCAGCGGTAGCCCGCTGGCGTACGCCTGCGGGCCAATGTCAGAGCCGGCATCCCGTGGTTACCATCGGCACATGCGCGCCACCTTGTCGTCTCTGCTGGTCACACATACTCCGCCGAGCGCGGCGCTGAACGTCCCGTCACCCGGCGTAATCGGGTTGCGGGTGTCAAGCTGGTGGTTCAGCCTGCTGCTGGCTAGCGTCGCGGTGCTCGCCATCGTCTTGCTGCGGCGCAGGCCGTTCACCGCGCTGGCTCTGCTGCTCGCCGGCTCGGTCACCGTCGCGGTAGCGCGGGATATCTGGTCTGGCGCAGCCCAGGCGGTTGCCGTGGATGCACCGATGCTGCTGGTGGTGCCGGTTCTGCTCTCGGCTGCGGCCGTGTCGTTCATTGCCGCCACCCGGCCGCGCCCGGTCTCCGCGGCCGCGGCCGCTGTCGCGCTGGGCGTCCAGGTCGGCAGCTGGGCTGCGTCCCCGATCGAGTACATGACCTGGGGCACGGTGACCAGAGACGGTTTCGCCCAGGCGGCGCGGCCAGGGCGGGAGTTGTTCCTGGGAATCTTGCCGGAGCTTGCCGTCGCGCTGATCACGATCGTCGCCTGGCTGATCGGCCACTCTATCCGCCAGGCTCACCTGCATTCCGAGGCGCTGCGTGCCCAGGCCGACGCCCAGGCGGCCACCGCCGAACGGCTTCGCATCGCCCGTGACCTGCACGACATGGTGGCGCACAGCGTGGGCATCATCGCGATCCAGGCGGGGATGGGCCGCCGGGTCATCGACACCCAACCGACCGAGGCGCGCGACGCCCTGGCCGCCATCGAGGCAACCAGCCGGGAGACGCTGGCCGGGCTGCGCAGCACAGTCGGCGCGCTCCGCCAGGCCGGACCACGCACCGACGCAGACACCGATCCGCTAGCGACACCCGGCCTCGCCGACCTGGCCCGGCTGGTGGCCAGGACGCGCGACGCCGGCGTCCGCGTCGACGTGCGCTGGCACGGCCAGCCTCGTCCGCTTTCCGCCGAGGCAGACACCTGCGCCTTCCGCATCATCCAGGAGGCCGTCACCAACGTCGTCAGGCATGCAGGCACCGGACGCTGCCAGGTGTCGGTCGACCACCGTGCCCAGGACCTGTGCATCGAGGTAACCGACGACGGCCCCGGTGCAGCCACCGCGGGCACGGGATACGGCATCGCCGGGATGCGCGAGCGCGCGGCCCTGCTGCACGGCGAGCTCACCGCCGGGCCGCGGCCGGAGGGAGGCTTCCGCGTGACGGCACGCCTGCCGCTGCCTGCGGCGGCTGCGCGGCCATCAGCCGCTGCGGACCAGCTGCCCGTGCCCGCGGCGCACTGATGACGATTCGTGTCGTGCTCGCCGACGACCAGCCGCTGGTGCGCGCCGGCTTGCGGGTGCTCATCGCTGACACCGACGGCATCCAAGTCACCGGGGAAGCCGCCACCGGCGCGCAGGCGGTCCAGCTCGCCAGGGAAACCGGGCCCGACGTCGTGGTGATGGACATCCGCATGCCAGGCATGGACGGAATCGAGGCCACCCGGCTGATCACCGCAGGCGATCAGCCGCCGCGGGTAGTCATCCTCACCACGTTCGACACAGACGACCACGTCTACGGCGCGCTGCGGGCCGGCGCCAGCGGGTTCCTGGTCAAAGACATGGCGCTCGATGACATCCTGGCGGCGATCCGCGTCGCCGCCGCAGGCGACGCGCTCATCGCACCCGGTGTCACCCGGCGGCTCATCGCCCGGTTCGCGAGCATGCCATCGCCTGCAGCCGGGCCGCCCGCCGCGCGCACGCCCGCCCGGCCGCAGCGCCAGCTCGACGGCGTCACGGCACGCGAGCGCGAAGTGCTGACCCTGGTCGGACGCGGCTTGTCCAACAAGGAGATCGCCGACTCCCTGACGATCAGTCCGGCGACCGCCAAGGCCCACGTGGCCCGCCTGCTTACCAAGCTGGGCGCACGAGACCGCGTCCAGCTCGTGATCGCCGCCTACGAAGCCGGCTTGCAATCGACCCGCGACTGACGGCACGTTCCGCCAGACTGGTGCGGTGCGACCGCTACGTCTTCTGCTCGACGGCTTCGGTACCTACCGGAACGAAACCGAGATCGACTTCGCCGATGTCGACTTCTTCGTGCTGGTCGGGCCGACCGGCTCAGGTAAGAGCACGGTCATCGACGCGCTCTGCTTCGCGCTGTACGGCACCGTGCCGCGCTGGGACAACGAGAAAGAAGTGCGGAACGCGCTGGCACCGTCGGCTAACGCCTGCCGCGTCAGCCTGATCTTCGAACTGGCCGGCCAGCGGTACGTCGCCGCGCGCTCGCTGCAGCGCGGCAAGCAGGGCCAGGTCACGACGAAGGCGGCCCGCCTGGAGCGGCTCGATGCCAGCATCCCGCCGCACGCGCCACTGCAGGACATCCTGGAGGCCAGCGTCGAGCAGCTCGCTGAGGGCCCTGACAACGTCAAGTCCCGCGTTCAGGAGCTGCTCGGGCTCAGTTACGAGCATTTCACCCAGTCCGTGCTGCTGCCGCAAGGCGGCTTCGCGGACTTCCTGCGCGCGACGCCGGCGAACCGCCAGCGGCTGCTCGTCGAGCTGCTCGCGTTCGGGGTCTACAAGGAGATCGGCCAGCGCGCCCGCGAGCGCGCCGAGATCGCGAGGAACCGCCACGACCTCGCCCAGCAGGCCCGCGACCAGCTCGCTGACGCCACCGAGGCAACCGAAGCGGCGGCGGCCAGCCGGTTCCGCGACCTCGGCAAGCTCACCGACGCAGTGGACAAGAGCCTGACCGACCTGACCGACCTGCACAAGCAGGCCGACGCAGCCCGGCAAACCTCCGTGACGTCCGGGAACGAGGCTGCGCTACTCGCCGCCCTTCGCATGCCCCCGGAGGTCGGAGGTCTGTCCGATCAGATCTCCGCCGCGCAGCTACTCGTCGCGACCAGCCGGCAGCGGCGCGACGAAGCAGGCCAGCTCGCCGAGACAGCCAGGCACGCGCGGGCGCAGCTGCCGGATAAGGCGGCGCTCCAGCAGCAGGCCGGCATGTACTCGCTCCGGCGGGAGCTGACCGCCGAGGCGCAGGCGCAGCAGCTGGCGGTGCAGAGCTGTCGCGCCGCCGAGCAGCAGGCTGCCGCTCAGCTGACGGCTGCTGGCGAGGCGCTCGATCAGGCACAGGCGAGGCTGGCCGCAGCGCGCCGGGCGCACGCTGCGGCCGACCTGGCGGTGACGCTGCACGCCGGTGACGACTGTCCCGTCTGCCGTCAGCGCATCGTGACGCTGCCAGATCGCGAAGCTCCTGCCGACTTGCACGCGGCCGAGGCAGCGGTCAATGCGGCGACGTCGGCGCAGCGCAAGGCAGACTCGGCGCACCGGGACGCGGGCAACGCCGCTGCCGCCGCGAGCTCATCACTAGCGGGCACGCAAGGCAGGCTCGACAAGGCCGCGCAGGTGATGGCAGACATCCCGGCCGAAGCCGAGCTAGCCGCCCAGCTCGAGGCAATCGCCGCTGCCGATGATTCGGTCACGAAGACGCGGGACGTGGCTACTGCGCGGCAGACCGAGCTCGCGGCGGCAGAGCAGGCCCGCGGCGCGCTTGTCGCCGACGAGCAGCGTGCATGGGAAGCACTGGGCACGGCCAGGGACAAGCTCGTCGGCCTCGGCGCGCCGGCGGTCAGCCGTCAGGTCTCGGCCGACGGCGCCGGTGCGAGCGACCTCGCCGCCGCCTGGGCGGCGTTGGTCAGCTGGGCCGATGCCGAGTACGACAAGCGCAAGGCCCGCCAGCCCGAACTGGACGAGGCGGCCGCCCGCGCGCAGCGGCAATTCGAGGACGCCCTGGCCGCGCTGGTCAGCCTGCTCGTCGAGCACGGCATCACCGACGCGAGCGACCCGGCAAAGATTCCGGGCGTGGTGGCCGCGCACCGGGTCCGGGCCGAGACCACTCTGCAGCAGATCCGCGCGGACAGGAAGAAGGCAGCCCAGCTCGACAAGCAGATCGCCGCCCACCGCGAGGACGCGCAGGTCGCAACCATGCTGGGCAACCTGCTCAGGGCCACCTCGTTCGAGCGATGGCTGTGCAGCGAGGCACTGGACTCGCTGGTACGTGAAGCGTCAGCGACGCTGATGGAGCTATCGGGCGGCCAGTACGAACTCGACCGGGACGAGCGGAACGACCTCGTGGTGATCGACTACGAGGACGCCGGAGCGCGGCGCCCGGTCCACACACTGTCGGGCGGCGAGACGTTCCAGGCCTCGCTGGCGCTCGCGCTTGCCCTGTCCCGCCAGGTCATCGGCTTGTCGGCGGGGATGCGGGAGCTGAACTCCATGTTCCTTGACGAGGGCTTCGGCACGCTGGACAGCGACACGCTGGACACGGTTGCGAGCACTCTCGAGCGGCTCGCGGCAGACTCAGATCGCATGGTGGGAGTCATCACGCACGTCGCCGAACTCGCCGACCGGGTGCCGGTGAAGTTCGTGGTCAACCGGACCGGCACCACATCGACGATTGCCATGGAGCGCGCGTGACTGCGGCGTCGTTCTCGGTCGATCCGTGGGATCCGAGCTACGGCATGTCCTATGGCGAGGAGATGACCGGCGAGTCGATGCAGGAGTCCAGCGCGGAGCTCGGACTCGATCTGGAGTTGCCGGCCGATCAGTGGCGGCCGCTCTCGGCTGACCCGGAACTGCCCGTTCCCGGCACGATCTTGTTCCTTGACGGCGTGCGGCGCATTGATGCGCGCGTCTGGGTGCACGGCTCAGACCCTCAGCCGTTGCCGGGGATCGCCGCCTCCTACGCGGCCGGCCTGGTCTGCCTTGACGGGTCTGCGCGCATCACCGACGTGGCGGTCGAGCGCGGCCTGTTCACCGCTGCGCCGGACGCGCCGGACATCGAAGCGCGGCACGCCGTCTACGTCGCGAGCAAGGCGCCGGGTCCGGGGATGGACAAGCTCACGCTGGCCCTGCAGCAGCACCTCAGCGATGCCGAAGTCCAGCTGGCGCTGCTGTTCAGGAAGGAG
>Ga0335072_10012140_pt1 | contig 12307 bp, 10 predicted proteins | sample Lox_Sample_21_FD_206725 | JGI IMG/M metagenome (GOLD analysis project Ga0335072, IMG submission 206725) | Soil microbial communities from Loxahatchee National Wildlife Refuge, Florida, United States - Lox_Sample_2.1 | ecosystem: Environmental > Terrestrial > Soil > Wetlands | place: USA...
GGGGCCCCGCGGTGGTCGGGTCAGTGTGGCCGATGATGGCGCAGTCAGGCCGAGCAACGACGGGGACTGGTGGGACGATCAGTGCCAGCGGAAGCGCCAGGTGGCGAAGGCGCAGCCGGCGGCCGTCCAGGCGAGTAGTACGAACAGGTCGGTCAGCGGGGCGTGCGCGGCTGGGGTGTAGCCGTGCTCAAGGATCTGGGCGAGTGCCCGGACCGGGAACACGCCGACCGCGGCCGACAGCCAGTGAGGCACCCGGAACCCCGGGTCAAAGAGGCCCGACATGATCGCCAGCGGCAGGTAGCTGGCGTTGGCGATCGGCGACGCCGACTCCGCGCTGCGCGCGACCGAGCTGAGGGCCATGCCCAGGGACCCGAAGCACAGCACGCCGAGGACGAGGCCACCGATGATCTCCGGCAGGCCGCTGGCCCGCGGTATCGCGCCAAAGGCGAGCGCACCGAGCGCGCCTACGCAGGCGGTGATCGCGATGGTCGTGGCGGCCGTGCTGCCGAGCACCCCGGACAGGTACGCGGTCGCGGACATCGGGGTGGTCCTGATCCTCTTGAGTACGCCGTCGTGGCGCAGCGTCGCGAGCTTGGCGCCGAGGTTCACGTAGGCCGCGACGATCACGCCGAAGGCGATGATCGAGGGGACGAAGACCATTTGCCCGGCGACGTGCGTACCCGGAAGGTCCCCGCCCGCAGTGGTCGACCCGATCAGCAGCAGCAGCGCGAGCGGCAGCGCGAAGGTGAACAGCGCGTACTCGGCGCTGCGCCAGAAGGAACGCTGCTCGAGCAGCGCCTGCCGGGCGGCCAGGCCGATGGTCCGGTTCAGGCTGTAGGCGGGCCTCACTGGGCGCCTCCGCAGACGAGCTGGAGGTAGGCGTCCTCCAGAGTGGGGTTCTCGACCGACAGGTCGTCGAGGTCGCCGAGGCCGTTGGAGTTGGCCCAGGCAAGCAGTTCGCGCAGCGCGGTCGCGGTGTGGCCGGTGACGCAGGTGGCAACATCGCCGGTGACCGCCACGTCGAGGCCGGGGGGAGGCAGAAGCGAGCCGTCGCGCAGCCGCTGCGGCGCGGCGAAGGTGATCCTCGTGGCGCAGGCGGCCTGGCGGGCGACCTGCCGCACGGTGCCGACCACCTGGATACGGCCAGCCTGCAAGATCGCCACCCGGTCGGCGAGCCGCTCGGCCTCGTCGAGGTAGTGGGTGGTCAGCACGATGGTCTTACCGAGCGCGCGGAGGTTCTCGATGGCGGCCCAGCAGCGCCGCCGGGACTCCGGGTCGAACCCGGTGGTCGGCTCGTCGAGGAAGATCAGGTCGGGATTGCCGGCCAGGGCGAGGGCCAAGTCGAGGCGGCGGCGCTGCCCGCCGGACAGGCGGCGGACCTGGGAGTTGCGGTCCTCGTTCAGCTCGACGACCGTCAGGAGGTCGGCCAGCGGGAGCGGGCTTGGGTAGTAGGCCCGCCAGATGTCGATTAGCTCGGCGACCCGGGCCTGGCGGGGGAAGCCGCACTCCTGCAGCACGATGCCGATCCGCTCGCGGAGCCTGGAGGGCTGCGCGGCGGGATCCATGCCGAGCACCCGGACAGTGCCGGCGGTGCGCTGCCTGAAGCCCTCCAGAATCTCGACCGTGGTGGTCTTGCCCGCGCCGTTTGGGCCGAGCAGGCAGAACACTTCGCCCGCGCGCACCTCGAAGTCCACACCGCGCAGTACCGGGCGATCGCCGTAGCTCATCGTGAGATCGCGGACCTCGATCGCGGCTGAGGCCTGGCTGGGGGCAACCGCCGCCTCCGCCTCCGCCACGTCCATGGCCACCTCGGCGGCCAGTGTGTTGGTCATGCGCCCTCCCCTTGGTACTGCTGCTGAAGGTGCTGGTCTTGAAGGTGCTGGTCGGGTAGGTGGTGCTGTTCTTGCAGTTCAGCGTCTTGGGCGTCCCTGGCCCCGAGGCCCCAGGCTTCCAGGTCCCATGCTTGCAGGTGCTGGGCCGGGACAAGGGCATGGACGAGCGCGTCAACCGCGGTGTCCTGGGCGAGGGCGGCGGGGATCGCCGCGCCGTAGGGGTCGGAGAAGCGGTGCCTGGCGAACCAGGTCAGCGTCTCAAGGACCAGGCGGGCGGTCGCCGCGCTGTCGGGGGTCGTGCGCAGCGCTCCGGCGGCGGCGCGAGTGTCCAGGTAGCGGGTGAGCGCGGCGAGGACCGGGGCCCGCAGTCCGTTATTGAGCAAGTCGGTCAGCTCGGGAAGCTCCCGCGCCGAACGCTCGATCATGTCCGCGGCCCGGTGGGTCAGCTCTTCCAGGCTGAACAGCTCGCGCAGGATGGCCTCGAGCTCCGCCGCCGGGTCCTCAGGCTCGGACACCATCGCCTGGGCGAGCGTCCCGAACGGCACCTCGGCCGCCACGAACTCCCGGGCCTGCGTGATCATCTCCGCCAGGGAGGGCGCGGTCAGCGGGAAGCCGTCGTCGGCGGGCAGCGGCTCAAGTAGCAGGGCATGCCTGATCGCCAGGACGAACAGCCCTTCCTTGCCGTCTACGTAGCGGTACAGCGCGGCCTCGGACAGGCCCGCCTCACGGGCGACGTCGCTCATGTGCGCTGACTTGAAGCCGTCCCTGGCGAACACGCGCACGGCGGCGTCGAGTACCTCGGGGAACCGCTCGTTGGCGCTCCGTTTTCCTGACACAATCGTCAGTGTATGTGTAAGTGAGCCGGTCACTCACCAATGTCATCCACATCACGCTGGGACGATGCCGGCGGCGGGTCCACGAGCGGTGGTCACCCGGGCCGGGGACGCCTACAAGCACGGTACGTCTGGGTTGATCGCGGAGCGACCGGCCCTAACGAAACGTATGCACGCAATGCGGAGCGTGACCGCTGCTGGAGGCTGGCTGAGCCGGCCGGCGGCGAGCGGCCTGAGTCGGCCCGGGACGACACTGCAAAGGTTTGCATTCCCGTAGGGCCCTGTTTCCCTGTAACGTGCCGATTGTGAGTAGCCCCCTTGTCCCGTTCGACGCGGCCAGGCCCAATGTCGCGCGCGGCTACGACTACGTCCTGGGCGGGAAGGACAACTTCGCGGCGGACCGCGAGCTGTATGAGGAGGTCCTGAGGATCTACCCGCTGGCGGGAGCGCTGGTCCGGGAGAACCGCGAGTTTCAGGCGCGCGCGGTCGACTACGTGGCCCGGCAGGGCGTCCTGCAGTTCATTAAGGTCGGCTCGGGGCTGCCGAGCACACTCAACACGCACGAGGCGGCTGGCCGGGTCAGCCCAGCGGCCCGGGTGGCCTACGTGGACAACGACCCGGTCGTGATCTCTCACATCACCGCGCTACTCGCCCGGCCGGCCAGCATCGCCGCGGTGCCCGGGGACATGCGCTGCCCGGCGGCTATTCTGTCCCGCCCCGACCTGGCCGAGCTCATCGACACCAGCAAGCCATTCTGCGTGATCCTGACGATGATCCTCGACCTGGTTGAGCCCGGGCAGGCGGCGCGCATAGTCGGCGAATTTCGCCAGGCGATGCCGCACGGTAGTTTTTTTGTCGCTAGTGTTAGCGTTAACAATGACTGTGGCCTGGCCGAACGCATGCTAAAGGCCTACACGGCGGCCACCGTGCACCTGCACAGCCGACAGCAGATCGCCGGCTACTTCACCGGCCTTGAGATGGCCGAGCCCGGCCTGACCGAGGCACGCCGCTGGCGCGCCCCTCACGTGCCCGGCCCGGATGAGGACCGCCCGGCGGACGTCCTGGCGGGCGTCGCCCGCAAGGGGCGCTAGCTGAGCCAGGCCGGGGCGTGGCGGCCGAGCGGGCCGGCCTCCTCCCGCCAGTGCGGCCGCGTCCCGGCGATCTGGCCGGGGAGCGGGACCCGGCGGGCTGGCCCCCAGGCGGTCATCGCGTCCACCAGCGAGAAGTCACCGGGCTGAGGCCGGGGCGGCAGGGACTCCGGCCGGGCCAGCGACCACAGCAGGTTGGCCGTACCGATGAGGGAGGCCCGGACGCGGGGCACGCCCAGGCCCGTCAGCCGCCGGGTGAGGGCACAGCCGACGGCGGCGGCGAGCAGGTACCCGGTGGCGTGGTCGAGGGCCTGGACAGGCAGCGGGACGGGACCGCCTGAGCCCGCGGCCGCCCCGCCGAGCGCGGCAATGCCGCAGCTCATCTGGACCAGGCTGTCGAAGCCGCGACGGTCCCGCCAGGGGCCGTCCCAGCCGTAGGCGTCGAGCGAGGCGATGATCAGCCCGGGATTGGCGGCGGCTAGCGCGTCGTCGCCGTATCCAAGCCGGTGGAGGGCGTCCGCGCGCAGCCCGGTCACGAGCACGTCGGCGGTGGCCAGGAGTTGATCGAAGGCGGCCCGGCCCGCCCCGGTGGCCAGGTCGAGCGCGGCGGTGCGCTTGCCGGCGGTAGTTTCCGGCAGCAGGGCGGCTACCTCCTCGAAGCCGGGCGGATCGACGCGCAGTACGTCCGCGCCGTAGGCCGCCAGGAACCGGGTGGCGACCGGCCCGGCGATGACGCGGGTCAGGTCCAGGACGCGAAGCCCCGAGTAGGGCTGGGTGGGGGCCAGGGACGGGTGGGCGGCCGTATCCAATGACAGGCCCGCGCCGGGCAGGGCGCTCAGGGACAGCACTGGTGCGCTCGCGGTGGCAGCGCCGGGCGGGGAGGCGAGCCAGGCCTCACGGGTGCGCATGACGGCCGCGCAGCCGCCCTCAGCCACGACGGCCGATTCCAGGTCGCCGGCCTTCCAGGAGCGCACCGCGGCCGCGACGGAATCGGAATCGCGGGCGGCCAGGACACGCTCGACGGCCGCGCGATGGTAGGCGTAGTTGGTGTGCAGCCGGATCCAGCCATCGCAGGTCTGGTAGTTGCCCGCGATCGGGTCCCAGACTTCGGGGCGCTCCCAGCCGACTGGCGTGAACAGTCCCTCGGACGCGAAGGCGGCACTGGCGGCGCGGCTGTCCACGGTGACGGCGGCGGTCCTGGGCCGGCCGGCCGCGGCGGCGGTCCTGGTAGCGAGGAACTCGGCGGCGGCCAGGGTGGCCGCGGCGACGGACCCGGTCGCCAGGCCGGTCACGTCGAAGTACGAGGGCAGGACGTGGCGCGGGCCGGTCATGGTGAGGGCCTGGAGGCTCTCGGGCGAGCCGCCGACCTCGGACCAGATCCGGGCGGCGACCTCGTGAAGTGCTTCGGTCATGGAACTGATTCTTCGGCTATGTGCTTCTGTAATCAACGTTGATTATCGTCAACGTGCATGGGTGAACTGCTGGACGCGCGGACGGCCGCTGAGCGACTTGGAGTGGACGTTCGCACCTTGTACGCGTACGTGAGCCGCGGGTCGCTGCGCCGGGTGCCCGGGACGGACGGGCGCAGCAGCCGGTATGACTCTGACGACCTGGAGCTGCTGGCCAAGCGGTCGCGGCCGCGGACGCTGCCGCGCCCGGCGGCGAGCATCGACCTGGTCATCGCCACCCGGGTGAGCACGGTGACCGACGGGGTGGTCAGGTACCGCGGCGTGAACCTGGCCGACCTGGTGGCGGCCAGGGAGCCGTTCGAGCGGGTCTGCGACCTGCTGTGGGACGACGGGGCAGGTGACTGGGGCGCTGACCATGGTGACGTCACTCCCCCGCCCGACGGGCTGCCGGTGCTGTACCGCTTCGCCACGGCGGTCGCCGCGATGCCGGAGGCGCCCCAGGAACCCGGGCAGGAGGTCCCCGACTGGCCCGGCTACGGACGCCGGCTCATCGGCCGCCTGGTCCGCTGCCCAGGCGGCAGCGCGGACGACGGCGCAGACGACGGCGCGGCCGCCTCGCGCCTGCTGGGCGACGAGGTCGCGACGGTGGCGGCACGGCTGTGGCCGCGCTGGTCCCGGCTAGCGCCTACGCCGCCCCGAGTCCGGGCGCTCAACACGGCCCTGGTGCTGCTGGCTGAACACGAGCTGGCCCTGTCGACCTTGTCCGTGCGGGTCGCCGCGTCGGCGCGGGCCGTCCCGAGCGCGTGCGTCCTGGCCGGGCTGAGCACGCTGAGCGGCGCCTTGCATGGCGGGGCGGCCGCGGCGCTGCACGAGTTGCTGGCGCGGCGGGCCACCGGCCAGCAGCCGGACCTGCCACCGCGGCTAGTCGCGTTTGGCCATCCGGTGCACCGCCACGGCGACCCGCGCACGAGCCTGCTCCTGGACGACGTCTACCGCTTCGCCACGCCGGTCGATCGCGCGCTGATCGAGTCCACGGCGGCCCTGGCCGCCGCGCCGCCCAATGTTGACTTCGCCCTCGGCGCGCTGAGCTACGCGGCGCGCATGCCCGCGGAGGCCGCCACCGCGATCTTCGCGATCGCCCGCACCGCGGGCTGGATCGCGCACGCTGCCGAAGAGTACGGCGAGCCGCCGCTGCGCTTCCGCGGGCGCGCGCTGGGAGGCACTCAGGCAAGGTAGCCCGCTAGGCCAGGGCCGGGATGACCTGCTCGGTGAACAGGTTCAGCCCGGAGCGGTCGTAGGCGACCTCAAGGAAGTAGGTGATCGCGTAGGCCAGGCCGAGCTTGCGCAGCTCGGCGAGCCGCTCGGCCACCTGCTCGGGCGTGCCTACCAGCGGACCGTTCGACAAGTTCCGCACGGTGGTCTCGGCCTGGTCGGCGGGCACGTACGTGGCCAGGTGCGAGGAGAGCCAGGCCAGCTTGTCGGTGACCTCCGCCTCGGTGGCCCCGATGACCACGTTGTAGTTGGCTGACCGCGTGATCGCGTCGAAGTCCCGGCCGACCGCCCGGCAGTGCTCCTGGAGGACCTCGGACTTGTGCTTGAATCCCTCGGGTGTCCCGGCGAAGTTCGTGTAGGCGGCGTACTTGGCGGCGATCCGCAGCGTCTTCTTCTCGCCGCCGCCCGCGATCCACAGCGGGACGCCCCCTGGCTGCAGCGGCAGCGGCCGGCAGATGGCCCCGTCGACCTGGTAGTGCTGGCCGTGGAAGGTCGCGGTGCCCTCCGCCCACAGCGAGCGCATGATCTGCACCCCCTCGTCGAGCAGGCCGATCCGCTCCCCCGCCGACGGGAAGCCGTACCCGTAGGCCCGCCACTCGTGCTCATACCAGCCGGCCCCGATGCCCATCTCGGCTCGTCCGCCGGAGATCACGTCAACGGTGGCGGCCACCTTGGCCAGGTAGGCCGGGTTCCGGTAGGCCATGCAGGTGCACATCTGGCCAAGGCGCACCCGGCTGGTGGCCGCCGCCAGGGCCGCCATCAGCGTCCAGGCCTCGTGCGTCGCCTCCTGGGTCGGCGCGGGCACGGTGTGCAGGTGGTCGTAGACCCAGACCGACTCAAACGGCCCGTCCTCGGCCGCGCGAGCGACGTCGAGCATCACGTTCCAGTGGTCGGCGGGGCTGATCCCGGCCAGGTCAAGCCGCCACCCCTGCGGCACAAACAGTCCAAAGCGCATGAAGTGAACCCTAGCGGCAGCGGGCCAGGCCGACCGGGGGTGGCCAGCCGGGTTCAGGAGTGGTGCCAGGGTCAGAAGTGGTGCCGGGGTCAGGGTGGGGCCGGGGCTGAGAGGCCAGCAAGGGCGCGAGGCCATCAGGGGCCAGGGGCCGCTCGCGGCGGGCCGGGAAGCGAGTCCGCGAAGAGCTACACTGCCGGCGGCGGCGGGGATCTAGAAGTCGCCGCCGGGCTTGACGGGCTAGGTTACAAAGGGGTTAGGAGAGCGTCACTGAGACGCCCGGCAGGGGCCAGCGCGGAAAAGTCATTCACAGTTCGTCGATATGTAACGATCCCTTGGGCTAATTCGAACAGAAGGTGGCGATCTTGTGGGCATGCGGATCGCGATCATTACGGAGTCGTTCCCACCAGACGTAAACGGTGTCGCACACTGCGTAATGCGCGTGGCTGACCACCTGTCCCGCAACGGCCACTACCCCCTGGTCATTGCTCCCGAGTCGGCCCGCGCCAGCCTGGGTGACGACAGCCAGTTCCCCTACCCCGTGGAACGCGTCCCCTCGATCCCGTTGCCCGGCTATCCCACCTTCCGGCTCGGCCTGCCCAGCCCGAAAATCCGCCGGGCCATCGTTGATCACGGCGCGGAAGTCGTCCACCTGGCCAGCCCGGTGGCCATCGGGGCGTGGGGCAGCCATGTCGCTCGCAGCCTTGACCTGCCCACCGTGGCCGTCTACCAGACCGACCTGCCGGCTTACGCGCGCGCCTACCGGCTCAGCAAGGCGACCGAGGCCTTCGCCTGGCGCTGGCTGCGCGACATACACAACGCGGCCGGCCGGACCCTCGCCCCGTCCTCGGTGACGGCCGCGGACCTGCGCGAGCACGGCATGTCCAACGTCATGATCTGGGGTCGTGGCGTGGACACCACCCTGTTCCACCCGCGCAAGCGGGACGACGCCCTGCGGGCCGAGCTTGCCCCGCGCGGCGAGATGCTGGCCGGCTACGTCGGCCGGCTGGCCACCGAGAAGCGGGTTGACCTGCTCGCGTCGATCACGGCTCAGCCCGGCGTCCGGCTGGTCATCACCGGCGGCGGGCCCGAGGAGGCGGAACTGCGGGAGGCCATTCCCAACGCGGTCTTCCTCGGCGAGCGGCACGGCGAGGACCTCGCGCGGATCTACGCCAGCATGGACGTGTTCGTCCACAGCGGCCCGTTCGAGACGTTTGGCCAGACCATCCAGGAGGCGGCCGCGAGCGGGCTGCCCGTGGTCGCCCCGGCGGCCGGCGGCCCGGTCGACCTCGTCGATGAGGGCGTCAGCGGCTACCTCGTCCCGCCCGGCGACGGCGCCGCACTGGCCGCCGGAGTGGCCAGGCTGGCCGCCGACCCGGCGCTGCGCGGCCGGATGAGCGAGGCGGCCCGCCGCAAGGTCCTCGGCCGGTCCTGGGCCGCCCTGACCGGCGAGCTCATCGAGCACTACACGGCGGTCATCGCCGCACGCCAGACCCAGCCCCAGACCGAGCTGGCCGCATGAGCCGGCTTGACGGCTAGCCCAGCGGGAAGCAGGGCCGATGTGAAAATCGTGCGGATGGCCAACTATGTTGGGCCGCGCTCCGGTGGCATGCGCACCGCGCTGCGGGAACTGGGCACCGGCTATCTGGCGGCTGGGCACGAACCCGTACTGATCATTCCCGGTCGCCACGCTAGCGACGCCACCGAGGCTCAGGGCCGGGTGATCACCCTGCCGGGACCGCTCGTCCCTTTCACCGGCGGCTACCGTGCCCTGCTGCAGCGCCGCATGCTGGCGGCCCTGCTCGAGGACCTGAAGCCGGACCGGCTCGAGGTCTCCGACCGGACCACGCTGCGCTGGACCGGCCGGTGGGCGCGCCGAAACGGCGTGCCCTCCCTGATGGTGTCGCACGAGAGCCTGACCGGCCTGTTCAGCCTGCCCGCTGACGTGTCGGGGATGTCGCGGTGGCGCAGCGCGCTGCTGAGCGCCACCGCCCGTGGGCTGGCCGACTGGCTCAACGGCCTCAGCACCCGGGATTACCAGCGAATCGTCTGCACGACCAAGTGGGCGGCCCGGGAGTTCGAGCGAATCAGCGCCGCCAACCTGACCCGCATCCCGCTCGGCGTCGACCTGGACCTGTTCACGCCGGAGCGGTACAGCGAGGACCTGCGGGCCGAGTACGCCGGGCCCGGGCAGACCCTGCTCGTGCACTGCGGGCGGCTGTCGGTCGAGAAGAAGCCGCACCGCTCCATCACCGCCCTGCAGGTGCTGCGCGACCAGGGCAACGACGTGGTGCTGGTCATCGCGGGCGACGGCCCGCTGCGCCGCACCCTGGAGCGGTCAGCGCGGCACCGGGGCCTGCCCGTGACGTTCGCGGGCTTCATCACTGACCCGCGTGCCCTGGCGGCCCTGCTGGCCAGCGCGGACGTGGTCCTGGCGCCGGGGCCGGTGGAGACCTTCGGCCTGGCCGCGCTGGAGGCGCTGGCCTGCGGGACACCGGTCGTCGTCAGCGCGGACAGCGCGCTGCCCGAGGTTATCGGCGAGGCCGGCGTCGCCGTCGGCGGTGAGGACTTCGCGGCCGGCGTAGCGCGGGTCCTGCTGTGGCCGGCCTGCCAGCGCCGGGCCAGGGCCCGGGCACGCGCGGTGGAATTCGGCTGGCCAGCGGCGATCGAGGCCTTCCTGGCCGTCCATGAGTCCCTGGAAGAAGAGAAAGAAGTCGAGGAACAGCGCGACTTGGTGTACAGACGCGCGGGAGGCAGACAATGACCCGGATCGTGACGCTCGGCGACTCGATCACCATCGGCATGGGCGACCCCGCCCCGCATGCACCCAAGGACGTCTGGCGTGGCTGGGTTCGGCTGCTTGCCGACGGCCTGCCTGACCCTGAACTGCACAACCTGGCGGTGCTCGGCGCGCAGGCCAAGCACGTCGAGCGCGACCAGCTCCCGGCGGCCCTCGACCTGCGCCCGGACATCGCCACCGTCGTCGTGGGCATCAACGACACCCTGCGCGCCGGATTTTCGCCAGAACGGACCGGCCAGTCGGTGGCTCGAACGGTGGCGGCCCTGCGTGCGGGCGGCGCTGAGGTGCTGACGATGCGGCTGCCCGACCCGGCGCGGATGTTCGGCCTGCCCGACGCGCTGGCCCGGCCGCTGTCGCGCCGGATGCGCGGTGTCAACGCGGAGCTTGACCGGGTGGCCGCGCACTTCGGCACGCTGCACTGGGACGCGTCTAATGACCCGGAGACCTATGACCGGCGCAACTGGTCGGTCGACCGGCTGCACCCCAACGAGCGCGGCCACCGGCTGATCGCCTGCCGCTTCTGGGACCAGCTGGCGGCGGCCGGCCACGAACTGGCGCAGCGGCCGGACCCGACGCCGACCAGCCCGCCCCCGGCCCGGCGCGAAGAAGTGCTGTGGATGGCGACCAAGGGCACCAAGTGGTTCCTGCGCCGGTCGGTTGACCTCATCCCGTACCTGCTGTTCATGGCGGCCCGTGAGGCACTCATCCACCCGAAGGACTGGCTGCCCGCGACCGACGCCGAAGTGCTCCCTGACCAGGACTGGATTTCCGCGCTGCCGACGCTGTCGGCTTCCCGTGAGGAAGCCGAGCCGGCGATCGACTGAGCCCCGCCCCCCGTCCCTCCCGGCTCCTGGTTGCCACCCGGCGCATACTGGGAAGCTGGGTAAGACGGAAAGGAGGGTGAGGGCGTGATTACCACTTTCGCCGATCGCTGGGGCGTGGAACTGCAGGCGACGGACGGGGCGGCCGTGGTGCTGCTCGACCAGGCGATCGAGGATCTCGTGGGGCTGTGCGGCGACCCGGCGGGCGGCGCCGACCGCGCGATCGCCGCCGATCCCACGCTGGCCCTGGCCTGGGTCTACCGGGCCTACCTGTCCCTGTACTCGACGTCGGCCGAGGGCCTGGCTGGGGCGAGGGAACTGCTCAAGGCGGTCCCGCCGGGGCCGGAGGGCGGACGGGAGGCGCTTCACCTGGCCGCGGCCAGGTCGTGGGCCGACGGTGACTTGCAGGCGGCCGCCGCGCACCTGGAGCAGGCCCTGCTGGCCAATCCGCACGACCTGCTGGCCCTCAAGGTCGCTCAGGACCTGTACTTCTTCCTCGGGAACCGGGTGCAGCTGCGGGACGTGGCGGCGCGGGTCGTGGCGGCCTGGCCGGAAGACGACCCGGCCTGGGGCTTCATCCAGGGGATCTACGCGTTCGGCCTGGAGGAGAACGCTGACTACCGCGGGGCGGAGAAGGCGGCGCGCAACGCCCTTGAGCGCAATCCGAAGGACGTCTGGGGCGCGCACGCGCTGGTCCACGTCTTCGAGATGGAGGGCAGCCACGAGGCTGGCCTGTCGTTCCTCACCGAGTCGTCGCCGAACTGGGAGGGCAGCTACTTCGCCGTCCACCACTGGTGGCACCTCGGGCTGTACCTGCTTGAGCTGGGGCGGGTCAAGGATGCCCTCGCTCTGTACGACGAGCGGGTTCGGGCCAGGCCCTCAGTGGAGTGGCTGGACATCGTGGACGCGGCGGCGCTGCTGTGGCGGCTGTCGCTGTACGGCCAGGACGTGACGATCCGGGCCCAGGCACTGGCGGCCGACATCTCCGGCCTGGTCGGCACGCCGGTCTACCTGTTCAACGACTGGCACGCGCTGATGGCGTTCGCCCTGGCCGGTGAGCACGACCGCGCCGCGGCCATCGTGGCGGCCAACCAGGACCTGAGCGCCCCGACGAACGTGCGGGCCGCGCAGCGGGCCGGGCTGGCCCTGCTGTCGGCGTTCTCCGCGTTCGCAACGGGCCGCCCGGAGGTGACGGCCGCGCTGCTGACCGAGGCCAGGCAGGAGGCCAGCGTGGTTGGCGGCAGCCATGCCCAGCGCGACGTCATCGACCTGACCCTGATCGCGGCGGCGGCGCGTAGCG
>Ga0335072_10012142_pt1 | contig 12306 bp, 6 predicted proteins | sample Lox_Sample_21_FD_206725 | JGI IMG/M metagenome (GOLD analysis project Ga0335072, IMG submission 206725) | Soil microbial communities from Loxahatchee National Wildlife Refuge, Florida, United States - Lox_Sample_2.1 | ecosystem: Environmental > Terrestrial > Soil > Wetlands | place: USA: Florida...
GGGCATGATGATGTAGCGGTACTTGTACTCATCATCGGCATCTTCAGGGCGCACCTGCCCGGCCGACTGCGCGTCTTTGAACTCCAGACGAACCTCGCCCTCATTGCCAATCGCCTTCAGGAAATCGATCAGATATGCCGAGTTGAACCCGACCACCAGTGGATCGAAGCTATACGGAGTCTCGATCGTGTCTTCCGATTCGCCCGAGTCCGTCGACGACGACGAGATCTTCATTTCATTCTGCTCCAGGCGAAGCTTGACTGCGCCTGAGCGCTCGTCCGCAAACTGGGCAACGCGCTGGATCGAGCTCATCAGGTCTTCGCTGCGCACGACAACGAATTTATTGTTGTCTCGCGGCATCACTGCTTCGTAGTTTGGAAACTGTCCCGTCAGCTTGCGGCTGGTAAGCACGCGATGGCCAATCCGGAAGAATAGGGTGCTGTCATCGTCGGCAAACTCGATGGTCTCTGCTTCGGTGTTGCCGAGCAGCGACTGCAACTCGGCGAGGGCTTTGCGCGGGATAAGCGTTTTCCGCTCACCGCTTACGTTCGACAGCGTCTCGCCGCTCTTCTCGATATGCGCCAGTCGGTGGCCGTCAGTCGCAACCATGGCCAGCGATTCCGCTTTGAGAATCAGCAGAGCGCCGTTCAACGTATACCGCGACTCCTCATTCGAAATGGCAAAGATCGTCTTCGAGATGCTATTGCGCAGCGAGGCCGCTGGGAGGCTACTAACACTCGCCTGAGGAAATTCCGGCACCTGGGGAAAGTTCGCCCGCGCCATGCCGACCATCTTCGTATTGGACCGGCCGCAGCGTATCTGAATCCAGTGGTTGTCCATCAGCTTGATGCTGATATCGCCATCCGGAAGCAGCTTGATGTAGTCATACAGCTTGCGCGCCGGGATGGTGCAGGACCCTGCCTTCTTCACCTTGGCGGGACACGACGTCTTGATGCTCTGATCAAGATCGGTCGCGGTGATCACAACGCTGTCGCCCTCTGCCTCAATGAGGAAATTGGACAGGATCGGAATGGTCGTCTTACGCTCTACAACCCCCTGCGTTGCGGTAAGCTCACGCAGCAGGTCCTGACGGCTGATGCTGATTTCCATGACAGATCCCTGAGTCGCTGAGGTAGTGGCTGCGCCCGCTCCTGCATTCTCCTGCTCCACGCCAACGCCTGCCATCATAACCCCCTGCATTCAAAAGCGATTTTCGCCCACTGTACACCACGTTCAAGCAAAAGCTGAAACGAGTTAATTCCTGTTGGCTTTATTCTAGTGATAAATACGAAGATTGTGTCCTCTGGAAAACTGGACTTTTATCAGGGAATCCCCGAAAAGGTCTGGACGACGTGTTTAGAAACATCGACTGCGAAGAAAGACTTTTTAAGTCCTTTTCTATTCCGTAGTAGTAGTCGTTTGCGCTGGAAAAGTGGAAAGTGAATCCGAAACCGCTTCAGGCCGGGAGTTAAGACGCATCCCGGTTTTAGAAAAGTCGTCCCGGAATTTCGAAAAAGCAGGAAGACCGGCTGAAAACTGCGGACATCGGCACAAGTTCTCCTCATTCTTCACAGCCGGCTTGCAAATTGCTTGTGGATTCTGGTGGTTCTAAAGTGGAAAGAACGGTCAGCACCAACCAGTGAGCGCCCGCGGGGCAACTATCTTTCAACAGATGCTACCTTCTCCACAGCTTCCACAGACTTGCTACTCGGAACTGAATCTGGATCCGCCGCTGCCGGTTTGCGAGGCCCCCGCGCGCATTGAAGCCAAACGGAACGCAATCAGACCGTCTCCTGCGTCCATCGCCAGCTAAAACGTTTGACTAGAGCAATACATCAATGATAGCTTCGCGAACCAGAGCAAGCGGAGGCATGCATGAATCGTCGTAATTTCATCCGCAACTCGATGGCTACCGCTGGCAGCTCATTACTCACCAAGCCGTTGCTTGCGAACCGCGGGCTGGCTGTCCCGGAAACAGCTCCTTTGCCTGGCGTCGCGTCTTCACAACAGGTTCCCGGCGCTGTACCGGAATCGCAAATCGCCTCGGCACGCTTCCCCGAAGGATTCCTCTGGGGTACGGCCACCGCCGCTTACCAGGTCGAGGGCGCGTGGCGGGAGGACGGCAAGGGCGAATCTATCTGGGACAGGTTCACGCACACCGTCGGCAAGGTGAAGGGCGGCACGACCGGCGATGTCGCCTGCGACCAGTACCACCTCTATCCGCAGGACTTGGCGCTGGCCAAACGCCTCAACCAGAAGAGCTACCGCTTCTCTATCTCGTGGCCGCGCATCCAGCCGTCGGGAACCGGCGCGCCAAACATGAAAGGCATCGATCACTACAGCCGAGTCGTGGACGCTATGCTCGAGAACGGCCTCCGCCCCTTCTGCACGATCTATCACTGGGATCTGCCGCAGGCACTGGAGGATCGCGGAGGCTGGCCTAACCGTGACTTGGCCAGCTATTACGCCGACTACGCGGGTATTCTCGCCAAACACCTGGGAGATCGCATCATGGTTTGGGCTCCCTTCAACATGCCTTGGTCATTCACATACATGGGCTACGGTGTAGGCGCCTTTCCGCCGTGCCGCACCAACTTCGGCGACTTTCTGAAAGCGGCACACACGGTCACCCTGGCGCAGGCCGAGGCGCTCCGCTCAATCAAGGCGGCATCTTCGAAGGCCACCGTGGGCAGCGCTTACGGCATGTGCCCGGCGTATCCGGCAACCGACTCCGAGGCGGATCGCGCCGCCGCCGCACGGTATCACGCGATGAACAATGTGTTCTTCCTGGAGGCGGCCATGAAGGGGCGATATCCAAAGGCCTTCGTTGGAGAGCCGCCGTACGAGCTGATGGGCTTCAAGCCGGGCGACGAGAAGATCATGCTCGCGCCGCTCGACTGGGTGGGTTTCCACTACTACACGCGCCGCATCGTTTCCGACGCGAGCAAGGTGCAGGCTTTTAACGGCGGCGGTTTTAGCGGCACTGAGATTGAAGCCGACCCGGCGACAGGCCGCGACCCATACACGCGCTTTCGCGCGGTTATGCCGAGCGAAGGCCCGCTCACGGAATCAGGCCTAGAGGTGTGGCCGCACGGCATGTACGATCTCGTGACCCGGATCTCGCGCGAGTACGACCATCCGATCATCGAGATCACCGAGAGCGGTTGTGGCTACCTCGACGCTCCGTATGACAAGGAGAACGGCCGTGTGCCCGATGCGCGGCGCATCGAATTCTTCCGGGAAGAGCTGGCCGAACTGGCGCGAGCCATCTCCGACGGAGCACGAGTGCGCTCATTTCATGCCTGGAGTCTGCTCGACAACTTCGAATGGGCAAACGGACAGACTGAGCGCTACGGCCTGATCTACGTCGATTACCGCGATCAGAAGCGCACCATCAAGGATTCCGGCCTGTGGTACGGGCGCGTGGCTGCCGCCAATCGTCTGGATGTGTAGCCCTTCCTACGCTTCGCCGTGACTGTCGCCGTCGTCGCCACCGCTCGATGACCCGTGGTTCAGCGTCACGCCGCCGTTTGTCGTTTCGGCGTGAATGGTCGCGCCGCCTCCGCCGAGATCGGTCGCCAGGTGGTGCTTGATCTCGCCTTGGACGGTGATCGGGAAATTGACCTCGATGCCCCCATTCACTGTTCCCGTTTCAAGATGCGCCGAGTAGTGATCGGGGATGTTGAGGGCGATGCCGCCATTCGTCGTCTGTGCGTCGAGCCCCTCGCCACTCCAGCGATCACCCGAGAGGGAGATGTCGAGCCCCCCATTGACCGTGCTGCCATGAACATTGCCTGCCAGGTCAACCAGGTCAACGCCGCCATTGGTGGTGTCAAACTTCAGGTCGCCGTTAAGATGCTCGAGGCCGATACCGCCGTTCATCGTCTTGAGTTCGGCGGATAGCTGTCGGGGAGCATGGATCACGTAGTTGATGCCGTACCCCTGCCGTCCCCAGTGAAAATTTGGGCCGTTATCGTGAATTGAGCCGTTGAAAGCTTCGATCTGGACCTCTCGGAGGATATTGGCTGCGTCGGACGCCGAATTCGCCCAGGCATCAACGCGAGCCTCAATGCGCACGTCCTCCCGGTCCTCGCCCAGAATGTGAATTCCGCCGTTCATGCTGGAGACGTTCAGCTTCTCCGGCTTAGAGATTGTTATCGAACGCACTTCGCAGGCGCGCTCCTGGTGTTCGCCCCAGCCCCAGCTCGTATGGTCCTTGTCTTCGCCCGTGCAGTCGCGAATCGTCCAGCCGTCGGCAGTAGCAATTGTCCTGCCGTCTTTCTGATCGGCGTGCTTGGCGTGGGCACGGAAGCTGTTAAGAAATCCGCGCCACCCGCCGCTTGTGTTCCAGGGCTGTGAACCGATGCCGACGACGATGAGCAGGACAGCTGCGAAGACTGCGAATCTGCGCATGGGATGACCTTCTTCCGGACGATACGACGGCTGTGTCATGGGAGTTCCTTGAAACTTCAGTGCTGACAAAGAAGCACGCAGCGGACCAAACGATCTGCCAGTTAATCACCACGCTTTCAGCGATCTATCGAGTCTTTACAAAGGGCAAAGTGTCCATTAACTGTATGAGCTGTCCGCGTCCGGACAGCGGCTCGCCCACCGCGATGATGCGCCAGCAATCAGTACTTAGAGAGCCATATCGGATTTCAAACACGATGGTGAAGTGCGATGGCTCTGACGTCGTCCACTGCGCCCCGTCTTGCAGCTTCGATGAGCCTCTCGAACTCACTCACCTGAGTACTTGCTTATCGCTTTGCTGGTGCGGGTGCAGTCGTAATCACCGAGACGCTCGTCATCGATTTCAGCATCAACGCGGCCCGGGACGGAAGGCAGACGCACATGGACTTGTTTATCCGGCTCCCTTTCCACGGTTGCGAACCGACGAGTATCAGGACAAGCAGAGCGGCTGAGAAGAGTGCAAATCTGCGCATGGGATGACCCTCTGATGGACAATACGGAGGCTGTGTCATGGGAGTTCCTCAAAAATCTCAAGAATAGTAAGGCATGCAACGGCCCAAAGAGCGTAGCCCGCATCCCTATTTGAATCAGCAAATTAACCCCAACCGACCGCCAAACTAACTGTCCAGTTGGATTGAACACTGTTCGGGAATGGACAAAGTTCTGCCCACCTACCGTTTCTTCTCCCAGAATTCCTCGTGGCGGTCGTCCCGAAAGCGAATGCCCTTCACCTCACCGTCCTCATCCCTCTCGAAGGTCAGCCGTGAGGGGCTGCCGGTGGGATAGAAGAACGTCGTTGCGCTCTCGGGCAGCAGCTCGATCGTGTCGCCCACACGGTTCCTGGCAAAGAGCCGGTTGCCCTGCCGGGAGACCGTCGCGACGACGGTTCCTGAATCCTCATACTCGCCAACGTAATCGTCGTAGACCTCGGGATTGATCCTCGCTGGAACTGGATGCAGCGGCACCTGGACCTCTTCCGCAGCGGGAACGAGCTTCGGAATTGTGCTCAGCCGATGGGCCAGCAGCCACCTCGGCAGCTCTGGATTGGCGTAGGCCCTGTCCCACACGTTGTGCCTCAATCCGTCATACTCCCAGAAACGAACATTCCCACCGGCCGCCTTCAGCGCTTCGTACATTAGATCGGCCTCCTTTGCCTTGACGACATTGTCGTCGGATCCGTGAAAGATCCAGACCGGGGTGCGGCCGATGGCGCGCGCATATTCGGCAGGCAGGGTCGCGCTTTCGCGCCAGCGATCGGGTTTGTACGACCAGAAGACGCCTCCGCTCACTGGCACGAGAGCCGCGAAGCGATGCGGGCTGTAGCGCGCCAACTCGTAGACTCCGTATCCGCCCAGCGAAAGCCCGGTCAGATAGGTGCGGTCCCGGTCGCCGTGGAACTCCTTCGTGTCCTGGTCGAGCGCCGCCAGTGCCATCTGCATCATGTCCGGATCCGTCCAGTGATGATGGTTGAACGGCACCTGTGGCATGACGACGACAAATGGCCAGCGATCGGGATGCAGCCGCATCGCCTGTGGCAGCCCGATCTGCGTCTCGTCCAGGCCCTCCGACCCGCGCTCGCCGGATCCGTGCAGGAAGAGGATCACCGGCCACAGGCTATGCCCGTTCCAGTTCTCGGGCAGATAGACCTGGTACCTGTAGGTAATTCCGTTCACTGTGACCCTGCGATTCAGGAATCCGGTGTCGATGTGACGCGGGGAGCCGCTCGCCGGAAACGTCGCGACGACGAAGAGAAAGGCAACAGCCAGCCAATTGATCCGTGGGCGGAAACTCACTGCCGCCCAGAATAGCGCGAATCACCCGCGCCTCCGCAGAGAATCATGCCGCCGAAAGAACTTTCTCGCCTGGAATCGGTCCCCGGCTGTCCAGCCGCTTGAGCCGCCTCTCTTGCCCCGGCGAGCCGCGCGGCGCATACTGTTTGCGTCTGCAACAAAATGCGCCGGAAGAAGGGGAGTAAATGAATTTCTCACGCCGCGACTTCAATCGCCTCGCCGGAATGGCCGCCGTGTCGCCATTCCTCCCTGCCGCGCTCGGCCAGACCGGACACCCGCCCGTCGGCTGGTGCATCATCGCCCTCGGCCGCATTTCCATGGGCCACTTCATGCCCGGCGTGAAGATGTCGCAGAGCGGAAAGATCGTCGCCCTGGTGAGCGGGCACCGCGACAAGGCGGAGAAGCAAGCCGCGCTCTATGGAGTCCCGGCGAGTGCCATCTATAACTACGAGAACATGGACGCGATTCGCGACAACAAGGAGATCGACGCGGTATACATCGCCCTGCCCAATAGCATGCATGCCGAGTACACCCTCCGCTCGGCGAAAGCCGGCAAGCATGTTCTTTGCGAGAAGCCGATGGCCACTAGCGTCGCCGACGCCAAGTCCATGATCGATGCATGCAGGGCCGCAAACAAAAAGTTGATGATCGCCTATCGCTGCCAGTACGACCCCCTGCACATGAAGGCGATCGAGCTGATCCGCAGCGGACAGATCGGCCAGGTACAAGCCATCGAAAGCGCCTTCGGCTTCAACTGCCAGCCCGGCGAATGGCGTCTTGACCGCAAGCTCGCCGGTGGAGGCCCGCTGATGGATGTTGGCATCTATTGCCTCAACGCCTCGCGCTATCTTACCGGCGAAGAGCCGCACGAGATCAAGGCGTTTTCCTCCGTCATCGATCACGACGGCCGCTTCGAGACGGTCGAAGAGAACGTCTCCTGGACGATGAAGTTTCCCTCCGGCATAGTTACCGCCTGCAATACCACTTACGGTGGCAGTATGACCGGCTATTTCCGCGTGCACGGTGCGAAAGGCAGTATTGATATGCTGCCTGCATTCAACTACGACGGCATGCACCTGACAGCGCAGATCGGGCGCACCCAGAAGATCGACGACCTCTCCACCGACCGCGACCCGATCGAATTCACCCGCGAGGCCGATCACTTCGCCGACTGCATCTGGAACAACAAGACGCCAAAGACCCCGGGCGAGGAAGGCCTCCGCGACACCGTGCTCATGTCGGAGATCTACCAGGCGGCAGGGTTGCCGTCCCTATAAGCCGAAGGTGCGCCCGCCCGTGTGGCCTGCGCTACCCGTTCAGCGTCTCCTGCAGCTTGTTGATAGTGCTGTTGAGGCTCTTGTCGGTACGCCGCTGCTCATCGATCTTGCCGATCGAGTGCATCACCGTCGTGTGGTGCTTGCCGCCAAACTGCCGTCCGATCTCGGGCAGCGACGCCTCGGTCATCTGCTTGGCCAGATACATCGCGATCTGCCGGGGCACAACGACCGCGCGCGAATTGTTCTTCTGCTTGAGCTCGGCCACGCGCATCCCGAAGTGCTCGGCGACGGCCCGCTGAATCGCCTCGATCGTGATCTTGCGCACCTGCGTGTCGATGAATTGCTTCAGGCACTGCTGCGCGGTCGGCAGCGTGATCTCCACTCCATTCAGGCTCGACCACGCGAAGAGCCGCGTCAGTGCGCCTTCAAGTTCGCGCACATTCGTCCGTACATTCGATGCGATGAACAGCGCGACGTCAGTAGGAATAACGACGTGCTCGTTCTCCGCCTTCTTCTGCAGAATCGCGACCTTCGTCTCGAGGTCAGGCGGCTGAATGTCGGCAATCAGTCCCCACTCGAAGCGTGAGCGCAGGCGGTCCTCGATCTCCGGCAGCTCCTTTGGCGGCCGGTCCGAAGCAATAACAATTTGCTTCATGTTCTCGTGTAGCGCATTGAAGGTGTGGAAGAACTCCTCTTGTGTCCGCTCCTTCTGCGATAGGAACTGGATGTCGTCGATGAGCAGCAGGTCCACGGTGCGGAACTTGTCCCGGAAGCCTGTCATCTTGTCATAGCGGACGGAGTTGATCATCTCGTTCGTGAACTTCTCCGCCGAGATATAGCTGACCGACGCGCTCGGCTGGTGCAGCTTCACTTCGTGCCCGATGGCATGCATCAGATGCGTCTTGCCCATACCCACGCCGCCATAGAGGAAGAGCGGGTTGTAGGCCTTCGACGGGCGCTCGGCAACGGCCTCCGCGGCCGCCCGGGCAAACTGGTTGCCAGACCCGATCACAAACGCGTCGAAGGTGTAGCGCGGATTGAGCTGCGAGGCGATCGACCAGTCGAAGCGCGCCTGCTGTGGCATCGGCGGTGCAGGACGCGAGCCGGTATTGCGCGGATGATTCGCCGGCGCATTCGGTGCGTGTGTCGCGGCGGGAGCAAACCCTCCATCCCCGCGCACACGCGGAAGTGTCGGATCTTCATCCGGAGTGATGAAGGTCACATCGTCGAATTCAAGCTTGAGCGTATCGATCGCTTCCAGGATGAGATCCATGTAGCGCTCGGCGATGTAGCGGAACTCGGCCGTCGGGATGCGCACGAACAGCATGCGCTCCTTGGTATGGCTGAAGCGTGTGGGCTTGAACCAGGTGTCGAATGATTGGCGGTTGATCTTCTTTTCCAGCGCGCCCAGAATCCGTACCCACGGGTTGAGCACGGTGGCCGAGGTAGTGACGAAAGACATTCCGGTTCCCTTGCTTGAACGCTCGCGGGTCCGTCGAATCCGAGCAAAAGTGAAATGCCCAAATTACGCTTGCTCCGAGAAAAGGGAAAGCGCTGGGGCATTTCTCGCTGGCCGGGAGGTGCATCGGATGATGTGGCTCCGGTGCTTCGGTCGATCGACTGACGCCCGCGAGGCGTCAGGAAATTCTCTTCTAATCGATGCCGATACTAGCACAATCGGCTGGCCCCGAGGATGTGGTTTGTCTTCATTTTTTTCTAAGGTAATGTTGTTGCACCAGAGATTGTGAAAAAGCCCGCGAAGTGCACATCTTTTGCGGCTCAGCCTCGCGTACGGTATACTTGATCTTTGTCCGGAAGTGGCAAAATTCAATGTGTCTGCCGGACAGCATTTTCCATAAAAGTTTTGAGGAGCGCACTTCCATGCCGAAGCGCACATTTCAACCGAATCGCCGTAGTCGTTCGAAGGTTCACGGCTTTCGCACCCGCATGAGAACCAAAAGCGGAGCCGCCGTGTTGTCACGTCGTCGCGCCAAGGGCCGGAAGCGCGTTTCCGTCAGCGCCGGTCACCGCGATTAGCCATCCCTTCTCGATATCACACCGAAAGAGTTTGTTTGCTATGAGCGAAGGCAGCCAGGCTAAGCATGCTGCCGTGCCTTTGTGCGCATCCGTCTCGGTGCCGCTGACGCGTTCGCGAATTACGAAATCGATCGTTCCTCGGCTGGCGCGAAAGGACGCGGCGCGCAGCTGCTGTCGGACGCCGGCTCTGCCGAATGGAAGCCAGGTGCGAGACAATGAGACTATGCCCGAGAATGCTCCCGACCTGCGCAGTTTACGCTTGCGCAAGCACGCCGACTATCAGCGCGTCTACGGGGAAAGCCGCAAGCATTTCTCACCGTCGATGAGCTACTTCTTCCGTTCGCGCGCCGCTGGCGATGATGTCGAAGGCCCGCGTGTGGGCCTCGCCGCCGGGCGTGTGCTCGGCAAGGCTGTCGAGCGCAACCGCATCAAGCGCCGCATGCGCGAAGCAGTACGGCTCAACCTCAACCGCTTGCCCTTCAACGCCGACGTTGTGCTGCATCCGCGAAAATCGGTCATCGATATGGAGTTCGCAAAGCTTCACAGCGAGATCGCGCGTATCTTCTCCACGGTGGCTTCTCGCATCGAGAAGAAGGAAGGAGATCGCTGTGAGCCGGCGTGACCGCTTCATTTCCGCATTGCATGGTGTATACAAATACGCCGTCTCTCCCTTTCTTCACGCCGCAGCCGGAGTCACCGGTGCTTGTCGCTTCCAGCCCACATGCTCTGACTACGCGGCCATTGCGGTGAGCGAATACGGCATCGTACGCGGTGGATGGATGGCCCTCTGCCGGCTGTTGCGCTGTCATCCATTTCATCGCGGCGGCTTCGATCCCGTACCCGCCAATCCTTTGCGGTATGCGTCCGCAGCTCATTCGTGCAGCCACCATTTGCCCGTGCAGCGCCAGTTACCACGATGAATGCCGCACTCCACAAGCCAACTACAGGAACGCAGTTTTGCCAGAGATAACCAATCCGAATCAACAGGGCGGCGGCGGTCAGGACTCGCGTACGATCCTGATCTTTACCGCCGTCTTCCTGGTGCTTTTTGTCGGCCTGCAGTACTTCAAGACGAAGAACGCACCTCCTGCTCCGCCGGCCACGAAGCCGGCAGTGACCACGAACACAGGCGCGAACACAACTCCATCGACGCAGCCTCCCGCTCCCCCTCCGGCAGCGGTAGCGCCGACGCCGGTGGCTGCCAGCACCGTGGCGGCATCGGCCGAGAGCACTACCATCGTCGAGAACGAGCTCTACCGCATCACCTTCACGAATCATGGTGCGCAGGTAAAGTCATGGATTCTGAAGAAGTACAAGGATGACGACGGCAACCCGCTCGACCTTGTAAACAAGGAAACCGCGGCAAAGTTCGGATATCCGCTCTCGCTCTTTACATATGATCAGGGCCTGCGCACCCGCCTGGCAAACGCCCTCTATGTGCCCTCAGCCACCGGGACCATTACTGCGCCCGGATCGCTGAGCTTTGACTATTCGTCGGGCGGACTCACCGTCCACAAGGTTTTTCACTTCGACTCAACCTATGTGGTCCGTGCCGAGGTCTCCGTCACCCAGAACGGAGCGCCGCTCACCGCGCTGCTGGCATGGCCTGCCGGCTTCGGCGACCAGAACACGCTGCCCCAGTACGCAGGCGGCACGCTCGACGTCTCGCAGAACGGCAAGGAAGACCAGACTGCATATAAAAAGGTGGTCGGCGGCGACACTCTCCGCGGTCCCTTCGACTGGGCTGGCGTAAGCGATCTGTACTTCGCTGCGATCTTCCTGCCCGACGACCCCTCAAACGCAATTCTGATCAGCCTGCACAATACAATCGCTGTCCCGCGCAACCTCAAGAAACCCGACGCCAGCCAGACCGACCAGGCATCCGTCCTCGGCGCCGCCATGGGCGACACCGATGGTCCCGTAAGCCTGCGCATCTTTGCCGGCCCGAAGTCGCTCGATGTCCTCGCCTCGGTACACGCCGTCACCGGGCCAAGCTTGGAAAAAGTCGTGAGCTTCGGCTGGTGGGGCATCATCGCCAAGCCGCTGTTCCTGATTCTTCGCTTCTTCTACGAGCACATCGTGCCCAACTGGGGCTGGTCAATTCTGCTGCTTACCATCATCCTCAACCTGGCTATGCTGCCCACGCGTTTCCAGATGATGAAGTCGTCGCTGAAAATGCAGCGCATCCAGCCGCAGATGGAGGTCATAAAGGCCAAATACGCCAAATACAAGGCCACCGACCCGCGCAAACAGGAGATGCAGCGCGAGATCATGGACCTGCAAAAGCGCGAGGGAGTGAACATGTTCGGCGGTTGCCTGCCCATGCTCATTCAATGGCCTTTACTCTTCGGCTTTTATCGCATGCTTGGCAACGTGATCGAGCTGCGCCATGCGCACTGGCTTTGGCTGCCCGATCTCTCTGCTCCCGACCCATGGCATATTCTGCCCATCTCGGTTGTCGTCTCCATGTTCCTCACCCAGTACTTCACTCCTTCGCCCGGCATGGACCCCGCGCAGCAGAAGATGATGGCCTTTACGATGCCTGCGGTCTTCGGCTTCATGATGTGGAACTACGGCTCGGGGCTCTCACTCTACTGGGCCTGCAGTAACTTCTTCGGCGTTGCCACACAATTGCTGATTAATCGCAGCAAGATGGGCCAGGAGATGCGTGAGATCGCTGCCAAGCGGGCCGCGAAACGGGCAGGCGGCAAAGTGATCAACGCGCGAAGATA
>Ga0335072_10012143_pt1 | contig 12306 bp, 8 predicted proteins | sample Lox_Sample_21_FD_206725 | JGI IMG/M metagenome (GOLD analysis project Ga0335072, IMG submission 206725) | Soil microbial communities from Loxahatchee National Wildlife Refuge, Florida, United States - Lox_Sample_2.1 | ecosystem: Environmental > Terrestrial > Soil > Wetlands | place: USA: Florida...
CCAAACAGCAAACTCGAATCGGCCTTCCACAAAGCCGACCATTCCATACGTAACATCATTCAACTGCTCGAAGCTGCCTGAATTTGTTGAAGTATTTCTGTTTACGAATAAAACGGTAAGAATCTAAAAGTCCCGGGCACGCCGTTTGCGCGAATGAAGGCTGCTTCTTTGTCGGCCTCGGAATCCACAACACCGTAGAGCTCGACATTGCCATTCTGCACCGAGATGCGAATCGGCATGGCGGGGTCGATAGCGTATCTGTTTAGCGACGGGAAGCTGTAAACAGATCGCGCCACTTCCACGCGGATGCGATCATCTATGGGCGATACGGGATCGACGCTGGTGTCGTCGACCACATCTTTGACGCCCGGGGTGGTGGAGACGACGGCCAGCGCGGAGTCTCGATTGGGATAGTTGTGCACGTGACCGCCGAGAGTGACTACGCCGTTCTGCACATTGAGAGAAATCGCGTCGAACACATTGCCGTAGCCGACACGGTCGTAAGTGAGCTTTTCCAGAAGGCTTTTTTGCAATTGGCTATCCGAGACGGCGGGGCCGTCGACTGCAACGTCGTTACGCACTGCCGTCACGCCCCTCACCTTGTGCACGATCTTGTCAGCATCGGCCTTGTACTCATACAGGCCGACCGAACCCGTCAATGTGGCAATACCGGTCGCGTCGACATTCACCTGCACATCCTCGTACTGCGACTTGTCGAGTTTGGCGCGGACTGCGGCGGCCACGTTCTGTCCGGATGCAGATACACCCAGCGTCGACGTGATTGTTGTCGCAACCAAAGCGGCAGCTAGTAGAACGACCTTGCGAGAAACTAATGTTCCTGTCATAAGGAAGAACCTCCAGCTTGACGATCGTTCGGTGTACTCCCGCGGCCCGCAGTTTTGAAAGCAATAGTGGGCCGGCCCATCGCGCACACCTTCTTTGACACAGAAAGCAGAATCCGGGTTACACGTGCAAGCAGTTTCTTCCCGGACCCGCGTATCGCCGGGAAGCGTCGGAGGGCTTAGAGGCGCGGGCCACTCTCGCAGCTGACTCTTGCTTACACGGTACTAACTCACATCGCGCGGTGTTCTCGCCAACTTCCTTGTCCACACTCAGCATTTCGTCCACGCTATCTCCACAGGTAATAGATGAGAAATACCGACGCCCGAAGCACGTAGTCAAGGCGGCCCCGCAAAAGCCGCGTGTTCACAATAAGCACTGTTAACCGATTCATGTACTCTCTTCCCTTCCTTCTAAGCGTGTCCAGGTACCAGTACACCTTTGCTTCGGCCGCAATCACTCGAGTGGCAGGCAAGAACTGGCTGACGATGCGGGAGCCGCGTCCGTGTGTTTTCAGCCGTGCGTGCGAAGAGAACAGATTGAAAACGTCGACGAGAGCTACGTTGAAACTCTCTACGAGCCGCTTCCTTTGTGCGCTAGGCGCCTTCAACAGCGGCCGAGAGCTGCATACGAGCCCGATGTAGTCGCGCTTTTACGGCTCCTTCAGTGATCCCAAGTTTCTGGCTAATCTCCTTTAGCGGGCATTCCATCTCCACGCGCATCTCAACCGGCTCTCTCAATCCAGTACGCAACTTCCTGACTGCACGACTGAGAATTACGCGGCGTTGATGCAATCCGAAAAGTTGCTCGGGATTCGGCGCGGAATCCTTAATATCAAAGGCAACCACCTCAGTCCGGTCGTCTGGCTGCGAATCGACACAAATCTCGCCGCGGCTACGACGCTTTCGAAGTACCATCAGAGCCGAATTGATTGCGATCCGCGTCAGCCACGAATAGACTGTTGATCTGCCTTCAAAAGTTTGCATTGCCAGATAAGCTCGCATGAATGTTTCTTGCAATGCATCCTCGGTGTCTTCTGCGTGTTTGGTAATCGCAAAGATGGTTCTATAGAGACGTCGAGAATAAAGCGCATAGAGCTCCGCGAATGCGCCAGGTGATCCAGCCTTCGCTTCGGCCACGAGTTCGTTCTCCCCTGCAAATACTTGCTCTACGGGGCAGCTGTTCAACACAATTGCAAAGTTGAGCGTGCGCATAGGCGGTCTCCTTTTAACCCTATCGTGGGAAATATTGAGGAGTAGTATGACTACACCTCAATGTCCTCACTAGACAGCACTTCAAGGGCCACTCGTCAGTCTCGTATCTCAGCCACATTGGCACTATGCTTATGTGATTCTTCGTTGGCATGTTACGTCTCACGCCTCTGCGCTTATATGTCATTCCTCGCTGACGAACATGCGACTAACTGCCGACAGTGACCAGCGTTTGGCTTGTATCCGCCGGAACGCCTGTTGCTTGAGATATGCGGAGCTTAGTCATTGACGTGTAATCACACGCCATCATAAGTTGCGCCGATCGTGTTAACGAGCAACATTGAAGATCACTCGGTACTTTCAAGACCCGGCGGAGTAACGGTGGGCGTCTTACTCATTTGCCGCGCCACTCAGGATAGGTATGGGAGGCGATGCACGCTGCAAAATGAAGTAGGCTTCCGGCGTGCGGCCAGTCGTCAGCAGTTCCTGCCAAATAGAAGTGACCGCATGACGGTGACACTTATGACTTGCGAGACAATCAATTATTGCTTGTACTGTCGCGGTTCCGGCATCCTACCATGCGTATATTCACGTCGGGTGGGCGCGTGTTATTGTGCTCCACTAAGATCAGGTGCTTTCCGGACGACTGCAATTATCGGTGTGCGGACGAAAGGACTAGCCATTAGAGGTTTGCTGGGGCTTGGTAAGGCATATCCCTCCCACTTGCAATGCTCGCAGCTGACTTGGATGCTCTTTACAGATTCCCAACTTTCGCATTTTGTAAATCAAACTTGTTCTTGGTAGGCCAAGGCGTGTCGCCGCACCTTGCGGGCCTCCTACCACTCCACCAACTTCCGCGAGGACCTTTAGAATGTGGTCACGTTCGGCCTCAATTAGAGTTCCAGCGACTATCGCGAAGTTCGGCTGAATGCTAAGGCGTGACTCAATTGGAGGCAAGCGAAGCTCTCTTCCAGGAGACATAATCACAGCGCGTTCGATCAAATTCTGCAACTCTCGAATGTTTCCCGGCCAATTGTGTTTCTTCAGGTTTTCCATCGCCTCGTCGGGAATATGGCTGATAGTTTTGTTCAGGCTGGCGGCGAACTTCTCGACGAAGTGATACACCAGCGGTGGAATATCTGCGCGGCGAACTCTCAACGGCGGAATCCCAATGGGAAACACGTTGAGGCGATAGAACAGGTCCGCACGGAAACGGTTCTCCTGAACCATACGGCAAAGGTCCTGGTTTGTTGCTGCGATGAACCGGATATCGACGTGCATTGCCTGACTATTCCCGAGCCGTTCAAATTCCTTTTCCTGCAGTGCGCGTAACAGTTTGGGCTGCAATTCCAGAGGCAAGTCGCCAATCTCGTCCAAGAACAAAGTTCCCTTGTGGGCCCGTTCAAAACGCCCTATCGATTGGCTGAGCGCACCCGTAAAGGCACCCCGCTCATGGCCGAATAGCTCACTTTCGAGGAGTCCTGCGGGAATTGCCGAACAATTCACTTTGACAAATGGGCCGCGGCTGCGGAGGCTCTCCTCGTGAATCGCCTTCGCCAGCAGTTCTTTTCCTGTTCCTGTTTCACCCTGGATCAATACGGCCGAGTCGGTGCGTGCGACCATATCAACCAAGTACCAGAGATTGCGAAACTCGCGGCTTTCCCCGATCATGCCTGCAAAGCCAGGAGAGAATGTGCTTTTGAAAGACACTGCGGCAGTTCCCATGATCATCTCCGAAAAGTGCGGTCACGTACAGCTGTGGTCGATCAGAATAATGGCTGCGTGAGTCAGGCAATTGTGCTTCTTACGGGTCTCGGATCCTTCGGTGCACGCACGAGCTTGCTGTCCCTGCCTAGAGTAACTATCGCAACAGTCATGCTCACGCGATAGGTTGCTTTCAAGCCAGGCATGTCCCGCCTCGCTTAAAATTGTCATTGGGAGTTGTAAACTGACCCAGCCAATCGGGCGCGATGTCATTGCGAGCCAGCACGTCGAAGACTCTTTGAGGCGTGCCCAAATCAGCCCATCCAGACTCGGTATCGCGAAATGCCAGAAGCCTGTTCGGTTGTGGACTAAACACTTCGCGACTAATGTCTACGGACGGGAGGTCGCGGTACGCAACATCGAAGCCGCCAGTGGTCATAGCGCCCTCAATAGACGCAATCACGTCGGGAATTCTTTTGCGCAAGAGTTCAAGATATGTGGTTGCGCGTCCAATGGTAACGAATGTGTTCCAGAGGCAGCGCCGCCGCAAGAGTGTCCGCGCCTGTGCAGGGGATGGCTTTTCCCAAAAACGAGTTACGTGTGACAGCCGCCCCCGCGGAATATCGGAGACAGCGCTACCCGGCTCAATCCATCCGTACTCAACTTCCGGATAAGTCGCCTCAGCAGAAAGCAGCACGAGTTCATTGGGATAGTGCCTTGAGTATTCGAGAGCGGAGTCAACTGCCCCTACAAATGCGCTTTCATTCGAATAGTGGTGGTCGGAGGGGAAAAACGCCACCAACGGATCGATGTCGTTTTCGAGGATACGAAGTGCGGCCACTCCAATAGCAATTGCGGTCCCGCGATTGCAAGGCTGCTCCAGGATAAGACTAGTTTTAGAGATCGACAATTCGTCACGATAGAAGACGTCGTGCGCACGAGTCACCACGTACACTTGACGATCGCTAGTAAAGAGCGGTGCGATTCGCCGGGATGTCTGCATTAGCAGGCTATGCTTGCCCATAAGTTTGCAGAACTGCTTCGGTCTAGCGTCGCCTGAAATTTGAAAAGTCAGACGCTGTAGTCTGGTGCCATCACCGCCCGCGAGGACAACTGCCCATGCGGTCTTAGACTTCGACGGTACAGGCTTAACTGGAAGACTATCTTTCAGCGGGTCGTTCTGAAGGTGCAAACGAGAGAGCATCTGTTTACCTCCAAGCAAATTTAGAGATGCCCCTAGAAGGGCAAGGGAAGATCAGGAACAACAAACAGAGTCCGGTAGGCCCTACTACTCTGTTTCGGGCTCATTTAGTGCGCGCCGGATGGCTTGAAGGAACTCGGAAGCGCTGAATGACTTGTGCAGAAAACCTGCAGCTCCCCTTTGAACAACGCGATCCTCGACCTCCTCGTCATGATGAGCGGTCATAAAAATGATTGGTAGTTCCGGTCGCTCTCGCTTTAGTCTTCGCTGCAACTCCACACCGTCGATATTCGGCATTCGGATGTCTGTCACCAGACAATTCGCCGCCGCAAGGGCTTTCGATTCCAAAAATGCTTCTCCGGAATCAAAGACGACTGGAGTATACCCCGTAGATTCCAGCAAACTTTCGAGTGACTCCAGGACCCGGAAGTCGTCATCCACCACCGCAATGAGGCGGGTATTGACCACGCTCCGAAGTCTAGAAAAGAAATTGTTGGCTGCCAATCACAAGTTTGTTTATGAGCCTTGGCTTGGCAGAACCGGCAAAAGCCGAGTCGACGACTGGGCGCACGTATGCTTTGCCTTCTGAGAGTGGCAGGCTTGAAAAGGCCATGCTTCCACCATGGCGGAGGGCATCGGCCTGTTTAAAAGAATCGGTTGAACACCGCTAGGGAGGATCCCTTCTGGCAATCCCAAGGCTGTCGGCCATCCTAATCAATTCCGCCAACGAACGTGCGCCCATCTTGTGCATGATCTGTCCGCGCTGAATGGCGACCGTGACCGTGCTGTTTCCAAGTTCTGCGGCGGTTTGTTTGTTCGCAAAACCAGCAACGACAAGGGGGAGGACTTCCTGTTCCCTGGGGGTCAGGCGATTGTACCGCTTTCGCAGCTCTGCCGTCGTCATTCGAACTGCGCGCGCGTGACGATCGCGCTCTAAAGCTTCCAGAATTGCCTTCAGCAGCTCTTGCTTGCGAACTGGTTTCAAGAGAAACTCGACCGCACCAGATTTCATCGCTCTAACGGACGACGAGACGTCACCGTGGCCAGTAACGAAGACGATGGGAAGGCTATCCGAATCCGAAAGTTGCTGCTGAACGTCAAGTCCATTAATATCGGGCAATTCCAGGTCCAAAATCACGCAGCTGGGGCAATCAGGCTTGTCACTCTCGAGAAAATCAGCCGCGCTCTCGAATCCAGCTGTGCGGTAACCCGCTGACTCCAAAAGGCTGCACAGGGCTTCACGGACTCGAGAATCATCGTCCACAACAAAGATGAAAGAGGCTGCCTGATTCATATCCCAGAAAACCGTCCTCCGCGCTGTACAGAAGAATGCCTGGATCCTTGGAATATCCGGTTCTGGCCATCGGTGCAAAGTCCGCGACAGCATCAGAATAGCATTCTCAATATGTTGCATTATACCGAACGGTCGTTATTATTGGATTTTGTACTGTCTCGGCTTTACCGTTCGGTTGGTCTTGTGACAGTCGGGGTGCGCAAACGTTGTCAGAGTCGAATAGCCGTCTCAGATCCGTCAGAAGGGGCAGAGAACTGCGGTTTCCCCGGCAAATAACCCCTGAAGATAGAACAATTTTGATCTATCTTTTGGCGACGAGAGACATCAAATTCGGCAGGTCGATTCAGTCAGGCCGAGGCATTGACCAGAAAGAGCGTGGGGAAGTTACCTCTGCGTCTCGGCGCGCGTCAAATTCGTTTCTGGATTCTAGAGCCCTCGCAAGTCTTGATTCGCGGTTCTCTTTGGGGTGTGGTGTCCGTCAATAGTGTTCAAGGGTGAAGATGATTAGGATGGCCGCTTCTAATCGAATTGCCGATCTGGCGTTTGTATGCGACCCTCGTGGAAGTGTTGAGATCGTGAACCAAGCTTGGCTCGACTACACCGGGCTCACGATTGAGCGCTCATTGGGCGACGGTTGGCGTTGTGCAATTTATTCCGACGATGTGGCTCGATTTGAAGATAGCTGGAACAAGGCCATGGCGGAATGCGGGCCGACGCAGACCGTTCTTGGCCTTCGCCGTCACGACGGCATATTCACATCGACGATTGTTAACCTAATGCCCTTGCACGAGTCCTCAGGCGGCGTCAGGCAGTGGTACGTTTCAACTACCTTTGGGAACACTCCAATTTCGCTCGAGGGAGAGGGGGAAGAAGAGCTTCTGGACGAGCAATGGCGGACAATAATCGACGCACTTCCAATCTGTGCCTGGATGACCGCAAAGGATGGGCCTGCCGAGTTTCTAAACAAATGCTGGCTGGAGTACACCGGTTCGAGCATGCAGGATGCCATCGGGTACAGTTGGGAGGCTGTTCTTCATCCGGATGATTTTGGACCGCTCTTTGAATACTGGATGGACATGATTCGCACAGGCCGTGCGGGAGAATACGAAGCCCGGCTAAAGCGCCACGACGGCGAATACCGCTGGTTCCTGTTTCGCGGAGCACCTTTCCTGGATTCTACAGGCGCAGTGGTTAAGTGGTTTGGAGTAAACATCGACATCCATGAAAGGAGGAACGCCGAAGCAGCGTTGCGACGAACGGAAGCAGCATTGACTCGAGCCAACCAACTCGCCTCGATCGGTGAGTTGACAGCCTCGATAGCGCACGAGATCAATCAACCACTCGTGGCGGTTGTTGCCAACGCGGAGGCTGCGCTGAAATGGTTGGATAGGCCCGAACCGAATCTTGGCGCAGCCCGGCAGGCACTCCTTCGAATAGGGCGAGATGGGAATGACGCAGGAGAGATCGTTAGGCGGGTACGAGCACTGTTCCGCAGAACTGCACCTCTAACCACAGAACACAGGCTCGAAGACCTTGTCACGGAAGTTTTGAAGCTGCTTCAGAATGACACGATCCGGCGCCGCGTCAAGGTCGATGTGGCGATTGAAGAGGGGCTTCCAACGGTTTTATGTGATCGAATTCAGATTCAGCAAGTTCTCCTGAATCTGGTTATGAACGCGATGGATGCCTTGGATGCTACCCCCCATGGAGACAGAACGGTTCGTATCTTTTCCAGCTCCGATAGCGCCGAGTGTGTTGTGTTAGGCATTCGGGACTACGGTGAGGGCGTTAAGGACCCCACACGCCTTTTTGAAACTTTCTTCACAACTAAAGACAAAGGTCTTGGGATGGGACTGCCTATTTCGCGTTCGATTATCGAGGCACACGGAGGTCAACTGTGGCTTGAGCCTACCGAAGGCCCTGGCTCAACTTTCTGTTTCAGGTTGCCTGCCAAGCGCTCTGGTTCTGGAAAACAATGACTTCGAAAATAAGCCGTGACCGACGCGGACTCAAAAGGCAGCTCGGTGAACGAACAACGGCTTTGACTATCATGCAGCTGCGGCAAACAGGTCTCAACTTGGGCTAGTGGACGGCCGACGAGAAGGTGTCAAATGAATGAGGGTGAGCTAACTGTGGATCTCTCGCAGTATGCAATTGAAGTTCTCCGCAGCGATGAGGAGTACGTCCTGTATCGGGCCGAGAACTCGAACCAATCCAGCCGACCCGGCGCTCTTTTGCTGACCCCCGCTTCTGCACAGCCAGCGCCACAAACCCTCAAAAAAATGGAATACGAGTACTCTCTGAGGAACGAACTTGACTCGGCTTGGGCGGTTCGTCCCGTCGCCATCTCCGACATGCAAGGTCGGGCGATGCTCGTGCTCGAAGATCCGGGAGGTGAAACTCTCAATCACTTACTCCTTGAGCCGATGGCGTTTGCGCAGTTTCTGCAGTTTGCCACTGGTCTTGCAGCGGCACTGGGCGAGTTGCATAAGAACGATCTTATTCACAAGGATGTGAAGCCCGCCAATGTTCTTGTAGACCCGACAACGGGCCAGGTTCGACTCATGGGCTTTGGGATAGCATCGCGTCTGACGCGCGAACGTCAGTCGCCGGACCCTCCGGAGTTCATTGCCGGAACTCTCCCGTATATGGCCCCAGAACAAACCGGGCGAATGAATCGCTCGATCGATTCGCGGAGCGACTTGTATGCCCTGGGCGTGACGCTGTATGAGATGGCGACGGGGGCGCTGCCATTCACCGCATCCGATCCGATGGAGCTGGTTCACAGTCATATCGCCAGAAGACCAACGCCGCCGGCGGTGAGGTCGAGCACGGTGCCGGAGCAAGTTTCGGCGATCATTATGAAGTTGCTGGCGAAGACTTCCGAAGAACGCTATCAAACTGCAGTGGGAGTCGAGTACGATCTTCGACACTGTCTTGCAGAATGGGAGACGCAACATCACATTTCGCATTTTCATCTTGGGACAAAGGATCTACCGAACCGGTTCTTAATTCCAGAGAAACTGTACGGACGTGAAGCGGAAATCGAGGCCTTGCTCGCGGCCTTCGACCGCGTGGTAGCGAGCGGCAAACCGGAACTGGTTTTGGTATCCGGCTACTCCGGCATAGGTAAGTCGGCGATTGTCAACGAAATCCATAAGTCGCTGGTTCCGCCGCGGGGGCTTTTCGCTTCTGGCAAATTCGATCAATACAAGCGCGACATCCCGTATTCGACGCTTGCTCAGGCGTTTCAAAGTCTGATCCAAGAACTCCTGGGAAAGAACGAAGGTGAACTAGCGCCTTGGCGGAATGCTCTACAGGACGCGCTGCGCGAGAACGGGCGATTGATTACTGATGTGATTCCTGAACTGGGTCTTATCATCGGAGAACAGCAGCCAGTTCCGGATCTCCCTCCCCAGGAGGCAGCTCGTCGATTCCAATTGGTGGTTCGCCGCTTCGTCGGCGTCTTTGCGCAGTCCTCACGGCCACTCGCACTGTTCCTCGACGATTTGCAGTGGCTTGATGCCGCGACGCTTGATATCGTCGCAGATCTCTTTGCGCACGATGATGTGCATTACCTCTTGCTGATCGGCGCTTATCGCGAAAATGAGGTCGACTTCTCCCATCCGCTGATGCGAAGGCTTGAAGAAATGCGATCCAGCGGCGCTCCAGTTAACCACATCAAACTCAGCTCCTTGAGCCGCATGTGTGTGACGGAATTGATCGCGGATTCATTGCACGTAAATTTCGAACGCGCCGCTCCACTTGCGCATCTTGTTTACGACAAAACAGCCGGTAATCCGTTTTTTGTGATTCAGTTTCTGCGGGTGCTCGTCGATGAGAGGCTCGTGAGTTTTGCTCACGGTAACGCAAGCTGGGAATGGGACCTCGGTCCGATTTATGCGAAGAGCTATACGGACAACGTCCTCGATTTGATGGCCGGTAAACTGACGCGTTTACCCGTCCGGACAAAATACGCACTCCAGCAAATGGCCTGTATTGGCAACGCAGCTGAGATCACGATGCTCTTGGCTGCTTGCGACATGTCGGAGGAGGAAATCCATGACGATCTGTGGGAAGCCGTTCGCCAGGAGCTGGTTCTTCGGCTGAGCAGCTCTTACAAATTCGTCCACGACCGTGTGCAAGAGGCTGCTTACTCACTAATCCCGGAATCCTTACGCGCTCCGACTCACCTCCGGATTGGCCGGCTTCTCGCGGCCCGCACGCCGCCCCAGCGCCGTGACGAGGCCATCTTCGAAATTGTCAATCAACTCAATCGCGGCGCGACGTTGATCGCCGAACAAAAGGAGCGCGAGGAGCTTGCTGAACTCAACCTAATCGCCGGCAAACGGGCCAAAGCCTCCTCAGCTCACGCGTCGGCCTGTTCGTACTTTAAGTCGGGCATTGCCGTGCTCGATGAGCATACGGGGTGGATCAGCCGCTATGAACTTGCGTTCGCCTTGAGGCTCGAACGCGCAGAATGTGAGTACGTGACGGGCCACTTCGATGAAGCGGAGAGTTTGATCACCCTGCTGTTGGAGAAAGGCAATTCAAAGGTCGACAAGGCGTCCGCTTACTGTCTCAAAGTCAATCTTCACGTTATGAGGGCAGAGCATAAGCAGGCGGTTGAAAGCGCTCTTGAAGGCCTGCGCCTTTTCGGTCTCAATTTGCCCGCACACCCGACCCGCGCGCTCGTTGACGTGGAGTATGAGAAAGTATGGAAATACCTTGGCGAGCGGTCCATCGAGAGCCTGATCGATTTGGCAGTCATGAAAGATCCAGAGGTTCAGGCCGCAATGCGCATCCTAACCGTATTGTTTGGGCCTGCATTTTTTACCGATAGCAATTTGGCCTATTTACTGCTGTGCCATATGGTCAGCTTAACTTTGAACTACGGTACAACCGACGCCTCCTCCGCGGCCTTCGGGTGGTTCGGGATCATTCTTGGGCCGCTCTTTCGACGCTATAGCGATGGCTACCGATTCGGCCGACTCGCCTCTGAGCTTGTCGAACGTCGCGGTTACCTCGCATTCAAAGCGAAGACCTATTTTGCCTTGGAGATGGTCGCGATCTGGGCCGATTCACCCGAAGCCGCTCTCGACTATATCAATAAGTCTTTTCATGCCGGAGTGGAGACCGGCGATATTGCTTATGCCAGCTACTGTTGTAGCCACATGATTTCAGATCGTCTCGTCCTGGGCGACCATTTAGACGCAGTATGGCAGGAGTCTGAGCGCGATCTCGAATTTGTCCGAAAGACCAAGTTCCGTGACATGATCGACGTCGTCATAAGCCAGCAGCAGTTCATTGACAATATGCGCGGGCGTACCGAGAATTTTTCGACATTCAGCAATGCTACGTTTGATGAAGCTGCGTTCGAATCACAGCTCACCGATGATCGCATGCCATCCGTGACTTGTTGGTATTGGATTCTTAAAATCCAGGCTCGCTTCATGTCGGGCGATTATCAAGACGCACTAGCCGCATCCAAGATCGCAAAGAAACTCCTCTGGTCCGCCGACAACCACATTCAACTTCTTGATTACTACTTTTATACCGCGCTCGCGCTCGCGGCGGAATATGAAGGTGCCCCTGCTGCGACCCAGCGCGAGTGGCGCAAAGTCCTGATGGAGCATTTGAACCAGCTTCAGGAGTGGGCGGAACATTGTTCGGCGACATTTCGTGACAAGCACGAACTAGTGGCGGCTGAGGTGGCGCGTCTTGAGAGTCGGGCGCTCGATGCCGAACAGCTCTACGAAAAGGCTATCCATTCTGCGCGTCTAAATGGCTTTGTTCACAATGAAGGACTCGCCTGCGAACTCGCTGCACGGTTCTATGCAGAAAGAGGCTTGGACAGGATTTCCCATCTCTATTTGCGAGATGCGCGCTATGGCTATCTCCGCTGGGGTGCTGAGGGCAAAGTGAGCCAACTAGATCGCCTCCATCCGCAACTGCGCCAAGACGGCGCCCCAATGCGCTCGCAAGGCGTGATCGTTGCACCCGTTGAACAGCTGGATTTGGCGACTGTGATTAAAGTGTCTCATGCGGTGGCCGCA
>Ga0335072_10012144_pt1 | contig 12306 bp, 11 predicted proteins | sample Lox_Sample_21_FD_206725 | JGI IMG/M metagenome (GOLD analysis project Ga0335072, IMG submission 206725) | Soil microbial communities from Loxahatchee National Wildlife Refuge, Florida, United States - Lox_Sample_2.1 | ecosystem: Environmental > Terrestrial > Soil > Wetlands | place: USA...
CTGTTATTAGCAGCAGAGAAGGGGCACGAGGCGGTGGTGAAGCTCTTGCTTGACAAGGGCGCTGATGTAAAGTCTAAAACTGACAGTGGTCGGACGCCGCTGTTATTAGCAGCAGAGAAGGGGCACGAGACGGTGGTGAAGCTGTTGCTTGACAATGGCGCTGATGTGGAGTCTATGTTGGAGATGCACTCGGTTGTGTCATCCAGTTCGCTTAGCTAGACTACATATTCTCTTATTTCTGTAGCTAGCATCATTAACGTACACCGGGCATATGCATATACTGTAATGCGATGTTGCTTCAAGGGTTCGCTTTCTAGTTTCAGCAGGCCGAAATGGTCTAGCCATGCACTATGGCAATATGTGGCGGTACGCCCTCTTTCACCTTCCCTCATTCCCTGTCTAAACCATGTACACCCGTTTCCGACCATCAGCACTTCATTTTTGGCCACAACCAAATCTGGCTTTGTTTCATTATGATTATGACTATTGATTTGGCATCAAAACTCGGCGCTTGCTTCAATTTCTCCACTTGATCTAATTTAGCATTGATACAATTTGGCTCGTGCTACCAATCCTACCACCAGAAGTGTGCTGCGCCTTTGGGGCCTGTTTTGGCTTCACTGTTAATAGAGCAGGTCCTAACTGGCCCAAATCTCTAGAGCCAAAAGGAGACCCTTTAGATTCTAATAGTTTACTCTCATCCATTATTAAATACAGTAGAAGGCGAATTACAGTAGAAGGCGAATTGGGTGTCGCTAAGTTTTTTAGTTAATTATTTTTAATAAGGTCCATTTCCAGACACTTGTGGCTGTGCACCCCGGTTGTAATTCTGAGCACGGACCAAGCCTGCCAATTTTGGAGCTGCAATAGGCGGTTTTAGATATTTGCATTAGTGCACCTACAGAACCCCCCCATGAATTTTCAAAAATACAGGGTTTCCTGGCAGTCGGTAGGCATACTTATATAGGCATAGTTAAATAAGCTGAATTAACTCAATTTGGACTAATTACATGCTGTTCTAAAAACACTAAAAATCAATTGTATTCAGTATTACGTCCAGCCACCACCCGTCATATAGACCATGTGCATTCTTCGTGGCATACTGTGCACTAATTGCAGCATAAAGTCTTCTAGTACTGCATCCCAGGCTTCTAGGACTTGTCGTTGCAATTCTGCAGCAGATGGAGGTCGAGGATAGTTATGCTGAATGTAATTCTTCATCTAAGACCACACATGCTTAATAGGGTTGAGGTCTGGAGAGAAAGCTGGCTATTTAAGAAGCTTTATCCTACGTCTTTAAAGTTCAGCTATTATAGAGCGTGCTTTGTGGCAAGGGGCATTGTCCTGCATAAAAATCCAATCTTTAAAGCCATACTCTTATATTTATACGTGTACTGCTAGAATTATATGCTCTTAGTATGTTTGCGCGTTTATCTTTCCCCAAGCTGGATTCTAAAAGATCTTAGGACCCTTCTTCCTTCTTGCAAAACAACCTTAAAACATCTATTTACACTTTTAGCGTAAAAATGGAGTAATTAACGTTAGATCCTAAGGATCTCTTAGTCTACAAGTGGCTCAAACTTGTATGTGTACTCCACCTGTCACTAAAGTTTTATTAGACTAAACAATCTTTTCTTTCATACAATGAATAGTGCTAGCTCCTACTAATTAAGCCCTTCTCTCCCTTATACCTGTCGGCTTAAGCACAATTAGAATATAACCTCCCCTAATATGCCCTTTTAATATCCTCGCCAATTCTTATCCACTCTCCCTTTCCCCCATGTCGTATTTGAATGCTGTCTCTTGGATATGCCTTATGGTTTTGCCGATCTCACGGATTTTGGATTACCTGCTGCGTTCTGCTTCGACCTTGATCTAGATAGCAGTAAAGAAATTATAGCTCAGTGTGAGCGACAATGATTAACAGCTGTGACAAGAATGAATTGAATTCTATAGAAGCTTGGTATAGCAAAGCTAAAAGTTCAAGCAAAAGTTCAAGCTCAATTGGATTTTACCACTCTTCCACGGGAAGTTCTATGTCAGACCATTCATCTGCCTCCTCCATCTCCTCAACATGATCAAATATTGGTGTCGGTATATCAAAGTCTACATCCTCATCCTCCTCAAAGACTCTGACAAATACATCCCCATCAAAATTTTCAATTTTTTTATCCTGCTCTGGCCCTGGTTTGGTGGGACTTGTGTTTGGTGAGCTCTCTGTCGCAGTAATAAGCATGCTAAGCAGAAAATTAAACACCGACTTGAGTTCATGTTTCAAAGGGATGTCATAATGCCTTGACTTCATCACAGTACCGTTGTTGCAGATACATATGAATCTGTAAATCTCTCCGTCAGAGAAAAAGCCTTGCGTCATAACATTTATCTTGTTGGCTTGAATGCGTAGCTGGCGGATAGTCGCCAAATAGGCAAGCAACTGTGCTTCAGCATTAGAAACATTCTCTTTCCGTTTAGCTTCAATTGCTAGTAAGACTGTTCCATCCTCTAATTCTGCTCGGTCTCCATATCCCATAGCCCAGTCTGCTATTCCAGACACTAGCCACTCCTGGCCACCCTTCTCTACTTGGACAGACAGAGACATCTCAGGAAAGATCTTAATCGGCAAAAGTTGAAAAGTACTTTTGGGTGCTATTAATAGAGTAGTAGGGGCAATGTATGATGGTCTTGCCTACCCGGCGGCGAAGGCGGGGGTATTCAGTGGTAATATCTGCACCAAGGAATTGGATGATCTGAAAGATCCGCATACGTGCAGCTGTAATGCGGACTGTGGCAACAATATATTTACGTCGCCACCACGCGTCCTGCTGGCACTTAACTCCTTCGAAATCGATCGCCGCTACAACCTCCGAGTGAATGTGAGAGCCGATTCCATCACACGCACTGGGATGACTTGGCACATTGATAGTTGGGCCGATACCGTCTTGTATGCCGCGGGCCGCTCCTTTATAGCTCTTGGTTAGCATCCAGCGTCCAGCATGCCAGTTCTTGCTGGCTTATAGAGGGATTGCGTAGATGGAAAACTCATATCTCCTTGCCAGTGAAAAACACGTAATTTGACTACAACGCGTGCGCATTGATATTTTGTATACTGTGCTCTGGCTCTGCCACGCTAATAATCAATGGGCTAGTCGTACGACCAGACTGTAGAAGCTTCTCTGTAAAGGCCACCAGCTCGTACAAGCACATCTTCTCAATGCTTGAGGCATCGTTATGTATGAAGTTATGGCAAGACGAAGGAGACGTAAGAGGAGATCAAAGAGCCTCCTTCGGCGCTTAAGCTCCAAACCGACATGGGTCAATCTCCCACCCCCACATCAAACATGTGAGCCCGACATTCTTCCATCTTTTTCCACAACAAACCTCCACACTTCTACCACCCTCAATCCTCGTCGCGACATGGTAAGTGCTGTAATTTCCCAGTGACATTAAGCTCTAATCCAACAAATTTCACAGGCGGCAACCACCACAAAGCAGCGTCTTGCGCTAGCAATCATCGATTTCCTCGATACCTCTCTCAAAGACGGCACCCTCAGCTCAGAAGACGCTGAAAGCATTGAGATCGCTCAAGAAAGCATATCCCAATGTTTCAAAGTCGACCCCAGCGACAAAGCCGCCATGTCAGCCGCTATCGGTGGCCAAAGCCTGCTCCAAATATACGGTGTCTACGAGAAGCTGAGAGGCAAGACGCCAGCAGGCCCAGGAACCACCGCTGCAGGCGAAAAAACGGCTTCTGCATCTACAAGTGCTAGCGCATCAGCTCCTACAGAGGCGCAAAAGAAAGAAGCCGAGTCCCTCAAGAGCCAAGGCAACACCGCCATGGCCGCAAAGAACTACCCCGCTGCCATTGACCTCTACACCAAAGCGCTAGCCCTCGTCCCCGGTAACCCAATCTTCCTCTCCAACCGTGCAGCCGCATATTCCGCATCCAAAGACCATGAGAGCGCCCAAGCGGACGCCGAAGCGGCCGTCGCAGCGGACCCGAAATACACTAAAGCCTGGTCGCGCCTAGGCCTTGCGAGATTTGCGCTGGGTGATGCGAAGGGAAGCATGGAGGCTTACCAGAAGGGCATCGAGTACGAAGGCAATGGCGGCAGTGAGGCGATGAAGAAAGGGTACGAGACAGCCAAGAAGCGCGTCGCGGAGCTCGAGGCCGAGCAGACGGACGACCAAGACCTCGATCGCGGTATGCCAGGAGGCGGCGGCGCAGGTGGCATGCCAGATCTGTCATCTCTGGCAGGCATGTTTGGCGGCGGGGGTGCAGGCGGTGGAGGGGGTGGAATGCCGGATTTAAGCTCTATCATGAGTAACCCCATGTTTGCCAGCATGGCGCAGAAGCTTATGAGTGACCCGGAGGCAATGAATAACATAATGAGCAATCCCAGGATACGAGAAATGGCGAGTCAGTTTCGTGCTGGAGGAGGAGGCGCCGGCGGTGGGATGCCTGATCTGTCAAGCATGATGCAAGATCCTAGTATTGCTGAGATGTAGGTCACACCCAGCTCTCTCTCTCTCTCTCTCTCTGTGCATAGTATCTAGATACTAACGAGCAACAGGGCAAGGAATCTCATGGGCGGTGCTGGCCGTGGAGGGGCTGGAGCAGGGCGGGGAGCAGGTTAATGACAACGATAAGATGCCTCATGACAAGTACTTTCTCATTGCAGTATACCTTTACGATGACGATTGTGAGATTCACAGAGGGCAGAGAGACCAGGATAGACAACTTATGAAAGTTCATTAGATCGTAACCACATCACCTTCATAACCTATGACATAAACAAGAATCAATCCCTCAATCGGAGACTTTTATACCAACATCTACCTAAAATGCTAACCCCCGCCACCCCTCTCTTTTTACGAAAACCCCCTATCAGCACAAACGCCCGCACCCAGACAAACATCCCCAGCTATATATCAGCGGTATCAGATTAACAGTCGGGTCACAGCTCGTCTCTTCAAAGTACGTCTTATACCAATTACTGCTATCCGTGACACTGTTGAAGAACTGGTTATATTGCGCAGTGGACATAGCATCGACCACGATGTCGAAGTGCCACGGCTCGCCCATGTCGTTGAGCTCGCCCACTTTACACTGCTTACAACGCTGGCCGCCGCCGAGCGCCTCAGACGCGGGACAGTCGTCGATGATCATGAATTTGAGGGCGTTGGCGCTGTGCCGGAAGAGGAGACGGGGCTTATCCAATAGCACACGCCGCATGCGGCATCGGGGCCGCCGGTCCCAGCGGAGGGATCGGCGCTGAAGGCGAGCTGGTTGGTTGCTGCCTAAGAGCGAGCTTTAGTGAATGATTTCTGAATTTGTGGTTTGATCTTGAACCCTGATGTTGGAAAGGGACAGTGTGAAGAAGGAAGAGTAAGAAAGAGGCTCTACGAACGTAAAGATACCTGAGTCCACCCTGCCTCCTATTCGTGCTCTACCCATTCGGCAACGCCTTAACACCACTGCTGGGCTCAGGGCCAAGGTAGAACTACGTAGTAGACGCTACGCCGCCAGAAGGGAGGGAGTAGCCTGCTGCATCAGCGGCTGTGACACGTACCAGGCTGGCTAGAAGAGATAGAGAGGATAGGGATAGGGCGGCGATAAGAGACGGAGACGGCAGTAGGAATATCTCGTGATTAGATTGGTTATGAAGAGTGAATATGGATATGCAGGGAGCAAGAGGAGAGATATAACAGTTCAAGAACAAAGAATACTCGACACAACAAACTCGAGACGAAGGAGACGATGGTCATACTTACCTACTATTTTGTTCCTCCAACTTGCTCTCTTGTATAATTGATCCCTCCCATCTCTCGTACATGTACGAAAGTGGCCGTTGAGGGTTCTTCTTCTCCAAACAATCACGGAAACTAGAATAGGCTCACAGTCCCGCTTCCAAGAGTCGCGTCTTGTAATACAAAAACACGAAACATGGTGTAACGAAACAAGAACCTCCAGAATACTATTGCAGATACGTAACATGAGACCCCGCGATTTCTTGTACTTAAGTATTACGAAGTTCCATCAGTAGCGATGTGTAAGATTATGAAAACTGTCACCGGATGACGATTATGCGTCGTCGAAAAGGGGAAGTTGGCAGGTAGGTCGTCTATTCAAACCCTTTCCGAGATCTCTAATATGTGGGATCCATTCTGGCTGCTTCAATTCTGTCGTGGTCCCCCACTACGAATTTATCTAGTTTGCCACGGAATACGAACTGCCCTGAGACGATGAGCGTTAGCAGCTTTGTGGACCATCCTGAAGTTGACCGGGAGAGGCTTCATCCGCATTATGCCAATCACTTAAAATGAAAGTCACAGCGAATCGGCCGCGAGTTACTCGTATCGCACCTGGAAAAAACATCACAGTACTTTTGATCTATCAAGTCTATAGGCTAATATCTATAAAGGTCAATTAATCTAAACTTTCGCTTTTGTATTGAACGTCATGCCGCGGTCTCTGAATAGGTTCAAACCGGATTTGCAATGCCGAGTTCTCGCTTTTAGAGTAACAAAGAGAAAATGCCTGTGAGATACTTATCATAGACGAATTTTCGCGGGGTAATATTCAGTCAGGTGTCAAATCAATGCTTTAATCGGATAATTGAGATAATAAGCCGTTAGCCCAGGAGAAAGTATGGTTGATTCAAGAATGTACTGATGTGCGAGGAAGACCCGAGGGTGTTAGTTGCCACACATGCCGAAGACTATTTTGAGCTTGGAGCAACTTTAACACGTGCTGATGGAACACCTCCGACTGGAGATATAGTGGGTGGATTTGGTGAGGCAGCCTCATCCATAGAAATGTCCACAGAGCTCGTAGCACCTGAAGTTGATGCAGATCCAGAACTACTGCCTGGTAGATTCCTAGTTCTCCAATGATGTGTACGACGAGAACGCACATTAAGGGATGAACTGCATGACTCTTCCTGACCAGAAATCAAGTCACTAGGAGCTGATACTCGTTGATTCCGGTGCTAAAGTGTCAGTAAGATTCTTCGTTGTTGTATAGTGATCTCTTACTGTATTACCGGATCCAAGTAGCGGTTGACTTTCTCCTGAGTCAACTACATCCTGATCTTCAGAGTCATTCGTACCGTCCTGACCCATGGGCTCACTTTTAGAGAGATGACGACGGCTGTTGACCCTAGAGCGTCTAAACTTCGGTTCATTATTTTTGTTGTCCGTTCCAGAAGTAGCAGAATCCTGACTGCTCTCCCCAGTGGCGGAACTGCCTGATTGCTGGATCTCACCTCTCGGCTCTTCGATGGCTGTTAAAATTTTCAACTCGATTACACAATTTATGAGTTTACTAACCTGAGAGTTGTCCTGTATGTTTCCCTGTATTCTTAGCTGCTTTTTTAGTAAAGGACATGTGCGATTTCCGCACTTTCTCTTCTTGCTTCTTCTGGTCCTTCTCTTGTTCGAGCCCATCTTTCGTTTCTCCTGTAGATTCACCGCTGGCAGAATCCTCAGTCCTTTCAGTGCCACCCCGAAGATGATAGGAGTAGCACGCCGGGGCATCTGGCTTTTCGTCAGGCTCATTGCTGGACTTATCCTCATGGTTGAGAAGTTGAATCTGATTAGCCCATAGATCAAAATATTTGCCTTTCAAGCGCAGAAGATCGTCGTGGGATCCATGCTCTATGATAGATCCGTCCTTCATCACTACAATATGGTCGGCTCTCATTATGGTTGAAAGGCGATGACTGCGGAGTGATTAGCTTCTGAGATGGATACCAATCGCCCAACTTACGCAACAATAACGGTGGTCCGCCCGCTACATAGCTTATTCAATGCCTCCTGAATCCTTTGCTCCGTCTCGGTGTCAACTGAACTGGTGGCTTCATCAAGCAAAATGATTGCTGACTTTTTGAGGAGGGCACGAGCAATAGCGAGGCGTTGCTGTTCACCTCCAGAAAGCTTTCTTTAAACAAAATTAGCGGCGATCATGGCCAGGCCAAACAAACTGCCTACACTGCTGAATTTCCAACTTTATACTCGTATCCTATACAAAGTTAATCAGATTTTTGGAAACTTGTCCCTTGAAAAACGGAACTGACCATCTGGCAAAGACATGATTTTCTCATGGATTCTGGCCGATTTGCAGGCCTCGTATACTTCCTCTTTGGTTGCAGTCAATCTTGCATAACGAAGGTTAGTCATAATGGTTTCATTGAAAAGGGTTGGGTCTTGCGGCACGATCGCAACGTTTTCGCGAAGACTATATTTGTTAGCTTCATGACCCAGTTGGACGTAGTATTTTCAAAGCAAAAACACGCAGGTAAAATATACCTCTCCATCGTAAGTTTTCGAATATCTTGGCCGTCTATTTCAATACTACCACTCTTGGGGTCGTAAAACCTGTGGAGAAGTTTCAAGGTCGTTGACTTCCCACTTCCAGTCTCACCAACAATGGCGACCGTTGACCCACCACCGATCTTCAAATTGATTCCCTTTAAGATTTCCTTTCGATCATCGTACGCAAATTTGACATTCTTAAATTCGATTTCTCCTTTGGTAAGTATCAAAGGTTTGGCGTCCTCGTCATCGGCAACATTGGGTTTTGTTTGGAAAATTTCCAACATACGCTCAGCATCCATTAAGCTTTCGGAAAGAGTCTTGTAGAGATTGCTAAGGACAGCCAATGGAGCTTTGACAACATGTTAGCAGGGCATCTACCAAGGCTGTTCATTTAAAATGACATTTACATTGTACTTGGGCCCAATAAGAGAGAAGAATGACAAAATCCCCAGGACTTCGAGTCTTGTGTATGACTTGATAGGCAGCTAGAAAACATGCACCGAGTAGACCGAGAGTCATTACGAGAGTTTGTGAGACGGTTATAATGTAATAAAGCGTGTCGTAAGACTTTTCTGATCGTAGATGCGCCTTGATGACTTAGAACACGTTAGTTTGGTATCTCTGAATTCATACAACGTTTTGGCATACTAGAATGATGCTGGCTATGTTCGTGGGGTATTTGGTTGAAATACTAATTTTCGTTGGTATACAAGGGTGAATCGAGTTTGTTGATAACTCACGGATGCAATGCGCCAGTTCCCAACACTTGAGAGTGATGAATACCACTCCTTCCTGTAATACATATGGTAGATTCGGCGGCGATTTGCAGCCAGCGCTACAAGCTTTGCAGTCGTATACAAATAGAACAAAGTCGTGGCAGCTAAATCTAGCGCCATGTAAGGCCCGAATAGGTAGTAAAGATAAGCAAAGACCAAAAACAGGTCAATGAACATTGGGCCGAGGCTAAAGAAACAAGTATCGACTATTTTTCTAATCCCTTTACCCTGAGAAATAGTTTGATGAATATCCCCGGTGCTTCTAGTTTCATGAAACTCTGAGGAGAGGCTCATTACATGAGAATGCGCCGCTGCATTGAGTGCATCATATGAGTACTGATCTAGTGGCTGCCAAAGCCAAAATTTTAGCCAACCTATACAGGCACTTGAGTTTACGAAAGTGAGCGCAGAATAGGTTGCAACGGCAACCCATGCTTTAGTGCCTGCTAAAGTCAGTCACGGGAGGACTTAGGATGGTGTAAATGTCTCACCATTACCAGCGACTAGGGCATCTGTCACTACCCCTAACTGGCGTGGAACGAGGAGGTTCAAAGAATTCGTCGTAAGCAAGCAAACTCCAGTGAGTATGGCTCGAAACTGCAGAATCTTGCTGTGGACAGGCCAGATGTACGGGAAGAATATCTAGTAATCAAGTAAACGGCTATGCCAGGGGCAGCGCGAATTGTACAAGGGATGCTCACGAAGAATCCCTTGCAATAGGTCCACCAATTTCCATCAGCTTTCAGGCGTTTTGCAATTTTCTCTTCAGCTTCTCGATGTCTCTTCCAAACGGAATCTTCGTTCGCTTCCTCCTCATCCGTTTTCTTCTTTGATCCATCATTCGATGAGTCAATTGTTGCCCCATATTCATTCGCAGTTGGGCCTGATTCTCCTGAAGCTGATGGCTTGGGAGTAAATTCATTTCTCAGCAGTGACTGTCTCTCTGCATCACCTGTCTCATATGTTTCCTTGCGATTTCCTGCGGCAACATACACGCAGGGCAAGAGGATGAAATTGCAAAGGCGTAAACTCTGAAGCGAGATCGAGATGAAGTCAAATGAATCTACTGGCCTGCGCAGCAAGCTATGTCCGACAAGCAGTGCAATTTCAACAATTATCGCTGCAATCCAGTTGCCATAATAGGGGTACCAGACAGGGAATTCTGCATCCACAAGAGACAGAAACTGGACGCCCCACACAAGGGCAGATGATATTAAATAAACCTGAAGAAAAAGGTCAATAAAAGTCATGAGAATGGGTCAAACAAGCCAGTAGCTCTGCCAATAGCCTTGGTTGTGTACATGATATAAATGCACTCACCACTTCATCTGGCGGAAGAACCCAATCTGTTTGTACTATAGACCGAACCAACAGCAGTGGAGCATGAATAATCTACAAGTATTAGTCAGCAAAAATGAAGTAAGAGGCGTTAGTACGTATTGAAGTATTTGAAGATTACTAATTATTGCGTGTTTGAGCCGGACACTTACGTATTGGCAGACGACCCCAAGCATGAGCCAGATGATTATGTCTCGTCGAACTTGCTGGTCCTTATTCTTCAGAGACAGTGTTTGTAGGGTGCAGACAGTAACAGTTGAGGCCACCACAAAGTAGAGTAGTACCAGACCTGGGTATGCATAGCGAATAGCGGTGATGATCTTCCATGGCTGCATGAAGTCAGTTCCTCATCCATATGTGTATTGGATTGTAGGCACGCCCGCTTTGTGATAAAGAACATACATCCATCTGTGTGAAAAGGCCCGTCATGGCCATTACCACTTCAGCAAGACAGCGACAAAGAAAAGGAAGTAGAGCTCACAAGGCTATAAGATGCCGGGCTTTGTCGTGTCAAATCTTAGATGTGAGGATGTAGAATAGAGTAAAATGTTAGGGGAAAGATGTGAGAACTAAGCAACCTTATTCCGGAAAGCAAAGTAGAAGTGGTTTTTTCAGCCTGACTGCACCAAGTCACAAGCTGTTCTTTGGTGGATGTAATTGGGAACCGATAGAGCCGCAAACAAAACTCGGTGTCTGATAATAGCTGCCTACTTATCCCGGACATGTTTTTAGCAAATGAGGAACCACGTTACCTTAGGCCTACCAAGGCACATCTTTAACTCACCTTATATTCACTGGCCGAACTTTTTTTTTTTTCGTGAGCAGATTTTCCAGGAGAGTCAGATTTAAACCCAATTGGCCATCTTGATACGTACCTAGTCGATAATTAATTCTGTACTGGACGACGGACCTTCACCAGTTTCGAACGCCTCAATAGCGACCTCATAAGGCTCACAAGAAGCAGATTCCTGAAATATGTCTTTGGTCGAGCAAAGTTGAGGAGGAATGCTAGAGGGCCTAGGAATGGAGCTCAAATCCGCTCCAGGTAGAAAATAATGAGAGGATCAGATCTCAAGAATAGAATTTGGATATGATGGTGTCCCATCTCTCGTCAGCTATATAATGAGAAAGGCAGGTATATCCTATGCCATGCCCCGCTCCACAGGCCGTGCTGCATGTTGTCCGCATGTCGGCTGCAAGAACCTTCACACCGCTTCGCCATGCTCAACACTTGAAAGGACATGGCAGAGCTAAGCAGACGCAAAACAAGCAGATTGAAGAGCAAGATAGATATTAAGCAGGACTTTTACAACCGTGGATGGTGGAGGGCAAGAAACCCTAGTCGGGGGTTAACTTGCTGGTCGGTGTCTCCATGCGGTCTCTCTGCGGCTGATTGCGCAATTGCTTCTCAGAAGGCCCGCTTTCAATTTCACTATTCTCACTGCCATCACCATACGGTATCATCGACAAAGCCTCGCGCTTAGCGTCAGTAGCTTGAAAATGACCATGGAGAATTTTCAGGGCAGGTGTTCATTGAAGCCATCACGAGATGATCAGCCTCCGATATCGATAACCCAATCAGCTGCGTGTGCAGCCTAGCCGCGTTGGGCAGAACGCCCTACAGTACCTGCTTTGGGCTGCAAATATTAGCCGGAGCAACAGACCCTAACGTACGTAGGTTACTAACTAATACGCCGCTGCAAACCGATACCGGTCACTGCCCATCGGTTTAGTCTTCAAAACAGTGCTTCTGTCCCCAATACCAACTGCATTGCAGAACGCCATTCATCGGTCTGAAATTCGCGCATATTATGTACGAAAACGATCACATCAGTGCAGGATTACGAAAACGTTACTTCCCGTTTGCAACGGCGTG
>Ga0335072_10012145_pt1 | contig 12305 bp, 18 predicted proteins | sample Lox_Sample_21_FD_206725 | JGI IMG/M metagenome (GOLD analysis project Ga0335072, IMG submission 206725) | Soil microbial communities from Loxahatchee National Wildlife Refuge, Florida, United States - Lox_Sample_2.1 | ecosystem: Environmental > Terrestrial > Soil > Wetlands | place: USA...
ATCGACCGAGGTTGGACAACCTACGGGCAGCCGGAAGGACGCCACGGAGCGAGCTACGACTCTCCGCACCGCCGCCAGCGTTTCTTTCACGCCGATGCCTGCGTGACTGTGGCACTCCGCCTTGAGGCACCCGACATGCAGCCCAATCTCGATACCATCGCCAAAGCGCTCGACCGTCCTGCCCGGCCACTCTTCATTGGGCGTAAAGCCTGCATCCCATCGGCTCCTATCCTGAGTGGCGAGGTCACAGCGCCTTCCGCTTATGAGGCACTGCGCCGGGCTCCGTCTGTCGGCGGGGAGGACGAAACCATGCGAGCTGTATGGCCTCTCACCGAGGGTCCGAATGAAGGAAGTCAGGTCCATCGCATCCAGGCTCTTCCTGATCTGCGCAATTGGAAGACGGGACTCCACGGCGGGACGCGGATGATTGTTGAAGGCTTCGTTGCGGTGACGGGGGTGAGTCGATGAGTACGCTTCATCTGATTCGCCTGCCCATCTCGCTATCCGCATTGGCACGCTGGGCGGCATCCAGGAATTACGGTTGGACGACTCGCCGGGACCGCAAGGGCAGCGAACGTGATGCTGGTTTCGATGAAGGATGTGCCCTTCATCATTTACTTGTCGAAACCTTTGGAAAGGGTGCACTGCACCCTTTCCGTATGCTCGTATCTTCGCCTGGGAAGCAGGGCAACATCTATGCTTACAGCCACGCCGACGCCGCAACTCTTCTGGAGACCGCACAGGCATGTGCTTTGCCGGAAGTGTTGGGTATCTGCGATCTTGCGCAACTTGCGGCCAAGTCGATGCCTGAAAGTTGGCGGTCAGGACGGCGCCTCGGGTTTGAAACTCGCTTGCGGCCTGTCAGCCGTCTCATGAAGCCCTTGCCCTATTCGACCGGCAACACCTTCGCCAAAGGAGCAGAGGTGGATGTCTTCCTGATAGAGGCCATGCGCCGTTTCCCACAAGCGTCTTCCACCGAGGAAAACATGCTCAAGGCTGGGCGATCGCGGGAGGCTGTTTATTCTGATTGGCTAGCCCAAAAGCTTAGAGGCGGCGCAACGCTTGCGCCCGAGGTACGGCTTGCCCATTTCGTCCGAAACCGTGCCGCTCGAAAGGGCCACGCCTCCGAAGGGCCGGATGCGATCCTGCGGGGGGAACTTACCATCCGCGATCCGCTTCGCTTCCAGGAGTTGCTGGCAAAAGGCATTGGCCGTCATAAAGCTTATGGCTATGGGATGTTGCTTCTTCGTCCTCCTCGGAGCGCTTGAATGCTTGCTGGCCGCTTGGGACTTGATAAAGCTCGGATTCCTCATGCCGACAGGCATGGTCTCGTCTGGCTTGACCGTGGACGGCTCGAAGTCGAGGATGGGTGCCTGCGCTTTATTACGGCCGGTGGCGGAGAACTGCAGGCTGGCGATTACCAGATTCCTCATCAAGCGGTATCCATCATTCTCTTGGGGCCGGGATCGAGCGTGACTCATGATGCCTTGCGTTTGCTTGCCCGGCATGGATGTGCTCTCGCGGCCATCGGGGAGGGGGCAGTGCGCTTTTACACTGCTCCTCCCCTCATGCCGGATAGTTCGGTAGCCGCGCGAGCCCAAGTCGCACTCTGGGCCAATCCCAAAAGCCGGATGGAGGTGGCACGTGCGATGTATGCCATGCGGTTTGCCGAATTTGTCCTTACGCGTGACATCGAGGTCTTACGTGGACAAGAAGGGGCTCGAATCAAGAGAAGCTATCAGCTCGCCGCCGACCGGTTCGGCATTCCTTGGCATGGACGTCATTATGACCGTGAGCACCCCGATTCGGGCGATGCGCCGAACCAAGCAATCAATCATGCGGCAACTGCCATGGCAGCGGCAGCTTCTGTCGCCGTCGCCTCTCTCGGCGCCATTCCACAACTCGGATTTGTACACGAGGACTCGGGTCAATCTTTCGTGCTGGACATTGCCGATCTCTATCGCCATGACATCACGCTGGACATTGCCTTTGGGGCCGCCAAGGAATCTCTCCAGAAATCCGTGCCTCTGGAGAGGATCGTGCGTCAACGAGCCGCCAAACTGTTTCGGCAGAGAAGCGTGATTCCGTCGATGATCGACAAGATCAAAACCTTGCTTCACATCGAAGGGAACGAACCCACTGAAACCGGAGGGCCTGCGAACTGATGCCCATGGTGGTCGTCATCACGCGCGATGTCGAGTCTCGCTACCGAGGCTTTCTCGGCTCAGCCATGCTCGAACTGGCTCCCGGCGTCTACGCGCATCCTCGCATGAGCGCCGGAGTGCGGTCCCGCATCTGGAGTGTACTGGAGGATTGGTATTGCAGTTTGGGGAAGGGTAGCATCCTCATGACCTGGGCCGATACCGGTTCCCATGGTGGTCTCGGACTTGCAACTCTGGGGGAGGTGCCCAAAAGCATCATTGCACATGATGCGATGTTGTTGGTCAGGCGTCCGCTCCCGGATGTGAATCAGCAGGCCGCGAAACCGATCTGATCTTTGACAACTCGCATTGTTCCACCACGTTATTCTGTAGGGGTTCCCCCGCGCACGCGGGGATAGACCGTTTGCAGCAGCCTTGGCAATCTCGGTGTTTACGGTTCCCCCGCGCACGCGGGGATAGACCCCAATGGTCGAGTCACACCCGCTGTGCCAGTGCGGTTCCCCCGCGCACGCGGGGATAGACCCTTCCAGGTTGTTATCATTACGCAGAGCGGAATGGTTCCCCCGCGCACGCGGGGATAGACCCGATGCGTCACATGATCCACATCGCAGTAGCCAGGTTCCCCCGCGCACGCGGGGATAGACCCGTTCTGGAGCATAGCCTGCAATAGATGGACTCGGTTCCCCCGCGCACGCGGGGATAGACCCCGCCGCGATTGCTTCCGGCGTCTCAGCGAAGAGGTTCCCCCGCGCACGCGGGGATAGACCCTCTCATTCGGAGGCCTGATCGTCGTCCCAAAGGGTTCCCCCGCGCACGCGGGGATAGACCCTCCTCCCGCCGATCCACGTTTCCCAGGTAAAGGGTTCCCCCGCGCACGCGGGGATAGACCCTTTGAGTCGGTTCACATCGGAGAGTTCACCTAGGTTCCCCCGCGCACGCGGGGATAGACCCTTTCCGGCCATTCGGCAATGTTGCCAAGGTGCGGTTCCCCCGCGCACGCGGGGATAGACCCGAAAAAGGGTGACACCATGACACCCTTTTCGCGGTTCCCCCGCGCACGCGGGGATAGACCCTACACGATGGACGGAGAAGACGGGGTGGAGTGGGTTCCCCCGCGCACGCGGGGATAGACCCGTCGAAATGGCGCTTCCGAGCGTTTACGCAATGGTTCCCCCGCGCACGCGGGGATAGACCCTTCGGCGTGGAACTCATGCAGCGCCGGAATCGGGTTCCCCCGCGCACGCGGGGATAGACCCTGGGCTCTCGTTGACACGCTGACCACGCCTGCGGTTCCCCCGCGCACGCGGGGATAGACCCTGGGGAACCTACACCGGCCCGATTCTCGGCCCGGTTCCCCCGCGCACGCGGGGATAGACCCAGTTCCTCTTTTATGGGGGTGCGGGGGTTCTGGGTTCCCCCGCGCACGCGGGGATAGACCCCCGGCAGCGTCCTTGTAATGCGCGGCCAGCGTGGTTCCCCCGCGCACGCGGGGATAGACCCTTCTTCCATAATCGCGGACTCGACCCGCGCGAGGTTCCCCCGCGCACGCGGGGATAGACCCACTTGCACCGTTACGCCCATCGGCATTCCGCAGGTTCCCCCGCGCACGCGGGGATAGACCCGCGATCGTCGTCCCACTGAAGCGTGAGGTTAAGGTTCCCCCGCGCACGCGGGGATAGACCCTATCTGCGGCACATCGGCGGCAGGATCGTGCAGGTTCCCCCGCGCACGCGGGGATAGACCCTATCTGCGGCACATCGGCGGCAGGATCGTGCAGGTTCCCCCGCGCACGCGGGGATAGACCCGGGCCACCATCGCCGATCGCGGTTCCGGCCGCGGTTCCCCCGCGCACGCGGGGATAGACCCCGGCAAGAGCGCACGTGGCACGTGCACGCGCAGGTTCCCCCGCGCACGCGGGGATAGACCCGTCACCGGCCTTACCGGTCTCATGACGCCGAGGGTTCCCCCGCGCACGCGGGGATAGCCCCACAGTCAATGGAGCGAAATCGACGGCCAGGTCATGTGGGAAGGGCCGGAATGGGAGCGGTGGCCGACTTTGAAGAAGGCTGAGAAAGTATGTGAGGAGTGGAGGAAGGCTCTCGCTGCTAAGGGATTCACCCAGTCGGATATGGACCATTGACGGGTTTGCTTTTGGGAGTATCGTGCTCGTGAATCTCATTCCACGAAGGATGTGAGCATGAACACTCAAAAGATTCTCGTCGTTTTGCTGCTCTCCATTGCCCTCGTATCATCGAAAGGACATCTATGACAAACGAAGAGCGTATGCAGCGGGAGTCGAATCTGATCGCGACTATCAGAAAGAAGCTTCCCGAATTTTCGAAGATGTGCGCCGATGTTTCGGAGTTGGTGATGCTTCATCAAGATGATTTTGCTGCCGACTATCAAGAAGATGAGTACACGCTTCTTGGCATGGCAATCAAGTACGCTGGTCTACGCGGGAGAGAAGTGCGAATAATCGGGAAAAATCGGAGCAGTCTGGGCGAAGAAGAAACAATTCAATGAATCCAGAACTACTTCTTTTGGTTTGGGTATCAGTTCGCCATGGCTCATTTCCACCGATCACCATGCTTCGGGACATATTGCGCGAACGCAAAGCGCCATGGGATGGGAGGGATAAGAAAAACAACCATCAGGACGGCTTTGATATCCTCTGCCGTGGCGGCATTTAATTCGTGGGCAGTCTGTAGCGGCAACCTACTTGATCCCAATCAGATGAAGGAGGGCACTGACGATGGACTCTTGTGGGACGACCGCAGACCTAGGAATTTCCACCGACTTGACTTGTACGACTCTCTCGGCTGGCGATGCTCTTAGCGTACGTGGAGCGACAGCCTTGCGAATGCGCTTTCGAGGAGGGAATTTCGTGATAAACTCGCCGGGTAATTCGGCAAAGTCTTCGATCGCGACCGACCGTTCCTTCATAGCCAGAGCCAATACCTCACCAGCGGCCCTGGCGTCTTCAAGCGCGTCATGGGCCTTGTGCTCAATTCCAAAATGATCCGCAAGTGTCACTAGCTTGTGATTTGGCAAATCCGGCCATGCTCCACGCGCTAGCCGACACGTGTCAATCCACTTTTTGTACTTGACCAGAGGGATGCCGTTCTGCGAGCAGGCATTCGACAGAGCGGTCAAATCAAAATCCGTGTGGCTTGCCACCATAGCACCTAAGAGTAAGCTTTCTACTTTTGAATATACCTCTGACCACAAGGGGGCACGGGCGACCGTATCTGGCGTGATGCCATGGATTCTGATGTTGATTTTGGAGAACTCAACTGCGGGGTTCACCAGGCTTTGCCATCCGTCCACCATTTTCCCGTCCGAAAATCGTGCGATTCCGATTTGGCAAATACTCGATCGGTTTTGGTTGGCTGTTTCTACGTCCACAACAAGGTAATCCACTTGCTTGCGCTGCCTTTCATTCAATCAGGCTTCCGGCATGGGTTGTCGGTTTGTGACATTGTACTGCTGAATTCGGGGTAAGTACGGTGTTGCAGAGCCATCGTTAGCAGAAATGAACTCGAAACCTGGCTGACAAGAGCCCCAATTCAGTCGCCATTCACTGAAGCCTCTACGGGAAAGGACGAATCCGCTGGGTATCGGACGACCAGAAGCCTGTTCAAGAATCGTATTTCCAATTGACGAGGGGGCGAGGGAGAGAAACTGATTGATAATTTGGTTGAGCGTGACTTCCATGGAATGCCGTTCCGGCGAGCCTTATTATCGATTTTGCTTTTGAACCGAAGGGACGCTGTCTGTAAAGGTGAGGTTCCATGTCTGAGTGATGGCCAGAGCGGCGGCCAAGAAGCAAAGTATCCACATGATGATCGGGCCAGACGCTCCTTTGAACTCGAACCCCAGGAACTTGAATTCTATTTTCCCTGCCACGGTGCGGAGTACGAGGACGAGAATCAGCGAAGCGACGGCCGCGCAAGGCAAGCCGATGATGCTCGCGAAATGCTCAAGCACGATGCGGTCCCAAAAATGATACTTGGCCGCGTCGTACACCATGTAGAGGACCCAACCCACGAACGCGAATCCTAACACGGCAGCGATCCAGCCAAATACCTGGCTCAAGAGTGTTTGTTGATCGGACTGTGAGCTGTCTGGCATTCGGCGCAATTATAGCCCAGTGGAGCTGCATATAAACGCTGCCATGATTGAAGTGGTGAATGAGCGCCGCGATGTGCAGATAGAGTTGGTGAATCTTATCCGCTAGTCCTACAACTGCAAGGGCCAGGGTTGCCCGCTTTTGGAATTTCTTGAACGTGCCAGTACTTTGAGCATGTGCAATTAGGCCGTAGCTTTTTGTGCACCAGACTTCACCAAGCCACGATGAATCAAGATGAAGTCAGGCAGCTTCCTTCAACAGTTTAAGGACGGTTCCAGCCGCGATACCCAACTCCTGCGCAATTCCCCGGATGCTCTTGCCGTCCGCCCTCAACCTGGCGACGGCGGTGACGAGTTTGTAGTTTTCCGAAGCCTTTGGGCGTCCTCCGACCCGGCCTGACTTCCGTGCTCTCGCCAGACCAGCTAGCGTGCGCTCCTGCATCTTTTCCCGCTCCATCTTCGCAATTGATGCGAGCAGCGAAATTACAACCTCGGCGAACGGGCCGAGGCTGTCAAGGTACGCCTCTTGATAGCTGCGGTAGGCTATGCCCCATCCAGTGAGCTGCTGCAGCACGGTCAACACGTCCAGGGCACCCGAGCGTGACAAACGCGACAAGTCCCAGAAGACGAGTACATCGAACTCTCGTCGACTAGCTGCGCACATCATCTCCTTGAATGCAGGCCGGTCGAGGTTCTTCCCGCTCTTTACGTCGTCGTAGACCTTGACGATCTTCCAGCCCATCCTGGCACAGAACTCAGAAAGCTGGAGTTTCTGGTTCTCTGTCGTCTGTGCACCGTCGTCGGTACTGACCCGGGTGTAAAGTGCCGCCTTCATCGTCTCTAACCTCACGACGGGGCCGCATCAAGAAACGGCCATTTATTGAAATATTGAAAAATGCTCCCCAACACCACGCCAATTGACTCCGGAGCATGACCCGTTTTTTGATACGCCTAATTACTGAGCCTTTGGCTTAATTTCTGATACTTCAACTACGATCGGCTTCCTATCGAGGGTTCCGTCGAGTCCAAAGAGTGCCGCATTCACGAAAAAGGTGTGCCGAGTCGGCCGGACCCCGTAGCCCGCATGAACGTGGCCGAAGACATGGAGCCTTGGTTTCACGCGGATCACCGCAGCACGTAATTCTCGATCACCCGCCGGACCTGGGTACTCGTCTGGGCTCAGATCGAGAACACCATAAGGGGGTCCGTGCGTGACCAGGATGTCAGTATCCTGCGGAATGCTGGCATAAGCGCGAACCCTGTCGGAAGCATTGCTTCTTCCAAAAGCGCCGCCATAATGTGGCGTCAGTGGCGAACCCCAGACCTTAACGCCGTCGATCACGGTAGCTTCGTTGATGAGCAGCGTGGCGTTGCTGATCATCCACCGCAGCTCCGGGTTGGATTCCAAGATGTACTCGTGGTTGCCCGGGATCACAATCTTATGACGGTGCGGGAGTTCGCCTAGCCAAGAATTAAAGTCCTTAATCGCCTGGGTGCTCTTGCCCCAAAACGTGAAATCACCGGCATGGATCAGCAGGTCGCCGCGCGGAACAACCAACTCGCGGTGGAGATCATGTGTGTCGGAAATGCAGATGACCCTCATGTCACGCCCTCTCTTACCTGTCTAAGCCCGGGGAATCGAATCCTGTGCATTTGCTGTTCGCGGAGCTTTTCGCTATCGTTTGCCGCAGCGTTCGGACAGCGATTAAAAGATCGTCGGTATCGATGTCTGCCTTGCGCTCAAAAGCGGATTGCGCAGCAGGGATGACAACTTCCCGCAATTGGGCGAACGAAAACCCGTCGGACTGCGCGACCCGAGTCGGGCGGCGGAGCTATCGGTGCTCCTTTCCCTAATCCTTCGCCAAGCCAACACACAATGCCATGACGCGTGGGTGCATATAGACTCGCAGGTTGCACGGCGCGTGATGTCCAATCTTGCATGTGCAACAGAGCCCCTTAAAGAACTCGGACTCAGAAATCCCCGCTCGTGCTGCTCCCTGAGCTGTTAGGCCAGCGATGAAGGTCGCGTCCCATATGTAGAGGTCACGACGCCTTGTGTTCTTGTTTTCGATGTACTTGTCCCACATTTCTTGCTCAAAGAAGATGTCCATATGCAGGAACTGTTGGGGTTCATCATTTCCGAGACTGCGCGGATTCACATATCCTTCAATGTCGGCCATAAATGCTTCTCCTTTGTCGAGCCAAACAGATGAGTTTGAGGGCACACTTGACGTGACCTGCATTTTCGTGTGCACTGAGGGGCATGTGCCCCGGTTTCAGAGTTTGTTGTGATTCGCCGAACGTTCTGCGGTCGGAGACTTTCCAGCGGGTCACTTCAGAGCCCAGTGCTTCTAGGAGGGATACTCACGGACCCGTCACGCCGTTCTCCTACCTCTATTGCCGCACTTTCGTCCCCTCTTGCGTCGAACAGAAAGCCGCCGCTGGTAGAACTTCAAATCATTTAGAGAGATTTCGAACAGGTCGGCAATGTCGCGCAACACAAGAGTCTCGTCTTTGAGGTAAGGTTCAAGTTCGGCGAGGAGGAGGAGTGAAACTGCTTTGCGCGGTCGTCCCGGACGGCAAAAACGCATACGAGGGCTGGTGTGACGACGCCGGACTCCACACTGCACTGCCAGAGTCTTAACTTCCTCCCTAAAATGCTCAGAAATCTCGATGCTCCGCTCAACTGCCAACAAGTCTTCTAGCGGCATTCCGTTAATTCTGATGTGCGAATCGTTCATGATCCATCCAATCGACTTCGGTTCTGTCAAAGCCTGCTTGTTTTGGGGCGCACTCTTCGCTACGTGCACGCGAGTGCTCGTTCAGGGCCGTGTCCCCTTGGTAGTGTTGATTGACCTAAGTCGATTGACCTAGGTCGATGCCGCCGGGTTCGACTTCGGCCCGGGCTTCCGGTTCATGCCAATGCTGGACGCCACGGTCTGAACTCGCCAGCGCGAAACGCCCATCGCCTTTGCAATGTCCCGGTATGGCGCCTCCGGGTGGGTTCGGAGGTATTCCGACACCAGGTCGTTTGTTCTTGCCCTGGCTTTTTCAATCTCGTTCATGAAAGCTCCTCGACGGCATTGATCAGTTGGGCTGTCGAACCATCTATCGATACAATAGGGGACATCATGGAGACTGTAACTAGGCGGCACAAATTCGGAGGGAAATCCGGAGTAACTCAGCAGAATGCAACGCCGTCAGTGATTCAGTGCCAGAACTTTTTGTTCGACGTCATCAACGCGGCTGACAAGTCTTCAAGCAGAGACAGCAGAAGTCACTTTGCCAGGGTTTACGAAGCCTGGTTTCCTCCGCAAGACGCAGCTGAGTCATTTTTCCAGCGAGCGTATTACAACGACGTGCGGAATTGGTGGAGAGAGGAATCGGTCCAGATTCCAGAGGAAGAGCCAGACGCGCAGTTTGGCTACCACGTCATAACCCTGCGTCATAAGCTCAGAGTGATTTGGGCGTTGGCAGATTGCGGCAATTTGGCACAGGCGGAGAGCTATGTTCATCGAATTCTCGTTTGGCTCAGTCGCTGCTACTCGGGACCCTCCGATGCCCGAATCGAAGGTTGGCGTGGCAGGCTTTTCGCTGCAATCGGGCAATTGGGTTGGAAACTGCAACGTCTAAAGATTTGTCGCAACCCGGAGTGTGCGAACCGGTACTTTTTCAAGGAAACGCAAATCAAGTTTTGCAGCTCTGAATGTGCTTCGAACAGCGAGCGACTGCGCCACCTGGAACGAGAGAGATTGAAGATACCGAAGAGCCGATTAAGTTCTGCGGGGAAACGAAAAATATCACTCGCACAACAGAAGCGTTGGCAGAAGTATCGCGCCTCAAAGAAAAAAGGCGGCGGGAAGGTCAGCACCTAACAGCTATCGTTTCTTGTTCCGATCCGCACTTTGACGTGTAGGTGCCCGTTTCTTGATACAACCGAGTCATGAGGGATCGACTGCCCGGCACTATCGAACAAGACTTCCTTCAATCGGAGTCAAGTTTGGTGCAGGCTCACTGCGCCTTTCATCGGGCGGGTCAGGCCTCATTGGCAGAATCCTCGGCGGAGTCGCACGCATCTCCGCCTGCCACCTGCCTCCCAGCCTCTGTCCATCACCCGGTTCGCAAACTAGAGGATTTGGACCAGCCGATCCTCCCGATTTCCGCCATTGAAATCAAAAGGGCTTCTAGGCTCCGAATCAGAACCCTTGTGAACCAGTTCAATATAAGTTCTGATTCCAACCAAACTCGCCGACTTTCATTGCGGGATGCCGGAGGCCTATTCTGAGGTGAAGGAGACCCGATGTCGCAGAGCGAAGCCGCAAGACCTCGCCAGCATGCACCCGCCGGACCGGCATCACCTCAACTGCCGGAACCCAGCTATGCCGAGCGTGCTCGCACCCTCATTTGGCTGGCCTCCGTCGGCACCCTGTCCACGATCTCACGCAAACATCCAGGTCATCCTTTCGGTTCGCTGATGCCGTTTGCGCTTGATTCTGACGGTCGTCCTATCCTGCTCATCAGCAACATGGCGATGCACACCCAAAACCTCAAGAACGATCCGAGGTGCAGTCTTTTTGTGGTACAGGGAAGTGTCGATGGAGATCCGCTCGGAGCCGCAAGAGTCAATCTGATTGGCCACGCTGAAGCGGTTCCAGCGCTCGATGCGGCTTCTGCTCGCGAGACGTATTTTGCTCAACATGGAAACAGCCGCTATTGGGTGGATTTTCCGGACTTCAGTTTCCTCCGTCTCCATGCGATAGACCTGTACTACGTCGGTGGCTTCGGCGTCATGGGATGGGTGGACGCACAGGACTACAAGGCAGCAGCTCCCGATCCTCTAGCTGCGGCAGCACCAAACATTCTCACTCACATGAATGCCGACCATGTGGACTCCATGATTCTTCTGGCGAGATCCCATGCGCGGCTCGAAGCAACTGGAGCAACAATGACGTCGATCGATCGCCTGGGCTTCTTTCTCAGATTGAAGACAGCGGATGGAATGAAGGGCACCCGTATCAACTTTCCCCACGAAGTGATTTCGGCGCGGGAGACCCGCGAGGTGTTGGTGGAAATGGTCCGACAAGCACGGGAGTAGTGGACTCCTGGGAGCGAGATGCTGCCACCCATGGCGAGTAGAGCAAGTACAAATTGCGAGTTTAGTTTTCTCCGTAGAGACATTTGCTGCATCGATAGTGGGCGTCCGTTATTGTGTCTGTTTTCCCGCTCGGGAGATGCATCGCGGCCATGATTCTCCTGAGAGCCTGCTTCCTCTTTAAAATGCAGCGGTCGGCGAACAGCACAAATCGTTCATGCCGCCTGTCGTAAACAACGCGCCCCCGCGGCGGCTCTTCGTATTCCAAGAGCGACGGGACCGCTCCTTGATTCTGGAGGATTGTCCACACGTCGATGTGACCACCGGCATAAGTCAGACAATCGCCGTAGGGCACGGCAGTGCTCAGGGGTGTACTGTCGATAATGAGCCTGTCTTCGAAAAGCCAGAAGATGCCGACGTGGGGCTCATCAATCGTCCTCGCTTCAATCGTCTTCATCATGAGTTCTGTAGCTTGGACTTTGCCCCAGCGCGGCTTCGAAGACAATTTTCTCGCGCACATCATCCTCTCTCGGGTTTAATTCCCGCAGCAAAGCAGACCGGACAGCGCAGCAAAGCCATGCTTTGCTCCCATCGGAAAGGTCTTCCAGGTACATGTCATAGTGCGCGTAATGGACGTGGCAGCTTTCGCAGCAAGAAGCGCCCAGGTGACGGAAATCTTTGCACGTCTGGAAATCACTGTCTGGCAAGCGCTCGGTCAGAGTGGCAATAACAAGTGCCTCGTACTCGTCCGAATTCCCGTCATCGGAATCCTCAGGAGCGAGCAGGCCGTGATCTGAGCGCATGGCCTGCAAGGTTGCTTCAATAATTTCGATTTTCGTCATTGGGGTCCATAACGTGAGAGATTTACTCCGTAGATCTCAATGCATCGAGGCAATCACGGAGTTGCTGGATTTGCAGATTGG
>Ga0335072_10012149_pt1 | contig 12303 bp, 11 predicted proteins | sample Lox_Sample_21_FD_206725 | JGI IMG/M metagenome (GOLD analysis project Ga0335072, IMG submission 206725) | Soil microbial communities from Loxahatchee National Wildlife Refuge, Florida, United States - Lox_Sample_2.1 | ecosystem: Environmental > Terrestrial > Soil > Wetlands | place: USA...
GCCGCCTTCAATCGTAACGTCGAAAGCGAGATGGGCGTGCACGACAAGATGCACATCGGCCCCTACACACTGGAGTGCACCGGCTTCACGCAGGACTCAAACCTCAACTACGACTCCGAGTACGCGCTGCTCAACGTGACCAAAGACGGCAAGCCGCTGTTTCAGATGACGCCCGAGAAACGCGCCTATCATCTCGGCGGCGGAGACCAGCCGCAGACCATGGTGGCCATTCACTCCGTACCCACCTGGGATCTCTACGTGGTCTATGAAGGCACTAATCCGGATACCGGCCGGCCGATCATCAAGGCCTTCCTGAATCCGCTGGTGGGCTGGATCTGGGCCGGCCTGGTCGTCATGGTGCTGGGCACATTCGTGGCGCTGGTGCCGAGCCTGAATCCCGCAACCGCGGCGCTGCGCGCACCGGTTGCCCGAGTGGTTGCTTCCGAGCCAGTGCTCAAAGGGGGCGATTGATGGGCTCCCTACTGCACCGCTCGTTTTGGTTGCGGTCCCTGCAAGCCTCGCTCCTTGCCGTTGCGGTTTGCTTCAGCATGGGAGCATCGGATGCCGGTTCGAGATTCGATAATCTGGGCCACCGCCTCATGTGCACCTGCGGCTGCGCGCAATTGCTGGGCGAGTGCAACCACGTAGGCTGCCCCGATTCAGGACGGGAACGGGACGAACTGACCGCCGCGATCGCGTCCGGCCTGGGCGACCAGCAGATCCTGGACCAGTTCGCTGCCAAGTACGGCGTAACCATGCTGGCTGCGCCCCGCACGCAGGGATTCGACCTTGTGGCCTGGATCGCCCCGTTCGCCGTGTTCGCCGCAGCGCTGCTGGGAACCATTCTGCTGGTGCGGCGCTGGTCCGGCATTTCGGGCCTCCGGGCTGCAGCGGAACTTCGCAGTGATCCGGCGACGGCCAGTCCCGAAGAGAAGGAACGCCTCGACCGCATTCGCCGCGAAACCGGCGCCGAAGGAGGGTTTTAACCATGACCGAGACGCAAGGGCTCATCGCCGGAATGTTTCTGCTGTTTACGCTGGTGGTTTACACCTTCTGGCCCGAGAATGCCTTCGCCAGCCAGAAGGAAAAGACGCGCCTCGACTTTCTGCTCGAGCGCAAGGACCAGCTCTACGAAAATCTGCGCGACCTGAACTTCGAACACCGCGCCGGCAAGTATCCTGAAGAAGACTTTCAGGCACAGCGTTCACTGCTGGAAAACGAAGCGGCCGAACTGCTGGCGGAGATTGACCGCCTGCAACAAGCCTGAGCTTCATGGAGCCCTGTAACAGGGCACGAGTTCACTCGTGCCGATCGCACAAGCGAAATGGATTTCGGGCTTTGCCCCTGAGAATTTCAAATCATTGTAAGAACGGTTCACGATTGAAGGAACTTCAACACGCGATGAGATCGACACGACTTCTCCTGATTCCCGCCCTGCTGTTTGCGGGCACCTTGGCAAACGCCGCGCCGGTGACCGGCACCGTAACCGACAAGACCACCGGCAAGCCCGCCGCGGGCGATCCAGTTGTTGTGGTCGATGTACAGGCCGGCATGAGCGAAGTAGCGCACGCAACGACCGATGCGAAAGGCCACTACTCGATCAACCCGCCGGGCGCCGGGCCCTATCTGATTCGCGTCACGCACCAGGGCGCGGGATACTTCATCGCGGCCCCGCAGGGCGGAGCGCCGGGCGACATTCCGGTCTATGACGTTGCGGCCAAGGTGCAGGGTGTCTTTATCGAAGCCGACGTCATCGAAGCCGAAACAGACCCCAGCGGCGCGCTCAAGGTAGATGAGCGCTACTTCGTGCACAACACCAGCTCTCCGCCAACCACCCAGTGGAGCCCGAAATCATTCGAAATTGTGCTGCCTCCTGACGCCCTGGTGACGGACACCGGTGCACAGCGGCCCGGCGGTCTGCCCACCTCCGTCAAGATGGATTCTGACGGACCGAAAGGGCACTATTCCTTCAACTTTCCCATTCAGCCAGACGATGGCGACAAGGACACTCTATTCCAGATCAGCTACACGCTGCCCTACTCGGACCAGAAGTACACCTTCAAGCCGCAGGTGACGCTGCCCGCCGACAACGTCGCGATTCTGTTGCCGAAGAGCATGACCTTCACTCCCGGCGCGGGTTCAGACTTCAGGACCGTGAATGAAGACCCGAGCGTACAGACATTCCTGCTCAAGAACGCCACACCTGGCAAAGCCATCGCATTCACCATCTCGGGACAGGGAGCAATTCCTCGCAATCAGCAGGCGGACAACGGCGCTCAAGCCTCCGCGGGTCCGGGCAGCCAGCCCGGCGGCGGCATCGGCGAGCCGATCAACACCCCCGATCCGCTGAGCAAATACAAATGGTGGATTCTCGGTGGACTGGCGCTACTGCTTGCTGCCGCTGCGGCTTTCCTGCTGCGCCGCCCGCCCGCCGCATTGGCCGGCGTGCCTGCACAAGCACCCTTGCCCCCGCAATCCGCTACGGCCTTTGCAGCGCAGCCTGTCGCCAGCACCCCACCCACAACAGCCGCGAAGAACGGAGCACTGCTGAGCGTGCTCAAAGAAGAACTATTCGCCGTCGAAAGCGAGAAGATCGCTGGCACACTTTCAGCCGCAGACTACGCGGAACAGAAAGCAGCGCTCGAAGTCGTGCTGAAGCGAGCGCTGAAACGACAGTAAGCAGTTCACAGTTCTCAGTTCACCGTTCTGCTTGATTGCTAGCCTCGAGTCGCTACTGTGAACTGCGAACTACCAACTGCCTCACTGATTTATCCTTGCCGCATGAAGACGCTGCTGCGCACTCTGCTTTATCTGTCGCTCATTGTCTGGCTGGGCGCGGAGATTTTCTTTCCTGTTGTTGCCGCCATTACCTTCACGACGCTTCAGCCCGACACGCATACAGCGGGAACGATCGTAGGACATCTGCTCGGCATCCTGCACCGAATGGGCATGGTCTCCGGCATTGTGGCGCTGGCGCTTCTGGCGCTCGCGCCGGCGTGGAACATCTATAAGCCTCGCGCTGTGCTGGTTCCTATGGCCCTGATCGTGCTTATGCTCGGATGCACGGTGTACTCGCACTACGGCATCATCCCCGCGATGGATCGTGACCGCGCCGCAGCCGGTGGGGCAATCGATATCAACAATCCGGCAAATCCGATCACCGCGCACTTCAACAGGCTGCACAATCGCAGCGAGCACGTGGAGGAAGCGATTCTGCTGATGGGACTGGCATCGGTGGCGCTCGTCGCGTGGGCGGAAACCACGCGAACGTAACGAAGCGAGCGCTCCGTAGTAGAGCGGAGCCGCGCCTGCGTGCTCCTGTAGAATCATGAAGGCCCTGGCGCGCAGTCCAATCTGCCGGGGATACATCGGAACCAGCATGAAGACCGGCATTATCGGCCTGCCGCAGGTAGGCAAGACATCTTTGTTCAAAATCTTGACCAAGGCCAAGCTCGAAGAGCATAGCGGCTATTCCAACCCGCGCGAGGCGCACATCGGCGTGGCCCGCGTGCCCGATCAGCGGCTAGATAAGCTCTCCGCGCTCTATTCGCCCAAGAAGACCACCTACGCCACCGTGGACTATGTCGACGTCGCGGCCATCGGGCAGGAGGCGCTGAAGGAAACGGCTTTCCTCACCAACCTGCGCAATGTGGACGCGCTGATCCACGTGCTGCGCGCCTTTGAAGACGAATCGATTCCGCACGTGGGCGCGATCGATCCACTGCGCGATGTAAAGAACGTCGAGTTCGACCTGATGGTCAGCGATCTCGGCCAGATCGAGAAGCGCATCGAACGCGTCGAAAAGGACATGAAGAAGGGCCGCACCGCCGACCTCGAGCGCGAACACGCGCTGCTGCTGCGGTCAAAGGAATCGCTCGAGAAAGAACAGCCGCTGCGCGAGTTGGAGATGACGCCGGAAGAGAAAAAGCTCATCCGTGGCTTCATGTTTCTCTCGCAAAAGCCCATCCTGTACGCGCTGAACATTGGCGAGAGCACGACCCTGGGAGCCGATCTCGACGCCGCCGTGGGCCGCTTCAAGCTCGACGAGGTTGCGCGCCGTCCCAACTCCGGAGCGACTGCCATCTGTGGCAAAGTGGAAGCCGAGCTGGCCGAGATGGACGATGCCGAAGCGGCGGACTTCCTCGACAGCTACGGCCTGCATGAAAGCGGACTCGTCCGCCTCATTCGCAAAAGCTACGAGCTGCTGGGACTCATCAGCTTCTTCACCGCAGGCGAAGACGAGTGCCGCGCGTGGACGGTGCCGCTGGGCTCGAAGGCGCCGCAAGCCGCCGGCGCGATCCACTCCGACCTCGAGCATCACTTCATCCGCGCCGAAACCATTCGCTGGGATGCCCTGCTCGATGCAGGCTCTGAGGCGGCAGCACGAGCCCGTGGCACGCTGCGCCTGGAAGGCAAGGAGTACGTGGTGCAGGATGGCGACGTGATGCACATCCGCCACAGCGGCTGATCTCATGGTAAAAACTTCGCTCGTACTCGGTGCGATTGCCGCTCTGGCCGATGTGGCCGGCGGGCTTGTGCTGGTGCGCGCCCGCGGAGTGGAGCGCTATCTGCGCTATTTTGTCGCGCTCGGCGCGGGATTCCTGATGGCCACTGCGATCGTCGAGATGGCGCCGGAGAGCCTCAAGCTCAGTCCAAAGCTCGGCCCGGTGTTCATCATGGCCGGTTACTGCGCGGTGCACCTGCTGGAGCACACCATCAACGCGCATTTCCACTTTGGTGAAGAGACCCACGCGGGCGAATTTGTCTCGCGGCACACGGGCTACTCGGTACTGGGTGGACTCAGCGCGCATGCCCTGTTCGATGGCGTGGCAATCGGCTCGGGCTTTGTCCTGTCGAGCTGGCTGGGCTGGCTGATCTTCGTGGCCATTCTTCTACACAAGGCGCCGGAGGGGTTCACCATGGCCTCAGTGATGCTGGCCAGCGGCCAGAGCCGCACAACCGCCTTCTACTCCGCCGTCGCGTTGGCGGCTGCGACAGTTGCCGGCGTATTGGTGATCGAACTGATCCCAAGCTGGATCTCCTACGGCCTGCCGGTCTCGGCAGGAGTGGCCATCTACGTGGCCGCCACCGATCTCGTGCCGGAGGTAAACCGGGAACCCGGTATCCACATGGCAGTGGTGTTTTTCGCAGGAGTCGGAGCGTTTCTGCTGCTGCGGATGATTCTGCCTGCGCTCTAAAGCAGTTCTTCCTCGGCCAGCCGAAAGGGCCTAATGCCCGAGCCCTACGCCAAGCACCGTCGAGCGGCCGAAACCACATTTTCCGGCATAGAGCCGCGCCAGCAGGCGCCCATAATCCCAGGCGACTTTGAAATTAGCCTTGCTGGCTCCGCGGTAACGGCTTCCGAAGACGAACGGAACTTCCTTGACTGACTGGATGCGCGCACGCACCAGGACTTCGAGCAGAAGCTTGAATCCGGTGCGCTGAAAGTCGATCTGCTCAACGCTGGAGCGGCGCACCATGAAGTAGCCCGACATAGGATCCTTGGCGCGGGCGCGGCGGCGCTGTATGGGCCACGTAGCCCATACCGCTGCGGCAGAAAGCAATTTGCGCATCGGGTTCCAGCCGCCCAGATCACCGCCCGGTGTGTAACGGCTGCCAATCGCCAGATCGCCTCCGCTCTGAATCGCCGCGAAAAGCTTGGGCAGCAGTTCCGGGGGGTGCTGCAGGTCGGCATCCATCACGCCGAGCACATCGGCGTCGGTATTGCGCCAGCCGTCCAGCACTGCGCCGGAGAGTCCTCGCTCGCCTTTACGCACGATCAAGTGCACGCGCGAGTCTTCCCGCGCGACGGCCCTCACCAGGTCGCCGGTGCCATCCGGGCTATCGTCGTCCACCACGAGGATCTCATATTGGATAGCAAGGGGGTCGAGCACGGAGCGGACCTGTCTGAGGAGGTGGCAGATGTTGCCGGCCTCGCACAATGTGGGAATTACAAGAGCGAGTTTTCGTGGCGCAGGCTCTTTGCTAGCGCCGGCGCTTTTTGAAGATTCCAGCATCCGCTGCGTCTCGATTGTCGGCGTGCTCATCAGAATAATAGGATTATTCTATCCCGAATGTTCCCCGCTTGAAGAAAGCTGTTACGGAGATCTGGAGTTTGAGGCGCCAATCCTTCTACGCCCGCTTGCTGTGTGTCTCGCTTTTCACGTCAATTGGGTTTGCAGTCATGGGCTATCACCCGGGGCTCGAAGACGATGGAATCTACCTTGCGGCTGTCAAAGCCCGGCTCGACCCGGTCCTGTTTCCTCACGACGCAGATTTCTTCCGCCTGCAGATGCAAGCTACAGTGTTTGACGATGTAATCGCCGGTTTTGTTCATTGGACGCACATACCGCTTCCGTGGGCCGAACTCTTCTGGCAGCTTGCTTCGCTCTTCGGAATTCTCTGGGCCTGTCACAGCATCGCGCGGCACGTGTTTCCGCAGGCAAAGGCACAATGGGCCGGCGTCGCCATGGTGGCAGCTATGTTCACCCTTCCGGTCTCAGGGACCGCGCTCTTTCTCGCCGACCAGCATTTGCATCCACGCAACATTGCCACGGCACTCATCCTGCTGGCCGTCTCGCGAATCCTTGCAGCACAGCGCTGGCAGGCCGCCCTGCTGCTGATCGCGGCTTTTCTCATGCATCCGCTGATGGCGGCCATGGGAATCTCCTTCTGCGTCTTCCTGGGCCTCGCAATGCTCGATGTTGTCCACGCGCGAGCTCTATCGTGGAGCGAGCGGTCGCTTGCCGCAGGCGGAAAAGCTGCGGCGTTGATCCCCCTCGCCTGGGTATTCGAACCGGCCAGTCCCACCTGGCTTCAGGCGCTCAACACACGCGATTACTACTATCTCTACCGCTGGACCTGGTACGAGTGGCTGGGCGCGCTTGGACCGCCGCTTCTCTTCTGGCTGCTGTGGCGCACGGCGGACAAATGCGGTGAACGGCTGCTGGCTCGCTTTGCTCTGGCCGTTTTCGCCTATTCCGTCTTCCAGCAGTGCGTGGCCATGCTGATGCTCGCGCCCCCGGGCTGGGTGCGGCTTACGCCGCTGCAGCCGATGCGCTACCTGCAACTCGTGTACTTCTGTATTGCGCTTCTAGCCGGCTGCCTGCTGGGCAAATATTGCTTGAAGACCAGCCGCTGGCGCTGGGCAGTTTATCTTCTGGCCATCAACGGCGGCATGTTGGTCTGGCAGTTGGCCTCATTCACCGGCAGTCCGCACCTGGAACTGCCGGATGATCCGTCGGCCAACCCGTGGCTCGAAGCATTCGCCTGGATTCGCGTCCACACGCCGGTAGATGCCTATTTTGCGCTCGACCCGTATTATCTGGAAGCCCGCGGCGAGGATTATCACGGTTTCCGCGCACTGGCCGAACGCAGCCAGTTGGCCGACATGGTGAAGGACGCTTCCGTCGTCACGCAAATCCCCGAACTCGGTCCGGTGTGGGCCCGGCAAGTTGCCGCCGAAAAAGGCTGGAATCACTTCCAGCTGGGGGATTTCGAGCGGCTAAAGCGGGATTTCGGCGTGGATTGGGCGCTGGTCTCCTATCCTCAGCCATCCGGCCTCGCGTGCGATTGGCACAACAGCTCGCTCGCCGTCTGCCGGATTCCATAATTTGGCACTGATTTTACAGAAGAAAAGCGTCCAGGCATTTTGCAGGTTGCGGGAAAATTCGCGAGAATGAAAAAGTTACCCATACCGGCACGGAGACCGGGCCATGCTCAATCTTTCCCAGCGACTGATTCTCGGCTTGGTACTACTGGCCGGTCTGGTGACGGCACTGATCGCCGCCACGCATCGCGCGCTGGCGGCCGCGGGACAGTCCCATTTAGCCTACGGCGTACTCGCGGCGTTTTTTCTGGTGGCGATCGCAACCGCCTATTTCGTTCTCCGGCCGATTCGCATCGTGGCGCGGGACGTGCACCGCATCGCGCAAGGCAATCTCGAACATCGCGTCGAGTGGAGCAGCCGCGACTCCTTCGGCGTCATCGCCGGTGAGTTGAACCGCATCGCCGTGCGCCTGCGCGAACTGCGTGACACCGAAGCGGGCCGCCGTCAGATGGAGTTCCAGCTCTCCGACGCCGTGCTGCAATCGATCTTTGAACCCATCATTGTGACCGACAGCAAGGGCCACGTGCTGAAGATAAACCAGTCTGCAGCCGAGCTGCTGGGCGAAGGCGCGTCGGACCGCATGGCGCTGACGAACGCACCGGGCGGCGACAAGATCCTGAGCGCCATCCGCGATGCCGTCTCCATGCAGAAAGCTGTGGCCGCCGAAGACGAAGCCTCCCTGCTGCCGACGAAGATCGGCAAAAAAGAGCGCAGTTACCGGCTGAGGACCACGCCCATGCGCGACTCCGAGGGCAGGCTGTTGGGCGCAGTGACGACCCTTGAGGACATCACAACGCTCCAGGACACTGACCGCTTCAAGACGCAGTTTCTCGCCGTGGCCAGCCGCAAACTCCGCGATCCGCTGCTGCAGTTGCGGCGCGGTCTCTATGCCCTGGGCCAGGGATACGGCGGCGAGTTGCTGCCCCTGCAATCCGAGCTGGTGGCCAAGGCTACAAACGAAGCGGAGCAGTTGAATGACCTGATGGCCGACTTGATAGAAGTCGCGGAGCTCGATACCGGCAAGCGCGAGTTGAAGCTGGAGCGGCTGCGCCCCTCCCAGGCGCTCACAGAGGCCCGCGACCGGTATTGCGAAGAAGCGGCCGAAAAACACATCCGGCTTGAAGTCAACGCCTATGTCGATCTGACTCCGGTTAAAGCAGACCGTCGTGCGCTGCGCTCCATCCTGGACAACCTGCTCACCAATGCGCTCCGTTTTACCCCGGAAGACGGCGAGATCCTGCTTTCGGCGGAAGAGATGAAGGATTATGTGCAATTCACTGTGCGCGACACGGGCCGCGGAATTGAGGCCGACCGGCTGAGCCGGATCTTCGATCGGCTCAATCCGTTCTCCGACAAAGGCACGGGACTAGGACTGGCCCTCGTGCGCCGGCTGGTCGAGTCGCTGGGCGGCCAGATCGCCGTCGAGAGCCGGCTGGGACACGGAACTACCTTCCGTTTCACGCTGCCGATCGCCGTAGTTGAGGATGCTCGCCATCCTGTCGAGGTGGGTTGAACGATGGCCGAGATCGTCCTGGAGAAAACCTCAGAGCCTGCGAAGCTGCGCGTTTATATTGGAGCGGCGCCCGGCGTTGGAAAAACCTTCCACATGCTGGATGACGCGCACCTGCTGCGAACCCAGCAGAATGTGGACGTGGTGATCGGCCTGGTCGAGCCGCACGGGCGCAAGGAGACAGCGGAGCGCATCCGCGATCTGGAAATCGTTCCGCTGAAGGTCATTCCCTATCGCGGCGTCGAACTGAAAGAGATGGATGTCGATGCCATTTTGGCGCGGCATCCCAACACCGTCATCGTCGACGAGCTGGCGCACACGAACGTGCCCGGCAGCAAGAATCGCAAGCGCTACGAAGATGTGCTGGAACTGCTCGACGCCGGCATCAACGTGATGACCGCAGTCAACATTCAGCATCTCGAAACGCTGAATGATGCGGTGAGCCGCTCGGCGAACACGACCATCCGCGAGACGGTCCCGGACAGCTTTCTCAAGCGCGCCGACGAAGTGGTAAACGTAGACGTCACCGTCGATGAGCTGCGAACGCGCCTGAAGCAAGGCAAGATCTACGCACCGGAAAAGGTGGAACAGTCGCTTGCGAACTTCTTCCGCAAGGGCAACCTGAACATGCTCCGCGAGCTGTCGCTGCGCACCACCGCCGAGCAGGTGAGCAACCGCGCATCGGAGTACCGGCGCACGCAGGGCCTCGAACAGGCTCCGATTCCGGAGAAGGTGATGGTGTGCTTGAGCGAAAGACCCGGCACCGAGCGGCTGCTGCGCGTGGGCGCGCGCATCGCCGGCCGTTTGGCCACCAACTGGTATGCGGTTCACGTGACACGGCCCGACGACAAAGGACACGGCGATCCGGAGGCATTTCAGCGGACCGAGGAGTACAAGCGTATGGCGCGTGACCTGGGCGCCAAAGTCATCACCCTCACTGACCGCAACGTCTCTGATGCGCTCATCCGCTTCGCTCAGCAGGAGAACATCTCGCACGTGGTCTTCGGCCAGCCGGTGCGCTCGCGGTTGGATATTCTGCTGCGAGGCTCGGTGCTCAACCGGTTTCTCGCCGAAGTGCGCGACGTGACCGTCCAGGTGGTCCCGATGCAGAAGCCGCTGCGGCGCGCATAATGCCATTGCGCACCATCGCAAAAATCGGAGCGAGCGCATGAACTCCCCCACAGCCTCGGTGCTGGGCGAATTAGGACTCCCGGCACCGGTGCGCGAGCTTGCAGCACAACGTTGGGACACAATCGTCGTTGGCGCGGGCCACAATGGCCTTGCCTGCGCGGCTTATCTGGCGCGTGCCGGCCAGCAGGTGCTGGTGCTTGAAAGCCGCAGCCGCGTAGGTGGCGCCTGCACGATCGAGGAGCCATTCCCCGGTGTCCGCATGTCGCCCTGCGCGTATCTCGCCGGCCTCTTGCATCCGCTGGTGATGGAAGAGCTCGCCCTGCCGCAGCGCGGCTTCCAGTGGACGCCCGCCGTGAATGGCCTCTTTGTTCCCTTCCTCGATGGCTCGAGCGTTCAACTCTGGGATGATGACGAACGCTGCGAAGCAGAGATCCGCAAACTCGCGCCGGGCGACGTCGCCGGATGGCGGGCAATGAACGACGTGCTCCGCCGCCTGCGCGATGCATTGCGGCCAGCAAGCTCAGGCGATCTCTGGATCGGCGAAGCACCCACTCGCGCTCAGATCGAAGAGCGGCTTGGTGCTGACGAAGAAGCACGAGCGCTGCTCTTCGACTGGTCGATGGCCGAATTCGTCGAGCGCTATCTCCTCGATGAACGCCTGCAGATCGCCTACCTGGGCCAGGGCGTGATCGGCACCAATGCAAGTCCCTTCGATCACGGCACCGCATCGATTCGCTTTCATCATGCCTCCGGCCGCCTGGGCGGAATGCCCGGCATGTGGGGCTACGTGCGGGGCGGCATGGGGATGGTCTCGTTTTACTTCTGCGACGCAGCACGCGAAGCTGGCGCAACCGTCGCCACCGGCGTAACCGTCGCGCGCATCGTCCCCGGCGAGGGCGTGGAACTCGCAGGCGGCGAGCGCATCTCCGCGCGCACCCTCGTCGCCAATGCCGATCCGCGCCAGACGCTGCGCATGCTCGGCTCCGCCGCCGATCCGCAATGGCGCGCGCAGGTGGAGCGGGTGCCGATCGAGGGTTGCACCGTGAAGCTCAACGTGCTGCTGCGCGAACTGCCCAACTTCACCGCGCGCCCGGGTATCGACGAGCCGCACCATTACGGCCAGATCAACGCGCCGCTTACGAAAGAAGAGTGGAGGACAGGCTTCGCCGCCGCGCGGCGGGGCAAGTTGCCTGATCATCTCTGGTGCGAGCTCTACTTCCAGAGTGTGCACGACCGCTCCGTCGCGCCCGCGGACCGGCATACCATGAGCGTTTTCGCGCAATACGTGCCATACAAATTCGCGCGCGGCGACTGGGACTCGCGCCGCGACGAAGTGTGGAGTCTCGCTCTCGCTTCGCTGGCGCGTTTCTGCTCGAATCTCGATTCGGCCGTCGTCGACGCGCAGGTGCTGGGCCCTCCCGACATCGAGAAGAAGGTAGGGCTGACCGGCGGACACATTTTTCAGGGCGAGTGCCTGCCGCCTTATATGTGGGCCAATCGTCTCTCCGTACGTACGCCGATGCGAGGAGTATACCTGTGCGGAGCATGCACGCATCCCGGCGGCAGCGTGATCGGCATCAACGGCCGCAATGCGGCCATGGCGGTGCTGACGGATCTGAAGTCGGCTGGTTGAACCCGGCGCATCGTGCGAAACATCTCACGACCTGATACGCACTTTAATCGCGCACAATCTTAGTCAGACGATGCCGCGCGCCTTTGGTCAACGAACTCGGTACCGCACACCGGTAACCAACCGGTCAACCCACTTTCTGCCATTCCGGCATCATTACCGCGCAACGCGTAGAAGCATTTTCGGAAGACTCGCAAATCATTGTCGGCGCGAAACTTGCCCGGGGTGCCGGGCTCCCGTCACACTTGGCCTCGCAACCTTTTTGTAATGATTCCCCGGCTTCCTTTCCAACCCGCGTTGGCACGCCTTGTATTGCAACTCTTTACATCGCTGTTACGTCAATGGAAACGACGTGCCTGCCTGTGGCTGACCGGCTCGCGATGGGTTGCACCACCTCACGCAAGTTGTGCCTTGCCCGAATCC